>Ga0208015_1001020_pt1 | contig 11040 bp, 9 predicted proteins | sample 26BtaG_FD_184101 | JGI IMG/M metagenome (GOLD analysis project Ga0208015, IMG submission 184101) | Marine viral communities from Cariaco Basin, Caribbean Sea - 26B_WHOI_OMZ_CsCl (SPAdes) (version 2) | ecosystem: Environmental > Aquatic > Marine > Oceanic | place: Caribbean Sea: Cariaco Basin...
CAAAGTAAACTCGAAGCAGAGGTCGAAAAAGTGTATGCGAAAAATGATTTAACTAAAAAGAAATACACAGCAATAGCAGAGCGTGTAAAGCAAGATTATATCCTACAAGCGAAATTGGAAAACATCTTGGAACGAAGAAGGTAAACCCTTATCTCCAATCCAAATTTATCAAAGATTTCAGAGGAATAGATACACTTCCTTTGATTTGTATATGACTTTCAGTCAAAGTCCAAACCGTAGTCTCAATTTTCTTGGGACCTTGATCGGTCATAAAAGTAATTTGCGTCTTTCCTTTGTAATCGTTGCCCAAACGCACTGCGCGTTCTAATTTCTCTTGGGTGATTTGGCTTTCCTTTTTATCTGCCTCAACAAAGTGGTAATTGCTTACCTCTTCTTTTTCGATAAATTCTACTTTCATAATTTTTCCCTTTACTAAGTTAAAATTAAACAATATTTCAACGTAAAAAAGAAATCAATCAAATTTTATTTACTTTGGAGTTGCGGGTGTTTTATGTAAATCCATAACCGGCAACATTCCTTCGGATGGCAAATAGATAATTTGAGGTAAACTTCCTTTGTCAGCCAGTTTTTCTAAGGTTCGGATGAATAAATATTGATTGTAGGTCGAATTTAAAGTTCCGTTTTCAACCTTCATTGCTTCAGACATTCCTTTGGCTCTTTCAATCTCAGCTTGTGCATTTAATTTCTCCGCTTCCAATCTTGCTTTGGCTTCTTCAATCAAAATCTTTCGGTTTTGTTCTGCCTTCGCCATTTCTGCTTTTCCGACCATTTCTTGTTGCCAAACATTGTACGTTGGCAATCCAAACATCAAAGCCCCAATTCCTAAAAGTCCTATAAACAAGAAAATTACAACTGTACTTCCTTTGATTCCTATACTATTACTCACTTTATTTTCCATTTTAATTTTTGTTAAAATTATCCTACAATATTAATAATCTTACCCGGAACGATGATTACATTCTTCGGCGTTCGTCCGTCTAATTGTTTCTGTGTCCGCGCATCTGACATAACGATTTCTTGAATTTGTTCTTTGGTTAAATCCATCGGCAATTCCATCTTAAATCGCATTTTCCCATTGAAGGATACTGGATAATCCTTGCTGTCTTCCACCAACCATTTCGAATCAAATTCAGGGAATTCTGCAAAAGCGACACTTCCATTTTGACCGGCCTTTTCCCACAACTCTTCCGCAATATGGGGCGCATACGGTGAAATCAAAACAATCAAAGGTTCCAAAACCGCGCGTTTGTTGCAATTTAACTTCGTCAACTCATTGACCGCAATCATAAAGTTCGATACCGACGTGTTGAACGAGAAATCATTTACATCTTCATCTACTTTCTTAATGGTTTGATGCAATACTTTCATTTCTGCCTTGGTCGGTTCCTCTTCGCTCAGGAAAAAGTTCTCTCCTTCTCCATTGTGATACAAACGCCACATCTTTTTCAAGAAGGAATAAACACCGCTTAATCCTTGGGTATTCCATGGTTTGGCTTGCTCAATCGGTCCTAAAAACATTTCGTACAAACGAAGTGTATCTGCACCGTATTGCTCACAAATATCATCGGGATTTACCACGTTGTATTTGGATTTCGACATTTTCTCAACTTCCCTTCCACAAATGTATTTTCCGTCTTCAGTGATGAATTCTGCATTTGCGTATTCTTCACGCCATGCTTTAAACTTCTCAATATCTAATTCGTCTCCGCCTTCTTTTAATAAACTTATATCAACGTGAAGAGGCTGATAACCAATTCCCAAATTAACCATACCAAGATTTAATTGTTTTGAATTAGGATTTAACTCTTTAAGCTTTTTAAGATATAATTCTTCTAAGAATTTAAGTTCATCAGACTTTTCTAAATCATATGTTGATTTATTATTTAAACTTAATGTATAATAATTTGAAAAATACTCTTGAATAGCAATTTTATATTTGTTTGAAATAAAAATATTTTCAGGTTTATTTAAGCTTTCATAAGGGGGATATTTGTTAGTTTGATTTTGAGTAATATCAGCACCAACTCGATACACAAAAGCGCTGACACCTAATATCATTCCCTGGTTGATGAGTTTTTTAGCGAATTCATCATTGGGCGCCCATCCTCTGTCGAACATAAATTTCTGCCAGAATCGGGAATACAATAAATGTCCGGTCGCATGCTCACTTCCGCCCATGTACAAATCGACTTGTTGCCAATAATCCATGGCTTCTTTGGAAGCGAATTCCTTTTCGTTATTCGCATCCATATACCGCAAGAAATACCATGAACTTCCTGCCCATCCGGGCATTGTATTCAATTCCAAAGGAAAAATAATTTTCTGATCAATCAAATCCGTACTCACAATTTCTTCATTCACTGTATCCCACGCCCAGTTTTTCGCTCTTCCGAGTGGTGGCTCACCTGTCTCCGTTGGTAAATATTCATCTACTTCTGGCAAAACCAAAGGCAAATGTTTTTCTTCCAACATATAGGGAACACCTTCTTTGTAATAAGCGGGAACGGGTTCTCCCCAATACCGTTGTCTGGAAAAAACGGCATCTCTCAATCGAAAGTTGACTTTTCCCTTTCCGATTTCTTTTTCTTCCAAAACGGAAATGATTTTTTCAGTCGCTTCCTTGTAGCTTAAACCATTTAGAAAATCAGAATTCTCCAAAACGAACCCTTCTTTTTCAACAAAAGCCGTTTCTGAAATATCTATGTCCTTGAAAATAGAGGGAATTGCTAAATCAAAGTGTTTTGCGAATTTATAATCGCGCTCATCACCTGCGGGAACGGCCATTACAGCACCGGTTCCATAACTTGCCAATACATAATCACCAATCCAAATCTGAAGTTCTTCGCCCGTCAAAGGATGAAGGGCAAAGGCACCTGTAAATTCTCCGGTAATCTTTGTCACATCCGCCATCCGTTCACGTTCTGAACGTTTGGATGTTTGGGCTACATAATTCTGAATGGCTTCTCTTTTATCATCGGTAACAATTTCCAATACCAAAGGATGTTCGGGTGCCAAAGTCACATACGACACACCGAATAACGTATCCGGACGTGTGGTGAAAACTTCAATCTTTTTATTTGTATTTTGAATTTGAAAAGAAACACTTGCTCCATTACTTTTTCCAATCCAATAGGTTTGGGCATCTTTGATCGGCGTTGGCCAATCGATTTTTTCCATATCCTTCAAAAGACGATCGGCATAGGCTGTGATTCGCATCATCCATTGCGTCATCTTTTTTCGAATTACTGGAAAACCGCCTCGTTCTGAAACACCGTTGACCACTTCATCATTCGCCAAAACAGTTCCCAAACCAGGACACCAATTGACTTCAGCTTCTGCTAGAAAAGTCAATCGATAGTTTAATAAAATTTCTTGTTGTTGTTTTTCGGAAAACGAATTCCATTTTTCCGCCGAAAAATTCGGGATATCATCATCGCAAACTACGTTTAGATTTGAATTCCCTTGTTTTTCGAAAATAGAAATCAAATTCTCAATGGGTAAAGCTTTATCAGCATCGTTGTCGTAAAACGAATTAAATAGCTGAATGAAAATCCACTGCGTCCATTTGTAATAAGTGGGATCGGACGTTCTGACTTCTCTGTCCCAATCGTAGCCCAAACCAATTTTCTTCAATTGTTTTTCATATCCTTGGATATGATTTCCTTGTTTATCCACACCGCCTTCAATATTCACTTGTGTAGTGACAGCGGGATGTTGCCCGGTTTGAATCGCATATTGTTCGGCAGGCAAACCAAACGAGTCGTAACCCATGGGATGCAAAACATTGAATCCTTTCAGTTTTTTATACCGTGCAAAAATATCGGAAGCAATATATCCGAGTGGATGTCCCACGTGCAAACCTGCTCCGGATGGATAAGGGAACATATCCAAAACATAGTATTTAGGTTTTGGGGAATTGTTGTTTGCTTTGAACGTTTTGTTGTCTGACCAATATTTCTGCCATCTGGCTTCAATCTCTTTATGATGGTATTGCATGCTTTTAATTTTGAGTCTGCAAATTTAGTGAATCCAATTAGAATTGATTCTTTATCTTGAGGTTAATCGAGATCGTTTTAGGGATTCAATAGGTTCACGTTCAATTTCAAGGTAGAATGAACCTAGATTTTGTTACTTTTGCAAAGCAATTCTGTCAAAAGAAGAAAAAAATTGAGCGATAAAAGATTTATACTAAAAAGGAAAAGTAACCAATGGAAAGTATTTTACTGGCTAACCGTTGTTACTATTTTTGTTTCTTTGATTTTTATGGTTCGATTTGTATTGAATTCCTCTAAAATTTTTGTGGATAAAACGACGGTAATTCATCCGTATTATATTGATTGGTCATTGGAAAGAGATGGTTCTTTACGAATCAACGAACCGTTTTATTTAAAAACAGAAGCTCCATTCATGAAAGAAGATTTAGAGAAACTCGCACTTGACTCAGTGATCTACACTTCTTTAATCTTAAATTCGAAGACAGGAAACACGCTTAGAGACTTGCCTCATCCCTATCTCGTTTGGAAAAATGAAAACAGTGATACTATTCATGTATTGAAAAATAGTATAGTCTTGAACTTTTCTTTGGTTGAATAATTCAATTTATTTTCCAAATATTTCTTTCTGAACTGATTTTGTCAAGGATTTCACAACCAATTCGAAGGAATGATTGATTAACTCGACCAACAAAGCATCGGATAAACTTCCCTGAAAATCTACGGTGTTCCAATGTTTTTTACTCATGTGGTAACCGGGTTGAATTTCGGAATACCTTGCTCTAAGTTTTTCCGCATACTCGGGATCACACTTTAAATTGACTTTAAAATCAGATCCGTCCAAAGAAGTCAATGCAAATATTTTTCCGCCTACTTTAAATGTTAAAACATCTTCACCAAATGGGAAACCTTCTGTTACAACAGGTTTACTGATACAAAAAGCTCTGAATTCTTCTATATTCATCCTGAAAACCCATTGATTTCTCATTGCAATTCTCACAATGTAAAACTTTTTTTTGAAATAGTGTAACATTTTGGTCATTAGTTACGTATATGTAGTAGCAAGCAAAATCACACAATAACATTTAAAGATAAATATACAGAATGAGACAACTGAAAATTACCAAGCAGGTAACCAATCGGGAAACTGCTTCATTGGACAAATACTTACAAGAAATTGGAAAAGTTGATTTAATCACGGCGGATGAGGAAGTAGAGTTGGCTCAACGAATCAAAACGGGGGATAGAATAGCTTTAGAGAAATTAACCAAAGCAAATTTACGTTTCGTAGTTTCTGTGGCTAAACAATACCAAAATCAAGGTTTGAGTTTACCTGACTTAATTAACGAAGGAAACTTAGGATTGATCAAAGCTGCACAGCGTTTCGATGAAACACGAGGATTTAAATTTATTTCATATGCAGTTTGGTGGATTCGTCAGTCGATTTTACAAGCTTTGGCGGAACAATCGCGTATCGTTCGTTTGCCTTTGAATAAAATTGGTTCGATTAATAAAATCAACAAAGCCTACGCAACTTTAGAGCAAGAACACGAACGTGCGCCCTCAGCAGAAGAAATTTCTGAACTTTTGGATATGTCTGAAAGTGATGTAAAAGAATCTATGAAGAATTCAGGACGTCACGTTTCCATGGATGCTCCACTTGTTGAAGGGGAAGATTCGAATTTGTACGACGTTTTGAACACTGGTGAATCACCAAGTCCCGATGTGGAATTGATGAATGAATCACTTCGAATTGAAATCGAGCGTTCATTGCAAACTTTGACGCCAAGAGAAGCGGATTTAATTCGTTTGTATTTTGGCTTGAATGGATCCCACCCAATGACTTTGGAAGAAATCGGTGAGACTTTTGACTTGACGCGTGAAAGAGTTCGTCAGATTAAAGAAAAAGCCATTCGCAGATTGAAACATACATCGAGAAGTAAGATTCTGAAAACCTACATAGGTCGATAAATCAAACACACACTTTCTTAATTGAAATGTGTACTCGATTTGATTAATACAGAACTCCTGCCAATCGGCGGGAGTTTTTTTATGCAAATAAACTGTCCATCACTTCTTTCCAACCCGACCAACTTTCATGAAAATTGGAATTATGGAAAAGTACAATCATCTTTCCATCGACTTTTTGAATACTCGACTTCAATCGTTTTAATTCTTGAATCGATTCTTCTTTCGATAATTTCATGTAATTCCGCATGGCAACATCCATGGCACAAAAAGGATGAATTTCTAAGTCCGTTTTTTCTTCCTTTTCCAAATCATACCAAAAGAAAGACGAACAGGTGCCCGCTCTGAAACCCGTTTCGTCGGCATACGCCATGGTATAATCTTCTTTGATTCCGTTGGAAAGTAAATTCCGATAGGTTTCGGGGAATTTTAATTTTATATAATGTTGACGAGATTTCAGAATGGGTTTTCCAAGAATGTTTTTCAATCTTTTTATTTCAACACTTAGTTTTTTTGGATGAAGGTTGGAAGCATACGATGGATGAATTCCAAAGTCCGACCAAGTTGAAACTTCCCGAATTTTTTTTTGAAATACCTGATTGTCAACAGGATTGTTTTTGTCAAATTGCGCATAATCCGCCATCAACCAAAAGAAAATCACTTGGTTGATATCCTTCACGTCCAATCGTTCTTTGAAAAAATGATACGTATCAAAAGGATCCTTTTCGTTTTCAGAAATCACAGATTTTCGAATGGTGAATTCTTTGAAGTCAAATTTGATTAAATCCTTAATAAATGCACCTAAAGTTCGCTTCAAACCTTTATTCTTGTATTTCCATGCTTGGTCCACATCACAAGTCAAAATAATTTCAAACTTTCTTTCTTTGAATTTCAAATTCGAATATTTTTCCAACAATTCCGTTTGAAATTGACGAATGAATTCATCTACGAAAGGGGTTTTGTACACTTTATCTTTTCCCGAAAAACGATTGTGATGGTCAGTTTTATGAGGCAAATACTCTTCGTACCGACTTAAAGCATAAAAACATTTCCCGATTTCATTTAACTCATTAAACTGGATTGTATCCGAAATTCCCGATTCAAACATAAAATCGTCTGCTTTCAAAAAAAATTCATATCCAAAAGGTTGGTCAGAGTAATTAATTCTTTGTGCATCAGACGCTTCAAAAAACTGACTGTTCGTTGTGAATTCAAAATTCAATCCTGAAAAGTCTTTGAGTATAAAGTCAAAGATATATTGAATTCTCGTATTTAATTTGGGTGTAAAAATCAATAATTTCTGCATAGGATACACGCTAATTCTAAAAGGAATTTATAGAATTCCTTCATCGGCAAAGCTAAAGTACGATTTTTGAGTTATAATCAAATGATCCACTAAATTTATATCGAGCAATTCCGCACCGTCTTTGATTTTCTGAGTCAACTTCTTATCCGCCAGACTTGGTTCTAAATTTCCAGATGGATGGTTGTGAACCAATATAATCGCGGTCGACATTTCTTCGATGGCATCTTTGAAAATCACTCGTAAATCCACGGGCGTATAATTAATCCCGCCCAGACTGGTTTGTTTCTTTTTGGTAACCGCATTTTGAGCATTTAAAAACAAAACCCAAAATTCTTCCACTTCCAAATCACAAAGTAAGCCATGCATCAAGTTAAAAACATCGTGACTCGTCGTGATTTTCGGTCGTTCGGGTAAGGACTGAGCGGCTCTTCTTCGTCCAATTTCCAAAGCTGTGATGATACTGATTGATTTGGCTTCGCCAATTCCTTTGAATTTACATAAATCAGCAACCGTTAATTTCGCCAAATTATTCCAATTGTTACCGACTGAATCCAAGATTTGTTTTGCTAAATCCACAGCAGAAACTTCTCGGGATCCGCTTCCCATAATGATAGCAAGTAGTTCTGAGTCTGACAAGGTGCGGTACCCCTTCAACATCATTTTCTCACGCGGTCGGTCATCCAGCGCCCAATTTTTGATTGATTTTTGAACATATTTCATAAGGCACTTAGGTTTAAGTTTTTAGACCTTAAAGTTAATCAAAATAAATAGGAAAAAGAAAGAAGGATTAGGTAAACAAATACCATTTTACACCGATTTGAAATTTAAAATCTCGAAACGGAGTAAACGGTGCGCTGTAGTAGTTATTTTTTCCCCAGAAAGTATTGAAATGATCGGCTCTTAAAAAGATATTCATTCGTTGAACTTTCATATTCATAAAGAAATCAAGCATTGGGAAACCACCAATTTTTTGGATGCCATAGTCGGAATGGTTTCGCTGTAACATAAATTCATTGAGAATTGGAAAGAATTCCCGGGATTCAAATTCAGTGAAATAATTCGCATTGAACCCAATTTGAACTTCCGCCTTGTTGTCGAAAACTTTTCCTTGCCAATACAATGAAGCTCTCGCAATTACTTCTGGAAGAGGTAAAAATTCGGCATTCTGAGTTACTTTCTGGTATTCAACCGTTGTTCTCAAATGGAATTTGCGATAGGATAAAAGGTTGTTTGCTTTGATTTGAAAAAGCGAAACATTTCCGTTCAATTGTTGAGGACGAAAGTCAGAACCGACGTACACAAAATTATCAATATTGTAAATTCTTGCTTCGACGTCTGTATTTAATTTATCAAGATCGATTCTTCCAAATAGACTTTGTGTATTGGTATTTTCGAAACTATAATTGTAGTAGTTATAATCCTTGTAAAAACTTTGATTGTAGAATAAATTCAGGGAAGGGAAGGTTGATTCCAATGAAGCTCCTGCAACTATGTGATATCCACCAATAGGTTGAATATCTACTTCTCCATGAATTTGATATTGACTTTTAAATACTTCACCCGATTTGAATTCAGCATTTGCATTTACTTGAATTCGGTCATTCCAATCAAAATAAAGTCGTCCAATTCCACCGATTAAATGATCGTCGATTTGAGCGGGAAGATGGATTAAACCTTGGGAAAATTCCTCACCGGTATAAAGTTTTACATTTTCATACCGAACACCCGCTTCTACCAAGAGATTATTTCCCCACTTGAATTCAATGGTCGATGTATTTTGAAGGGTTTCAAAACTCTTTAGATTTCGACGAGAAAGGTTTGTAAAAACGGGACTAGGAAAATAAACCTCGTCTCTATTCTCACCGTAGAAGTACTTTTGTTTCTCGTAACTAAAAACATTCTTGAATAACAAAGGGGTTCCTGTTTGAATCGAATAGGATTCCTCCTTTCCAAATAGTCGGTACGATGCTCCGAGATGAAAACGTCGGGAATCGTATTCGGTATAAGCAGAATTTAAGTTAACAGCTATATTTTGACGGTTGGTAGTTTGCAACTCTTTGTCATTTACAAATTGGTTCAAATCTTTAATACCTGCATTTTCTTCATTGTCAATATTCTGGGAGGCAAAGTGCGACCAAAATTTAATTCGTTCATTTTTTGATTTGTAATTCACAGTTGCAATGAATGCGTTGTTGGCTGCTAAACTATTTAGATAGCGTCCGACCGATCGTAAGCCACGGTAACGAACGGAATAGTTAAATTGGGGGCTTAGGTTGTGCGCGAAGGTTGTGGACAAGTACTGGCCTTCTCTCAGTCCATTTTCAAATACAAACTCGGTCATCGGCGTCTTTACATCGTAATACTTAATATCTTCGGGATAGAGGTAATTAAAAGATTTTCCTTGGGGAAGAAGTTCCAACCGGAATTTACTTTTTTGGAATTCTAAGGGATTGAAAGTTTGACCGAAATTGGGAAAATACATCTTTCCAAAGACATCTTTTTGGGTAAAATTCTGTGTATAGAGATTTTGAATCGTTAAGGTTGTATCGATTTCCGTAGGATTCAAATCTCCTTCTCTCCAGAATTTATAATCTGAAATCACGGGTCTATGTATTTTGAGCGTATCTGAAGCTACTTCTCTTTTGCTAAGTTCTTGCAAAGAATCTTGGATTGCTTTTGAATCCTCATACGGAGAAATGATTTGCGCGAAGAGATTTCCGACCATCATTATAAAAAGCACAAGGCTCAAAAACTGCTTCATAAATTGGGATTCATTTGTGCAAAGTTAAATAAAAATTCAATGCACAAAAAAAACCCACTCAAAAGAGTGGGTTTCGTAAATATGTTTTAATCCATATGATTAATAACCTGGGGTTTGCGTCATGTTCGAGTTACGAATCAAGTGCGTTTGAGTAACAGGGAATTGCCATTCTCTAGCACCTGGTGCTAAGGTCAATTTCAATGGAGTGGTTCCTGAACCATCTGCCAATTGTCCATTTCCTGAACGAACAACACCTTGTGTATGATGACTAGGAATACCTGCTACGTTTTGTAAACGTTTCAGGGTATACCAACGGTCACCTTCGAAACACAATTCTTTTCTTCTTTCCAATTGGATAGCATCAAACAAAGCATCTCCTGTTTCACCACCTGCATAGGTTGAATAACGAGCATCTCTTAAGATGTTAAGCGTTGTCAAAGCAGCAGATTGTGGTGTGTTTGGATCCAAATACTGAGCTTCAGCAAGATTCAAAATAACTTCTTCTACTCTTAAGTAACGTCCGTTATGAATTCCAAAGCTAATAGCACTTTGCATGTATTTATTTACAGTGTACATGTTAATGGCTGTATTCAATCGAACAGAAGCTTCTAAACGTTCTTTTTCAGTTACTCCATCAAATAATTCAAAGAAAGCTTTGTCCACTGCATATTCAACAACCATAGTTGGTCCTGTACCTTGGCTATAGTTGATTCCAATTGCAACGTTACTTGCACTTGCCAATACATCAAACAAAACACCGTCATCTGCATTCGATCTCCACAAGTTTTTAAGGCTTGCTTTTGGAGCTGGAGCTACAGCAGCAACAACTGGAGTTGCGTATTGAATCACTTTGTCATATTGACCGTTGAATAAATACACACGACTCATCAATCCTTTCATTGAATTTTGGTTCAATCTGAATTTACTTTCAGCTGACGCAGGGATGTTTGGAAGAGCTTCTTCCAAATCTGCGATAATCTTTGTGTAAACAT
>Ga0208015_1001023_pt1 | contig 11006 bp, 9 predicted proteins | sample 26BtaG_FD_184101 | JGI IMG/M metagenome (GOLD analysis project Ga0208015, IMG submission 184101) | Marine viral communities from Cariaco Basin, Caribbean Sea - 26B_WHOI_OMZ_CsCl (SPAdes) (version 2) | ecosystem: Environmental > Aquatic > Marine > Oceanic | place: Caribbean Sea: Cariaco Basin...
ACAGTGTCCGCCGCCTGCCGCATCAGGATGCGGCCCACTTCGGTAGAGCCTGTAAAGGTCAGCTTGCGCACGGCGTTGTTCTCGCAGAACTCCTTGCCGGTCTCTGATGCATTGGAAGAGGTGACAACGTTGAACACACCGGCGGGGATGCCTGCGCGCTCTGCCAATACGGCCAGAGCGGTCGCAGAAAGAGGCGTCAACTCGGCTGGGCGCGCGACAAAGGCGCAGCCTGCTGCCAGTGCGGGCCCCGCCTTGCGGGTGATCATCGCATTGGGGAAATTCCACGGTGTAATCGAAGCCGCAACGCCGATGGGCTGTTTCAAAACAGTGATGCGTTTGTCACGTTGGTGGCCCGGAATGGTCTCGCCATAGATGCGTTTGGCTTCTTCGGCAAAGAACTCAATGAAAGAGGCGCCATAGCCGATCTCGCCGCGCGCTTCTGCCAGGGGTTTGCCCATTTCAGCGGTCAGGATTACGGCCAGGTCTTCCTGGTTCTCCATCATCAGGTCGAACCATTTGCGCAATACGGCTGCGCGTTCCTTGCCAGTCCATTTGGCCCAGTCCTTTTGCGCTGCCTCTGCTTGCGCGATAGCGCCCGCCACCTGGCTGCGGCTGACATCGGCCACCTGCGCGATCACGTCGCCACGGGCCGGGTTGATCACGTCAAAGGTGCCGTCCTCTCCATCAACGAACTGGCCGCCGATATAGGCCCGGCTTTCCAGCAGGCTGGTGTCTTTGAGCAGGGATTTCAGATCTGTAGTCGCGTCAAGCATGGCTTGTCTCCCGGATGTCGTTTGCTGGAAATGGAAATCAGCTGTCACTTGATATGTCCAGAAAGAGTGATGAGTCCAGAATTTGATCAAATCCAGCGGCAGATAGTGGGCTGACCTCATGGGGCAACCATTGATGAGCCCGCCAGATGACAGCTCCTGTGCGTTTGACATGTTCTTCTCAAGATAGTCAGGTAGGGCAAACAACACATAAGGGGAGGGCTGGCATGGAATTGGATGATGCCTATGCCAACGGGGTTTATATCGAGAATGCAGCAAGCTATCCGCCACGCTGGGCAGCCTCGGCCGAGGATTTCCGCAATGCGATGCGGGAACGCTCGCGGATTGATGTTTCCTACGGTGAAAGCCCGCGGCAGGCATATGATCTGTTTTTCCCGGAGGGAGAGACCAAGGGCCTGATGATTTTTGTCCATGGCGGCTATTGGCTGGCCTTCGATAAGTCCAGTTGGTCGCATCTTGCGGTCGGGGCTTTGGCCCATGGGTATGCGGTGGCACTGCCTTCCTATGATTTGTGCCCCGAGGTTCGCATTGCCGATATCACCAGCCAGATTGCGGCGGCTGTGACTGCCATCGCGGCAGAGGTGGCAGGGCCGATATCGCTGGCCGGACATTCCGCTGGTGGGCATCTCGTCGCGCGGATGCTGGACCGGTCGTTGCTGCCTGCAGACGTCGGAGAGCGCATCCAGAGGGTGGTGCCGATTTCGCCGCTGGCAGATTTGAGACCACTTTTGCGGACTTCAATGAACGACAAGTTCAAGATGGACGCAGCCAGCGCCGCCGCCGAAAGCCCGGTGGATATGCAAGACCGCTATCCCGCCGAGGTCACTGTCTGGGTGGGTGGAGAGGAACGCCCTGCGTTTTTGGATCAGGCGGTCTGGCTGACCGAAGCCTGGGAGGCAGATCACGTCATTGCCTTTGGCAAGCACCATTTCAACGTGATCGAACCCCTCGCAGATCCGGAAAGCGATCTGGTGAAGTTGCTGGTGACCTAACCCCGCCAGACCATTTGGCGAAAGGACCGTGGATATCCGCGGTCCTTTCTGTTTGAGAGATGTCGTTTTTCGGCGATGGTTGGTGATTTCGGGCTAGCGGCGGCGCGCCGCTTCGCCCATTGTGTCGGGACGGGAAGGCGATGGCGTCGCCGCATGCTTGGCATGCTGCCCGTTTCAAATCTCAAAATTACGTCCTGAACGCCGGGACCTTTCTTGTAAGATGGAAGGGTCACTATGACTTCACGTCCTGAAATGTATCGTTTTCACAACGGCGAAAAGGCGCCGCTGCAGTTTGCTGTCTCTGAATATGAGGCGCGGATCGCAGGCCTGCGCAAGATCATGGCAGACACCGGTGTGTCCGCTGCTGTTTTCACATCGATGCACAATATCTCCTACTACTCGGGGTTCACCTACTGTGCCTTTGGTCGCCCCTACGGCCTGGTGGTAACCGCTTCCGAGGCCGTGACCATCTCGGCTGGCATCGACGCGGGCCAGCCCTGGCGCCGGTCGTTCTGCGACAACATCACCTACACCGACTGGCAGCGCGACAATTTCTGGCGTGCCATCCTGTCGGTAAGCGGCGAGGGTGTGGTCGTCGGCTATGAGAGCGATCACCTGACCCTGCTGCAAAAGGCCAAGCTGGAACATTTCCTGAAGCCATCGCAGCTGGTTGACCTCTACGAGCCGACCATGCGCCAGCGGATGGGCAAATCCGCGGCTGAGCTGGAGATGATCCGCGCGGGTGCAGCGGTGGCCGACGTTGGCGGCTTTGCGATCCGCGATGCAGTCAAGGAAGGCGCGCGTGAGATCGATGTGGCGATGGCGGGCCGTGACGCGATGGAGCTGGAGATTGCCAAGCGCTTCCCGGATGCGGAGTACCGTGACACCTGGGTCTGGTTCCAGTCGGGCATCAACACCGACGGCGCCCACAACCCGGTGACGGGCCGCCGGCTGGAGCGCGGGGACATCCTGTCGCTGAACACCTTCCCGATGATTTCCGGCTATTACACCGCGCTGGAGCGCACCATGTTCGTGAAAGAGGTCGACGCCGAGTCCCTGCGCATCTGGGAGGCCAATGTGGCGGCCCATGAACTGGGTATCTCGCTTTTGAAACCGGGGGCGAGTTGTGCGGAAATCACCCATCAGATCAACGCCTTCTTTGAAGAGCAGGATCTGCTGCAGTACCGCACCTTCGGCTATGGCCATTCGTTTGGCGTGCTGTCCCACTACTATGGCCGCGAGGCGGGGCTGGAACTGCGCGAGGATATCGACACGGTGCTGGAGCCGGGCATGGTGATCTCGATGGAGCCGATGCTGACCATCGCTGACGGCCAGCCGGGTGCCGGGGGCTACCGGGAGCATGACATCCTGATCATCCACGAGGACGGCAACGAAAACATCACCAAGTACCCCTACGGGCCGGAGTTCAACGTGGTCGGCTGATCGCGCGGGATCCATATCTTGTGGGGCAGGTGGGGCTCCCGCCTGCTCTACGCCCTGACGGGCGCTCACCGTTGGGCCAGGCACCGTGCATTGCACGGTGCCGTTTCGTTTATGCCAACCCGTGCCTGCCCAGCCAGCCCTGCCCAAGCTGCCCGCAGGTGGACCAGCCGTTGCGCGGCGGCGTTGGTTCAGGCATATGTCGCTGATGGCGCTTTGCGCCGCGACCGCAGGCAAATATGTCGCGAAGAAGGACATCACCATAATGACCGATCGCCCAGAAAAACGACGTTCCGAATACGCGCTGATCCAGTTGCTGCCCAACATGATGACCATTGCTGCGATCTGCGCGGGTCTGTCTGCCATCCGGTTTGGGGTGCAGGGCAACTATACGCTCGCGGTTCAGCTGATCCTGGCAGCGGCCATTTTGGATGGCTTTGACGGACGGCTTGCGCGAATCCTGCGCAGCGACAGCAAAATGGGAGCCGAGCTGGATTCGCTAGCGGATTTCCTGAACTTCGGCGTCGCTTCACCATTGGTGATCTACTATTGGGCGCTGCAGGACATGCGGGGCCTTGGCTGGCTGGCGGTTCTGGTGTTCTCGGTCTGCTGCGTCGTGCGTCTGGCCCGATTTAACGTCTCCACGAAATCAGAAGAAAAAGTCGCCGCCAAAAGCATTTATTTTGTTGGTGTTCCCTCACCGGCCGGGGCTCTTTTGGCGATGCTGCCGATGTTTATTTCCTTTGCCTTTGCAGATGCGCCGGTGATCCCGGATGTGCTGATCTGCATTCACATGGTTGTCATCGGATTGCTTATGATCAGCCATGTGCCAACCTGGTCTCTCAAGGCGGTCAAGATTTCGCGTGAAAATGTGAAGTACTTCCTGGTCGGTTTTGCCTTTGCGGGAGCGGCTGTCCTGATTTACGCATGGATAACACTTGTGATCCTGTGCCTTGGGTACGCCGCCATGGTGGCCTGGGGGTTGGTACGAAGAAAAACGCCGGAGGACGGCGTGTAGTTGTAAGGGTGGGAAATTGGATATCAAGGCAGTTGAATCGTCATACGCGCGTTGGGCGCCGGTTTATGACAGAACTTTTGGCGCAATCACCAACGTCGGACGCAAGCGCGCGGTTGGTTATGTGAACGCGAACCGGACCGGTCGCCTGCTTGAGGTGGGTGTCGGCACGGGCCTGTCCCTCCCACTATACAAACCAGACCTCAAAGTGACCGGCATCGATTTCAGCGAGGACATGCTGGAAAAGGCGCGCCAACGGGTGCAGGAGAACAATCTCGATCATATCGAGGCGCTGCGTCAGATGGATGCCCGCCAGCTTGATTTTCCCGATGCCACCTTTGACACGGTTTCGGCCATGCACGTGCTGTCTGTCGTTCCGGACCCGGAACAGGTGATGGGTGAAATCGCCCGCGTGCTAAAACCCGGTGGCAAGCTGGTCGTCACCAACCATTTCCTGCGCGACAAAGGGGTTCTGGCCTTTCTCGAACGGGCCTCGGCGCCATTTGCAAATCTTTTGGGCTGGCATTCCGATTTCCAGATCGAAACGGTCCTCAGCGAAGATGATCTTGCACTTGAGGAAAACCAGCCGTTGCCGCCTTTCGGCTTGATGACCTTCTTGATCCTGAGCAAGGTTCAGCCCGTCTGATCACCACGCCATTGCAAATGCCCTTGCAGCCCGGCCCGAACCCAACGGCCGGGCTGTTTTGCGTTTTGCGTTTTGGGAGGGGGGATGTAAACTCTGTTTACTTATCCCATATCTCTGCAAGGCGGGGCGAGAGGGCAGATGCAGCTGGACATGGTCATAACCGACACAAGATCCAATCTCATGCAGATCGGTGGCCAGTGATGTTTGGCTTTTTCCGCCTTGTCCTGATCCTGTTTGTGGGGCTCACACTCGTCTATCTGGCGGTCTCTCTCTACTCGCGCGAGATGCGGCGCGCCAAACTCCGCCGTCGCTGGCGACAGAAGGGGTTGACCGGCGACCGCGCGGCCTTCATCCAGCGGGGGCTGAGGCAATACGACCGCTCGTTCAGGCGCAAACTGATCCTGCTGGTCTATATCATTCCGCTGGGGGCTCTGATGCTCTTGGTCTATGTCATTAATTTCATGTGAGGTGGCGCGATGCGTACCATCAAATGGGTTTTCCTGATCACCATCTGGGTGCTGTTTGGTGCCTTTCTGCACTACACGCTGCCGCAATATGACGTGGTGCGGATCGTCAACACCTACGAGGAACGCCAGGAGCTGAACGACTGGACCCGGATTTTCTGGTCGACGCCCGATAGCCAGTCCGCCGAGATCAGCAATCGCGACGTGCAGTTCATTCAGGCCGTGCGTCCGAACGGGCGCAACATCGTCTACCGGAACGAAGACACTGGCTGGAACTGGCCGCCGTATTTCAAGTTCGACACTGCCAATCTCTACACCGACGCCAATGACAGCATTTCCACAAAGGCCAACCCGGAGTGGGTGGCCGTGATGCACTATGGGTGGCGCAATGAATTCCTGTCTGCGTTTCCCAATGCCGTGACGATCCGCACGGTCGCAGGGCCGGACGATAAGCCGTCCAACTGGTTTACTATCATCTTCCTCATCGTGCTGGCAGCCGTCTTCTGGGCGATTTATGTCCGCTGGCGCAGGTTCCGCCGGGCCCGGATTGATCCAATGGTCGAAAACGTCGAAGACAGCCTGTATGCGGCGGGGGATGCAATCGCGGAACGTCAGGGGCGCCTGCGCCGTTGGCTCAGCAGCTGGAAGTCAAGCTAGGCCGTCGCGCGCCACGAGACGAGAAATGAAACCGGGGCAGATGCGTCCCGGTTTTTTGTTGCCGGGTCGCTGTCTCGGCCAGAGGCGGACGGAAAGCAGGGATCAATCCGCAAACAGATGTTCCGTGCGCGCCAGCGCCAGGGCGGTGTCGCGGTCCACACCCAGAAACGGGATCAACTGATCGGCAATCTGCTCGTCGGTATCGCCATCGCGGATCAGCCCGTAATGTGTAAAGCCCACGTCGCGGATGCGATCGGTTTCAAACTGAATGTCATTGCGGATCGTCGGCAAGATGCTGTCCAGTGCCGACTGCGATGTCTGCGGCCCGGCAAGGCCGATCCGCTCTGCGTGACCGATGAGATAGGCATCATCAAATGTGCAATCGATCTGCAGAATGCGGGTCACCGAGCGATCTGAACTGAAATCCTGCATCAGATCAAAGGCCGATGGATCCAGGCAGATCACCATGCGGTCGGTTTCATAATAGTCGAACAACATTCGCACCAAGGCCCGGCGGTGGCGCGTCCGCTTCCAGATTGTCTTTTCAATTCCGCCAAGCGCAGGCATCTCCGTGCCTTCCTCGTCGAACAGATAGGCCAGCGCTGGAATGTTGCTCATCTCGCGCAATTTGGCGATCAGCCGCTTGGCGACGTGCCATTTCTTGCAGGTGACAATCAGCAACTCTCGGTCCCGCCCCAGTGTCCCCTCTGTTTCCCAGAACCGCGGCGCAAAGCGCAGTCCGACGCGCCCGCGCTGGGTGAGAAAAGAGTAGAGGTTGCGTCCTTCGTCAGAGATCTGAAACTCAACATTCTCGGCGGCGTAGAGCGCGCCAAGCCGTGCTTTCAGCTCTTCCGCTTCGGGGCTGATCTTGCGGGCGAACAGAAAATCCTGCCCAAGCAGCAGATCGTAGTGGTCGTTGTAGAATTGAACCGGCATCCCGTAGTCTGAAAACATCAGAAAGGTCAGCGTGCGGCATTCAATTTCAGCGCTTGGCACGAGGTGACGGACGAGGGTCTGGAAAAACGTCTCATCCGGGATCCAGGTGGTGCGGAAAAACCGCACGACGTCACGCCGTTTGCGGATGAAATCCAGCAGCCATTCGATGGTGCGACGGCGCAGGCACCACCATTGGCTGCCGATCTGGATCTGCAAATCCTCTGGCGGGCTGCGGCGCAGGCCGAACCGCTTTTGCAGGCGATGGCTCAGTTCAAACAGGCGCTTCTGGGTGCGTTCGTTGAACACGTGGCGATAGATCAGCCGGTCTTCCTTCATGCCGGTCTTGATCCAGTCGCTCTGAAAGAAATCAAAGCTCTCGATGTAGTCGCAATCGCGCGCATCCAGCAGCCTGTGGGCGTATTCGGCGGTTTTGATTGCCATGCAATCGCCAGAAACCATGTAGAAATGGGTCGCCTGCGGAAAGGCCGCAACCGCGCTTTCCAGGGCCTTCAACGTGGCCTCAACCAACGACCATTCACCCCAGCCGCATTTGATGCGCTTGTGGGCAAAGCAGACATGGGGATTGTCCTGCAACGCCTGCCGGATACGGTCAAAGTCCGCTTCCGGAGAGCGGGCATCAAAATGAATCGCGATATAGTCCCCAACCGCCGTCAGACGCTCTGCCTGCTCGATAATGGCGTCCGGGTCTTTGTGGCAGAGCAGCACATATGCAATTTTTGCCATGAAGACGCCCCGATGCCTTATTTTGTTTGATTGTTTCCTTGATACTGACGAATTCTGTCTGAATAAACCGGATTATTCGCGTTTTAATAACAGCTTTGACATTATTGCCGGATAGGGCAAGCGGAGACAGATGATGGGATTTCCAGGCACTTGGATGACAGAGAGCGAAAGCGTGGTGTATCGCGTAGTGCCCAAATGCGCCTGCTCCACCATCGGTCAGATTCTTTACTATTCCGATCATGGGCAGTTCTTTGACGGCGACATTCACGATGCGACCAGCGGTCTGCACAAATGGGCGCTGCCCGACAGCCAGGACAAGATCGTCCGCGCCGTACAGGGACAGGAAACTTATGCCTTTACCTGTGTGCGCAACCCATACACGCGGGTGTTGAGCTCGTTTTTCGACAAGATCTGCGGCATCCAGCGCAACGGCAAGCGCTATCGCGGCAATCTGGTGCCGCGGCTGATTTACGATTACGGCATTGATGTCGGCGGGGACGATGGCAAGCAGGAGTTCGACCAGATCAAGAGCTTTCGTCGCTTTTTGCTGTTTGTGCGCGACACCATCCGCTTTCGTCGTCCCATGGATCCCGACATCCATTGGTCAGCGACATCAGGGCATGTCTCTACCTTCATCTGCAATGGTGGTCGCTACAACAAGGTGATCTGGACCGAGCGGTTCAACGAGGGCATGCAGGAGGTGCTGAACGCCATTGAGACGCCGCATCAGGTGGATCTGGCCACGATCCCGCGGTTCAACGAAAGCGAGGGCCACGGCCCCAAACGCGCCCATCCGGTCGAAGACTATTTCGACGATCTGTCGATGCATCTGGTCTATGAAATCTACAAACGCGATTTCGAGGTGTTCAAATATGACGTCGACAACCCGGCCAACAAGATGCCGGTGGGTGAAATAGATCTGGATGAAGTCCACGCCAAATTGGGCGAGTGACCAGCGGCTGCGCAATGCTCCCGCCCGGGTAGCGATCATTGCATGATCTGACCCGGTTGGGCCGGGCGCCGCTGGCGCGGCGCGCCTCCGGTGGGAGTATTTCAGGAAAGGTGAGGGAATGGGCCGTGACTGCGCCCAAACGCATTCGTTACGATCGGGAACGGATTGCGTTCATCACGAATGAAACCCTGTCTGCAACCGTTGTTCTGGGGAGGAAGACAGGCTCCAGCCTCAGTTCACGAATGGCCGTCAAAAGCCGTCTGTATTCTGCCTGTGCATCTTGCAGGCTGTGTCTGCGCTCTGCATCGACCTGAAAGAGATCCGGCCAGTCCGGGGCGACAAACACGCAGCTTGCATACGGGAACGCGCCTCGAAAACTGTGGTCGAGCGGCGTACCACAATGGTGGCGCAAGGCGACCGCAGCGTCCAAAACGCCGCGATCAAAAACAACCGGGGCGGCTGTATCCTTCAATCGGGCCAGATCCGCATGTGCCAGTTCAAGCGCATCCGCCAAAAAGGCCGAAAGGTTTTGCCAAGGCTTGGCGTCGCTGCCAGCCGCCTGTGCAGCGGCGATTACGCGGCGGCCGGGTTCTGGCACGGTTGTGATCCCTCTGCCTGCCAGCGCCTCAATCAACGTCGATTTTCCACCGCCGGAACACCCTGTGAGGAGAAACTTGTGCATCATGAGGTCCATATAAAAAGCCCCCGCAGGCCAAAGCACTGCGAGGGTAATTCACAACTCATTTGGCGCCGATCACTCGTCGTCAGGCAGTGCGCGCACAGCGCCCTTGGCCGCTGAGGTGGTCAGCATGGCATAGGCTTTGAGCGCGGTTGAGACCTTGCGCTTGCGTGGTTTGACCGGCTTCCAGCCCGCGGCGTCCTGGGCTTCGCGGCGCGCGGCCAGTGCGTCATCCGATACCGCGAGGTTGATGGTGCGGTTGGGGATGTCGATTTCAATGGTATCGCCGTTTTGAACCAGGCCGATTTCACCACCTTCAGCCGCCTCTGGAGAGACGTGGCCGATCGATAGACCTGACGTCCCACCGGAGAAACGGCCATCTGTCAGCAGCGCGCAGGCTTTGCCGAGGCCTTTCGATTTCAGGTAGGAGGTCGGGTAGAGCATTTCCTGCATGCCCGGACCACCGCGCGGGCCCTCGTAGCGGATCACCACCACATCGCCTTCTTTGACCTTGCCGGTCAGAATGTCACTGACCGCCTGATCCTGGCTTTCGCAGACATAGGCCGAGCCGGTGAACTTGAGGATGTTCTCGTCCACACCGGCGGTTTTCACGATGCAGCCGTCGCGGGCGATATTGCCAAACAGCACCGCCAGACCACCGTCCTGGCTAAAGGCATGTTCCTTGGAGCGGATCACCCCGTTTTCACGGTCGTCGTCCAGTTCCTTGTAGCGGTTGGACTGCGAAAACGCCTGCGTGGTGCGCACGCCGCCGGGGGCCGCTTTGAACAGTTCTTCGGCTTCGGGGTTGTTGGCGACCTTGATGTCCCATTTGGCGATGGCTTCGCCCATGGAGCTGGAGTGAACCGTCGCGCAATGGTTATGCAGCAGGCCCGCGCGGCTGAGTTCCCCCAGGATCGAGAAAATACCGCCCGCGCGGTGAACGTCTTCCATATGGACGTTCTCGGTGTTGGGCGCGACCTTGCACAGGCATGGCACCTTGCGCGAGAGCCGGTCCATATCGGTCATTGTGAAATCGACTTTGCCTTCGTTTGCGATCGCCAGAAGGTGCAGCACCGTGTTGGTGGAACCGCCCATTGCGATATCGAGGCTCATGGCGTTTTCAAACGCATCAAAAGTCGCGATTTCACGCGGCAGCAGGCCTTTTTCTTCGCCCACGTAGTGGCGCTTGGTGATGTCGACGATCTTGCGGCCGGCCTCAAGGAACAGCTGTTTGCGGTCGGCATGGGTTGCGAGGGTGGAGCCGTTGCCCGGCAGCGCCAGACCCAGCGCTTCGGCCAGACAGTTCATCGAGTTTGCCGTGAACATGCCCGAGCAGGAGCCACAGGTCGGGCAGGCGTTTTCTTCGATGTGCTGGACCTGCTCATCGGTCAGGTTTTCGTTGGCGGCGGCGACCATCGCGTCAACCAGGTCGATCTTCTTGGCGTCGAGGTCGGCAATGTCGATTTTGCCCGCTTCCATCGGGCCGCCGGAAACAAAGATCGCCGGGATGTTGAGGCGCATCGCGGCCATCAACATGCCGGGGGTGATCTTGTCGCAGTTGGAAATGCAGACCATCGCGTCTGCACAATGGGCGTTGACCATATATTCGACGCTGTCCGCGATCACCTCGCGCGAGGGCAGGGAATAGAGCATCCCGTCATGTCCCATGGCGATGCCGTCATCCACCGCG
>Ga0208015_1001024_pt1 | contig 11003 bp, 14 predicted proteins | sample 26BtaG_FD_184101 | JGI IMG/M metagenome (GOLD analysis project Ga0208015, IMG submission 184101) | Marine viral communities from Cariaco Basin, Caribbean Sea - 26B_WHOI_OMZ_CsCl (SPAdes) (version 2) | ecosystem: Environmental > Aquatic > Marine > Oceanic | place: Caribbean Sea: Cariaco Basin...
CAAAGGGTCTTTTTTGACGACAGCAAATTCATAACCCGTTAAAGGTGCATATGCTAATTCAAGTCTATTTAGTATGCTTTTTCTTGTATTCACTCAATTTTTTGGTTTTGGGAAATGTTTTACAACGTTTCGTGTATGAGCAGTGGCGTGGTTCGTCACGGACAATTGCAAACAGGTACTTGCCATTGGAAAATCCGCAGGATTTTCCAAGTAGGCGAGAACAAGCCATTGCTTATACACATTGTTGTAAAACGTTTTTTTTAATTTTCCATTATGTATTTATTTTCAGAATAATATTTTTCCTTTTTTTTTACATTGTCAAAATCCAACTTAATTATTGTATCAAGATTTTTCCTCTTGAGATTGAATTTTAAAGATCCATTTTTTTTAGTTATTGTGTCTCCAATTTTGATAAAGTCAAAAAGTTCAGAACTTTGAAAAACAAAGTCTTTTTTTGTGTCGCCAAATATTTGATGTTGGATAATAATAATTGGTCTTGCGTGATTTTGTTTGTCAATATATTTGTCCGTAACTATTCCTTCATAATTTGAGTGATATTCATCATAAACTATTTTGTCAAAAAACTCCTTTTGAGTCAGATTATCACAAGAATTTAATCCAATTGACAATAGAAAAAATAAAATAAGATATCGATTGGTCAATTTTTTCAGTTTTCTTAAATGTTTTACAACGGTCTTGTGTATGGCTCGTTGCGGAAAATCAGCTATGATTTTCCGCCGTGACCGAAAGATAGCAAATTGCAATGAATTCCGATTAGGAATTCAGCCGCAATGAGCTATACACGGTGTTGTGCAACGTCTTTTTTCAGTCGTACTTGATAAATCGTTCCGAAAATCAGACCGATTAAACCACCAATATAGCTAAAATTATGCATTGTTCCGACTGTCAAAAACGCATTTCTGTCAGCCAGATTCTTTGGTATATTCCATTCCGTGTTAATTCCTGAAACAATAAATTCGCCAACTAATATTCCTAAAATTCCAAATCCGATAGCGATTCCTAAAGTCCGAATAATTGCACCGAAAACACTTTTACGCATAATTTTAGAAGTCGGTTGAATTAGTCCAACAATTCCGCATATAGCTCCAATTATCAATCCTGTCCACCAAGTTGCCCAAAATCCAATTATCGCAACAGTTCCGCGTTTATTTTCAAATCCGTATTCCACAAATCCGAACTGTTCAAATTTAAATTTAGTAAAATATTCGGGTGAGATTGCGTAGGATAATTGGTCGTGCAAGATTCCATAAATTCCAGCGAAAATTGGTGTCAAGATTATTGTTAAAATTAGAACTCCGATTTTCCTCGCCATAGTTTTTTCAGATGTTGCACAACGGTTACGTGTATGGCACGTTGCTTACACAGAACTTAATTTGAAATACAAAACTTTAAAGATATGGAAAAAGATAATTTGAAAAACAAAGAGCAATGTGCTATACACGATGTTAGTGGCAGTACGGATAAATTGGTCAGAGCCTTAAAAAACGAGATATATAAATATTCCATAAAATATAATAATTATTTTGGTGGTAATATAGAATATCTTAAAAGAGATTATGAACGCCTAATCAAACATGGAAACAGTTTTCAAATAAAAACAGTTTTAAAATATTCAAAAAAGTATGGTGGACAAATTGAAATTGAATATAAAAAATATGATATACCAAATTACAATGAGAGATTAAATGGTATTAAAATTGTATTAGATATTTACAACACAGCTAATGAGTTGAAATTGGGCGAACAATGGGTTGATGATATACATCACGAATATTTTTTGGATAGATATCAAAGAGAACAAGAGATAAATAAAAAACCACTTGGTGAAAGAAGGGATAATAGAAAAGAAAAAGTTATAAATGGTTATGATAATAGATACCAACATACAAACGCAAGATACCCTTCTAAAAAGCGTTCTAAAAAGCAATGGAAGAATTTTTATAATTTATTTCCAAATTTAGCGAAAAGAGATAATTGGAATGGGGTGAAATCTGATAGGATGTAGAGTGGTAGTATTGCCACTAACGTGCCGCAGCTATACGTCAGGCAGGGGATTATTAACATAAATGTTCATACGAAGAACAGATGTTTGATAAACCGATTACCTATCCTACGAGAGATGACCCCCTGCTTGCGTATAGGTGCTGTTAGCGGTTCGTTGTTTTCTTTTGAGTCAAAATTTAATTAGTTAATATTTATAATAAACCTGTCAGTAGTTTGGTTAACTGTCACAATGAATTATGAAAAAATCAACATGGGTTCAACCCAAAGAAAACGAAAATATAAAATATGTACCTGTTTCTGACGAAGAAATGGCTGAAGCATATAAAGTCGCAGTTGATATGATTAAAAATGGTCAGACAAAATTTATTATCGATGCAAGTCCGTTAAATTCGTCCGATTTAGAAACAACATAAACTTATCCAATTGTCGGACAGGTATAGATGTCATAATTATCAATAGTTTCAATAAAATTAAAATCTGTCAAATCTATTGTAAATTTATATCTAATCTTAACGTGATATTTCTCTTCACCAAGGATAAATGGTTTAAAGTCTGTGTAAATTTTCGGATTTTCCATTTTTATTTTTGTTTAGTTTGATGTCACGTTGTCTGTTACTTACAATGACCGCTAACGGTTGGGTGTATGAGAAGGTTTGCTTGTAGAAACTTTAAAATTAACCACTACCATTGATAGCAAACTTTCTTATACACCTTGTTATACAACGGGTTTTAGTACAAATTTAAAATAATAATAAAATGAACGAAGAATTAATTAAATTAAGAAATGTTGAAATGTTACCAACGAAGGGTTTTATTTTAGATGGTAAAATACCAACACAATCATTGGTTCAAAAATGGTTACGTGAAACCCACGGAATTAATATATTTATGAGTTTCAAACCAAATATTAAAAAATGGGATTTTATACCATATAATATGAGTATGAATGGAAAAGAATATATTAAGCACAATAGAGAGTATCTAAAAATTCACAATGAACGAAGATATGATACATACGAAGAAGCATTAGAGGATGGAATTTACGAAAGTTTACAGATGCTTCCTTAAACTGTTGTATAACGTTTGGTATATGAGCTGTGGCGTGGGTTTATTACGGACGATTCCAAACAGGCACTTGCCAGAGGAAAATCCGCAAGATTTTCCAAGTGAGGACTGACCAAGCCATAGCTTATATACGGTGTTAGGCAACGTATTTTTAATCATAGACAGGACAAGTTGTCCAAGGATAAGCGCATTGATATTTCCTTTCCAACCATCCAATATATTCTTTTCCGTTATGTTTTATTTTTAGTTTCGCCCAAGTTCCACTTATAGCAATTAGTTCAGATTCCACATATCCTTTTACGCAAAATGCTATTTCAGAGTCTAAACTTGGTTTTCCATAAAATCTATATCCGATTTCTGCGAATCCTTTGTCAGTTTTATCAATAAGACAATCTATTTTTGTTTCTCCAGAATGTCCAATATTAATTATCAGATTCTTTGCCTTAATCCATTTGTCTTTATATTTTACAATGTCTTTGTTTAATTCATTCTCCTCACAAGCAGGTAAGACAATAATGTTTTCTATTTTCAGCCAACCATCTTTTGATTCAGATATCGCAAATTTATACCAACAATGAGGTTCTATTGATGGACTTAATTCCGCAATTTTGTTTTCATTCGGATAATTGTAAATAGAAACAGATTCAGTCGCTTTTTCTGAATAAAAACATTCAACAAAATCTTCAAAGAAAATTTTTGTTCTTTCTTGAGAAGAACTATTTAAAGATGATAGAAGTATTATTGTCAGAATGAGTTTTTTCATATGTTGCCTAACGGTCTCGGCTATGATTTCGTTGCGGAAAAATCCGCAGGATTCTTTCCGCCATAGCCGAAAGATAGTAAAAAAGCGTGGAATTTTCGGCAGAAAATTCCGCCGCAATGAATTATAGCCATTGTTGCCTACAGTTGTTTTTGTTCCGCCCGTTTTCCGGTCCGTTTTTGTCAGCGTCCGAGTGAGCAATTTTTTCCGCAAACTTGCTCAAATCCGTCGTGCTTTTCAATTCCGCAAGAGTGAGGTTCCACGTTCAGTTCAGCCGCAATGTTTTTTTCAATTCCGATTGGGTTTTGATTCCGCAAACTTGCTCAAAATTCCGCACATTATTCCGTTCTGCTTTTCATTCAGCGTTTGAGTGGAAAAGTCCGGGTATTTTGACCTTTTAAAATTCCGCTTTTTCAATCCGTTTTTGTCCCGCCCGAGTGAGTTTCCGCAATTGTAGGCAACGTTTATGTGTAAGAATAGTTGCGGTGGCAAGCACCTAAAATAACAAAAATTGACCGAGCCTGTGGAAAATCCGCAGGATTTTCCAAGTAGGCGAGAACCAAGCAATTATTTTTACACGGTGTTAGCACAAGTATTTTAAAGTTTTAAGGTTTTGTGTCCAAGCTTTTTCTTAACTCTTTTTTAAACCCAGTAAATCCACCTTTACCGTCATAAAAATCCATCATCATTTCAATAATTTCAGTTCCGAGATCTGCTAATTTTTGAATATTTATATATTGTTTCGTGGTTATTGTTTTATCAGGCAAATGAAATTTATTTCCAGAGAATGTGACATATAGTCCAACATTTTTTAATCTATCCAGTTCCTTTTCTGATTCAGAAATATCGTCAATTTGACTTACTATCTTTTCAATTTCTTTTTCAAAATCCTTACCTTCATTTGGTAAGTTGTTTTGCCTTCTTGAAATCATCATAAAAACCATTGAAAATTGTTTCATTCCTTCAAGACTTTGAGTCAATTTTAATTGGTGATTTTCATAACCCAATTTTTTTAATTTTCCATAGTTCAAGTCTTTTGGTTTTACTTTATAACTAAAGTATCCTAATAGATAATCGTGAAGAAGATAAAATCTCCCACATTCTTCAAAGCAGAGATGAAATAATGTATATGACCTACCGAATTTGGAATGTTCCTTCAAAATATGAGCATCTTCATTTAAGCTTTTTATATTCTCAAATGTAAATTGTAAAGCTGAAATGATTTTGTCTTCCATATTTGTGCTAACGTTTATGTATATGAGCTGTGGCGTGTTTTGGCACGAACCTCTCCAAATATAAACTAACTTTGGGAAATTCAAAGATTTTCCAAATAGGCACAGACCAAGCCATAGCTTATATACGGTGTTAGTGGCAGTGTTTTTTAGTTCAATTCCGTTAATAATCTTTGGTAATATTTGTCTTTTCTAAAATCTTCAATTACGTTTTTAATGTCAATTATCGTTTGTCCGTTAATTTCTTGATTTGGTATATTGAAAAAGAAAACTTTTTTACAATCTTCGTACTTATCCAATTTTGCTATTTTTTTCTTTATCGTTCCTAAATTGTCTGTGTTAGAAACTTGAGCAATTAAATTTTCATCATTTTCTGTAATACCTGAAACATCAATGTCTTTTTTATTTCCGCCGGTTTTTAGGATTTGGTATTTTATTCTGTATTCTTTCGGCGCATATTTACTTCGTAACCATTCTGCAACAAGGATTTCAATTGCAATATCATCCATCTCAAAATTTGAAGTTTGACACACAACCTTTGGGTATATTTTTCTTAAAGAATAATTTTTTCTTTTTACGTTGCTTAAAGTAACGTTTGCTGGCAAAATTGTCTGAACAAATTGGTGCGAATCTAAATTAATAGGTTCCGCATTCTCTAATTTTAAAAGATTAAAAACGGATTTTCCATTAACAACTTTTTGAAAAGATGTTCCTTGTTTAATTTTGCCAATTTTGTAACCAAGATCTTTATAACTTGCAATAATAATTACATCTTGTTTATTGATTAAGTCAGTTAATGATTTCCAACGCTGTAAATATTGTTGTTTAGGATTTTCTCCATTTAAATAACTTGCCCAATCTTCAAAATCTTTTTCCGTATCTAAATGAATTGCGGTTTCATCATTATTATAGAACTTTTTAATTTGTTCTGTATTCCCAAAATTATTTCTGAACAGAACAAACTTGTGATAAGGTTCTGTCCCAAAATACAAAATGTCTATTGCATATTTGATTGCCTCGAAATAACTTTCTTTATCAGGTTTCTGAAGAAAATATCTGACAATATATTCACTTTGATAGTCAAATCCCATATCAATCATAAAACCGATAAAATTATTGGCGATATAGTTTGGAATTAAATTGTGTTGTAGGAATTTATAGAGGTGAATGTATTGTTCTTGAAAATCTTTATTTTCACTTTCATCTCTATGTGATAATTTATTTGTGATGTCCTCTTTCAGGTCTATTTTAAAAAATCTCTTTTGAATTTTGTATTCTTCTTCATTTTTCTCCAAATAAGATTTAATAAGTTTCTCCTTTGAAAAGTTTTTATCCGAAAATATTTTAAGTTCTCTTTCGATTACTTCAATAATGCTTTTTAATTCTAATTTGTCATCTCCTTGAAGTTCTAAATGCTTTTCAGGGTTTAAATTTTTAAGGAAAATGTTTAAGGTTGAAGGAATGTCGTTAATGATATCGGCTCTTCCGTTTTCTTTATATTTTTTCTGATATTCTTTGATTACTTTTTTTAGAAGACCGTAATTATTCAGACCTGCCAAAGTCAATATTTTATCATCAATTGTGGATGATTTAAATTCGTGACTAAAAGAGTCAAATAAACTCCTTAATTTAATTCCGTTCAATATTATTTCTTCTGTCATTTGTTTTTGCGAATTGTTCTTACATTGCCACTAACGTTCCTCGTGTATGAGCCGTTGCGTGTCTCGTCACGAACCATTAAAAGTACAAAACTCCGATGGAAAATCCGCGAGGATTTTCCAAAGAAACACTGACCAAGCAATGGCTTATACACGGTGTTGTGCATAGTGTTTTACTATTCATTATAGTTGTCCAAATTCCAATTTTTATTTGGTCTTATTTTTTTCCAATCCCAGTATTTTCCATAAAGTTCATCGTGCAACATTTCAGCATTTTCCGCTATTTCGTCTGTTTTGTCCACAAAGCTAATTTCAGTCCATTCTCCAAGGTTTTCATCGGGTTCAGTTGTTCCATCAATAAGATTCAATAATTCAAATAAAACTCCAGCAGAATTGTCGGCTAAAATCTTTCTCAAAGCACTTTTTAAATCTGGGTCATTTTTTAATTTTTGCAGAGATAAATTTTCTTTTTCGGTCAAACCTCCGTTTGGCGGGTAAGTTATAAAATCCGTTTTATTTCCTTTTTCCAATTGTTCGGAAATATATTCCGCACTTTCCTCGATTTTTTGTTGAAGAAATAGCATTAAAGTATTCAAATTATGTTCTGATAATTCCATTTTTTTACATTATGCACAACGGTCTAGTGTATGATTTCGTTGCGTGTTTAAGCACTAAAGTTAGCAAACAAATCACAGATAGAAAATTCCAGCGGAATTTTCGTAAGTAGGCTCTAACTAGCAATGAATTATACACATTGTTGTAGCACGTTATTTTTTAATTTTATAAAGTTCAATCGCCTTTAAATATTTAATTCCGCCACCTTTAGTTTGGTCGTTTAAAAATCCATTCAATTCAGGATAATTTTCCGCAATCCAATTTACAAGTTCATCTCTGTTTTGAATAAATTCCTTAACGTTAAACGAGGCAGATGTCCTGTTGATATTCTTTATTTTATTATTCTCAAATTGGATAATCTCGTCTGTAATAATAGGTTCGTGATGAAGAAAGAAAATTCGCTTGTCCGTTTTTGAAATTTTAGCTTTTACAATTCCATTTTCTTTTTCGATTTTGAGTATTTCGTAAGTCGGTTGGAATACAGAATCCCACTTTACCCATTCAGCGTATTCATTTCCACTATATTTTTGTTCAAATCCGTCGTCAATGGTCGTAAATCTTTCGGTAATTAATTCAGTTGTTTTTGAAGGGTTTGAATTGTCAATCGCAATGTAGAATTTTTTAGCAATTTCTAATTTGTCAGATTCCTTTTCAGGATTTTTACAGGAAATAATTCCGATTGCTAAAAAGAATAGAAAAACTACGATTTTGTTCATTCGTATGTTGGTTGGTTTTAATGTGCTACAACGTGTTTGTATATGGTTTGTTGCGTGTTTTAAGCACCTAATTTAGCAAATACAAACCGAATAGAAAATCCGCGAGGATTTTCGTAAGTAGGCTAGAACTAGCAATAAATTATATACGGTGTTGGCATTAGTTTTTTATATTCATTTCCATTTGATAAAGGTCAAAACCTTTTGCCCAAAAATCTTTTTCAATTTTTTCAAGTTCAAATCCCATTTTCTCGTAAAACTTACAGACAAGTTGAGTTGTCCGAACAACTATTAACTCAATATTTTCTTTTTCTTTTAAATGATTAATTCTGTATTGAGTTAATTTTTTTCCGATTCCATTCCCTTGCGAATTAGGGTCAATCATATCCCACGAAATTCGTGCGAGTTTTTGTTCCGTAAAATAGTTAATTCCTCCAGCGCCAATAATTTCAGAGTTTATTTCGTAAACAAAATAATCCTCTATTTCATTGTCAAGGTAATTTTCAAAATCCTTTTCTTCTGAAGAGTCAAAATATTGAGGCGTATTTTTTCTCAATAATTCAATTATTTTGGGTTTATCAGAATTTAAATATTTTCTTATCATTCTTTGTTAGTTTTGATTTTTTTCAAATTAATGCCAACGGTCTTGTATATGGCTCGTAGCGTGTAAATTAGCGATAACTATTCGGTTAAGCACGAGCCGAATTTTTTAATTTTCTTATTACCTTTTTTTCAATAAGCCAAATTAAAAAATTTGGCGGACTTGCAAATATGCCTTTACTTCTATTAAGCAACTCATTAGCTATGAGCTATATACGTTGTTGGGCGCAGTTTTTATTCTTTTTCCAATGATTTATTTTTCTTTTCTCTAATGAGATATACACTAATCAAAATTAATAATCCACCGATTGCATACCAAACTGTAAATTTCTCTTTGTCCAAAACGCCCCAAATTACCGCAACGACTGGTAATAAAAGTGAAATAGTACTTACAAAAACTGCAGAGGTATCTTGAACAAGCTTGAAAAACAAAAACATTACCAAAGTAGTGCTAATGACGGTTAGAAAGACTAAATAGCCTAGAGCCGTTAAAGTTTCATTTTGGCTGTAATCAATGTCTGTAAAAAAACCTGAAAAACTTAAAATTAAAAGAGACGGCACCATCCAAATAGTGTAAATACCTGTTGATATATCTGTCGATTTTATGTGATGTAATTTTTTTTCAATAATGAGTGCGGCAACGGCATAAAGTGCCGAACCTATAACCAATAAAACCGTATAATAAAGATGATTTTCGCCATTTCCTGAATTGGAAGAGTAAACTAAAATGATCGCACCTATAAATCCAATTATTGCTCCAGCATATTGAATAACTTTATTTCTGATTCCAAACAGAATTGCTCCTAAAACGAGTGTGAATATTGGGTCTAATGCATTTATGATGCCTGCCAATGAGCTACTTACGCCTTGTTGTGCAATAGGAAAAATAAAGACCACTAAAAAGTTACCAAATAACCCTGATAGAGCAATCCAAAAAACGTCCTTTTTTGACATTCTTTTCAAAGCTGGGAATCCAATAAATGACAAAAGCAAGCCTGACAATCCTGCCCTAAAAGCTCCGATTTGATATGGGTCAAATACTGGTAGTATTTTTTTTATGAGTATAAAGGAAGAACCCCAGATTATAGCAATAAAGATGAGTAGAAAATATTTATTTTGAATGAATTGCCTCATAAAGTGTCTATATTTTTTTTAATTCGACAAATTTAATCTTTCGATTTGTATATAATCATTCAATCAAGTTTTTTTCATTGACTTTCATTGGTTTTTTAAATTGCGCCCAACGGTCCAGTATATGAAAAGTAGCGCTGAAAAAGGGCGCTATCCATTCGGTTATACTCAAGCCGAATTTTTAAATTTTTCTATTTATATTTCTTTTCTCAAATAGCCAAATTTAAAAATTTGGCGACCTCAAAAAAGTGCCCGAACCTTTGTGTTTGCAACTGCTCGTGCTATTTTTTATATACATTGTTAGCCACAGTACTTATTTCCACCATATTGTAATTCCATCGAATTTCGCATTACTCGGAATTTTAGATTTATCAATTCCTTTTCCATTCCACCATCCATCTTTAAGTTCAGTTTTTTTAATAGAAAACCAAGCATTAATATGATTTACGTCTATTACAATTTGCTCCATATCTGGCGAAATATTGTCAGTTGAATAATATTTTGCTAAATCTCCGAAAGTTGATTTTAAACCTATTTTTTCGGTTGTTTTAAACCTACTATCTAAAATTGAAACTCGATTAATTTTAGAGTTAGTATTTCCACTTTGTTCAGGTGTTAATATCAATATTTTTTTTCAATTTGAGTCGTAAATTTCATAGTCGTCAAACGTATCATCAGCAAATTCTCCGTAGCCAACTTTTTTTTTGATTTGGTCTTTAGGAATTGTATTATAAACATCTGAAATTGTCATTCCTTTTGAGAAAATTCCAACACGATTTTCCGATATATGAAAATTATCAAAAGTGTAGCCAGTCAGTTTTTTTTCTTTTTCCTCGTTTTTTATAGCAGTTTCAGCAACTTTTTTTGTTTTTTCAGTTTCTTTAGATTTTGTAGTTCCGATTTCCTTGACATCAGAGTTTTGCTCTTTTTTGCTTAATTCTAATTCTCTTTGCAATAACTCATTTTCTTTTTGAAGTAGTTCTTTTTCCTTTTCTGAATTAGAGTTACAACTTACCAAAAATACGATTAAAATAATTCCTAAAATGTTCTTCATAAATGTTCCTTTGTATTGTGGCTAACGTTTATGTGTACGAGCTGTTGCGGGTTTATTAACTTAATGTTCTAAGTCTATCCAGAGTTTCAAAATCCGCAAGGATTTTGTGAACTGGATGGGTTTGAGCAATGGCTTGTACACGGTGTTAGT
>Ga0208015_1001027_pt1 | contig 10963 bp, 11 predicted proteins | sample 26BtaG_FD_184101 | JGI IMG/M metagenome (GOLD analysis project Ga0208015, IMG submission 184101) | Marine viral communities from Cariaco Basin, Caribbean Sea - 26B_WHOI_OMZ_CsCl (SPAdes) (version 2) | ecosystem: Environmental > Aquatic > Marine > Oceanic | place: Caribbean Sea: Cariaco Basin...
TCAGACAATACACCGGCTTTTTCGCAAGCGCGCTTGAAGCGACGGATAGCGATATCAACAGGTTCGTTTTCTTTAACCTTAACTGCAGGCATGAAGACTCCTTCGTTTGGATTGAGACAATAAGGGCATTAGCTTGGCTGTGTGATTAGTATTAGCCGCACGGTCTCAATTGTGCAGGCATCAGCTCAAACTAGGAAACTGTAGAAAATAATAATGACTAAATAAATCAAGCCGTTACTATTATTTCACTACAGCTAAGAATAATCTTTATACTAATAGCCTATACAACAGCTATAGCATAAGGGCGGATATAGTACAATAATCAGGTCGGGATGTCAATATCTTATGAGCCGCTATTATAGCCCGCTATCCAAGGATGCGAGCTATTTTTAATCAGTTTATCGCTAGTGAGATTGCGCTGATATTTGGCTGAAAGGTTTAGTGTTTTTGTCATGCGGTCGGGTGGGGCACTTTTGTGATATTTAGGCTATGATGTTTGAGCTATAATATCTGGAAAGTTTACTGGGCTTAAAACGGTTTTAAGTAAACGATTTTCCTGTGTTAAGTAAACAATTTTTCATGTATTCTGCAAAAATGTTTGCTCCCTAATCACGGCCCGTATTGGGCATCAAATATAGAGGATAATATGACTAAATCAGTAATCCAAACCACTTTGACTAAGCCTGTATTGGCAATCGCAACCGCAATGCTGTTCGCTACTGGCCTAAGCGCTTGTGGAGAAAAACATGAAGCAGTCACTGCGCCTGATAAAGTAGACGAAGCCGCTGAAATGGCTCGTGCCAATGCACCAGAAGCTGAAGTGGTTGAATTTGAAACAACTGCCGCGCCAGCAGCCACCACTGAAGGTGCAGATACGGCTATGGCAGAAGGCGATATGGCTACGGAAGCTGCTGCCCAGCCAGACACTACTGAAATTACTGCCGATGCTGATGCGGCCCCTGCCGATGGTACAGTGCCTGTAGTAAAAGAGGGTGACCCTACACTTGACGAAACTGCTACAGATACTACTAAAGTAGAATAGATTTATGCTCCTAAGGCTTTATTATTACTAGAGTATTCTTTTATTAATTACGATATATATAATTAAGTTTTAGCTAGGAAGTACTGTAATAGTAATCGCTAGTTTTACCGATAGTTTTCCTAGTAAGACTATCGGTTTACCCGCCATAATTGACCAAAACCATCTCGTAATAGTGCTAAAGACAGTCCAATATGACCACTTACGCGCCCCTTATTATCGTCTTAGATTTTTGGTTATATTCTGGATATATTACTACCGCCTCGATGCTCACGACTCACAATGATTACGCAGCAACGAGGTAAGCCAGCCCTACGCTAGCCATGATGTCACCCGTAATGTACTAGAAAGGAGACACCTTATGTTTCGCTTAATTAACCTTAAATCTCAAGGACGACCTATGATGAACAAGACTTTAGCCACCTTATTATTAATGAGTGCTGCCGCTACTTTTAGTGCGTGTGGCGATAAAGATGCCGCCAGTACTGCGCCAGAAGCTGAAGCCCCTGTAACTGAGCCGGCGGTAGTCGTTGAGCCTGAAGTGACGGTTGATGAGCCAGTAGTAGAAGAAGTACCTGCTGAAGAACCCGCTGTTGAAGCGCCAATGGAAGAAAGCATGCCGGCTGAAGAAACCGCTGCTGCTGCCGCCCCAGAAGTTGAATTGTCGGCTGATGCGGGTAAAGTACTGTACGAAAAACAGTGCAAAGTTTGTCATGAAGCTGGTTTGTTAGAAGCGCCGAAATATGGCAACAAAGACGCTTGGGCACCACATATCGCCAAAGGCAAAGCGACTTTATACGAGCATTCAGCGCAAGGCTTTAATAAAATGCCAGCACAAGCCGTCAATGGGGTAACTGAGGCGGAAGTTCATGCTGCTGTAGATTATATGTTAGCTAGCGTCAGTTAATTCAGTCAGGGATAAGCGCTTATATAAGCGAAGGTTGGGTCAAAATATAACAGACCAGATAGCAGCCCATATTGATAGAATAGCGTGATAGCCGCCTATAAGCCCCTTGTAAATTTGCTACACTACCGTCATTGTTATCGGCAATGGCGGTTTTTATTTTTTGCCGTTATATCGGCAGTATGAGCAGTGGCCAGTATTGATTAGGAAAGAAAAGAGACAGGTACTGATTAGGACCAAAAAGGGGCAGGTAAATTTATGAAAGTATTAGGACTAGAGACCTCTTGTGATGAGACCGGTCTGGCGATTTTTGACAGCGAGCAAATAGACAGTCCTAATCAAGGGCTTGTCGGCCAAGTGTTGTATTCACAGATTGAGCTGCATGCTACCTATGGCGGCGTAGTTCCTGAGTTGGCAAGTCGCGATCATATTCGCAAGTTGGTGCCGCTATTCGATGAGCTGCTCGAGCAGTGTCAGCTTAACAAGTCCGATATTGATGCTATTGCTTATACCAAAGGTCCCGGGTTAATTGGTGCCTTGATGACAGGCGCCTTATTTGGCCGCAGTCTGGCTTATGGTTTGGGTATCCCGGCTATCGGTATTCATCATATGGAAGGACATTTGCTCGCTCCTTTGATGGGTGCTAACCCGCCAGCTTTTCCTTTTGTCTCTTTACTGGTTTCCGGTGGTCATACGATGTTGGTCGCGGCGCGCGGGGTAGGAGAGTACGAAATACTAGGCGAATCAATCGATGATGCTGCCGGCGAATGCTTTGATAAAGCGGCGAAGATGCTAGGTTTGCCTTATCCAGGTGGTCCTAACATTGCCAAGCTAGCGGAGAGTGGCAATGCCGATGCTTATGATTTGCCTCGACCTATGCTGCATAAAGGGCTCGATTTCTCTTTTAGCGGTATGAAGACCGCGGTGCATAACCTGATTAAAGATACCCCAGGCTCTGAGGGTAGCGGCGCTAATAGCGACCCACAAGTCCGGGCGGATATTGCAGCCAGTTTTCAACATGCAGTTGTAGATACGCTTGTGAAAAAATGCATTAAGGCATTAAAACAAGCGGGTATGACCCGACTAGTGATAGCGGGTGGGGTGAGTGCTAATACTTATTTGCGCGAAAGATTAACGAGCGAATTAGCGAAAATACAAGCGACTGTGCACTATGCGCCGCCTGCCTTATGTACTGATAACGGCGCGATGATTGCCTATGCCGGTTATGAGCGTTTAGCCGCAGGACAAGCCGATGATCTGTCCGTCAGTTGCGTGCCCAGATGGCATATTGATGAGTTGCCGCCAGTGAAGTCGGGTGCGGAAGCCCACACCGCCTCAATAGCGCGCGGAGAGTAGTCGATGCAATGGTTAGCTATCGGTTTTGGCGCCGCTTTAGGGGCTTGCCTACGCGCCTGGTTGTCCCGTTTTAACGCCGGCGCGCACTGGTTACCACTCGGCACTTTAAGTGCCAACGTGTTAGGTGGCTTACTAATTGGGGTGGCTTTATTGCTGTTCGAGCGTTTTGGTGCCGGTCTTAGCCCGCATTTACGTTTATTCGTAGTCACCGGCTTTTTGGGCGGTCTGACGACCTTTAGTACTTTTAGCGCCGAAGTGTTTGATTTGTTAAACAGTGGTCGCTTGCTTGCAGGTTTGATGCTGATTGGACTGCATGTCACGTTTACCCTACTGGCTACGGCTATAGGGTATTATTTAATGAAAGGGGTGTTCTAATTTCACCTCATTCATACTGCTGTATAGCGATTAATTAACAGCTAGCTAACTCTCAAATAGGGCTCAGCTAGTGCTTAACTAGGTGTCTAATTAGGGCTTAACTAGGTCTTCTAATAAACTGGCAAACCCTTGCATATAAGCTGTGTCTTGACTCGAAGTCCGGGTCGCTGCATACAATTGGCAATAGACCCCGTCCCCTAAAGGTCGCGAGACTACCCAGCCTTTTTTCTCATACTCTGCTACTACCCAATCCGGTAATGCCGCCACGCCACGTTCGCTTGCGACCAACTGAATCAGCATAGCGGTTAAATCCGTCGTGCGTATTTGTTTGAAATTGGCTTTTGCCGGGGTCATAAATTGGGCGATGATGTCTAAGCGTTTGGTCTCTACCGGGTAGGCAATCAAGGTCTCGTTGCTCAATTGACTGGGCGCTATGGTGGCACTGTCTTCCGCCAACGGATGGGTAGGGGACAGTACTAGGCGACTCTCGTATTCAAACAGCGGCTGATAGGTAATACCGGCAATCGGTAAATTACTGGTCGTAATCAGTAGGTCAATATCCCCTTCTAATAACAGATGATGCGGCTCGGGCTCAAACCCGGTAGCAAAGTCGAGCTCCACATCCGACCATTCGCGGCGGTATTGATTCAGGATTGGCATCAACCAATCAAAACAGCTGTGACATTCCGAGGCTAGGCGCAACCTGCCTGCTTGCCCATGCGCTAAACGCTTTAAATTGGCTTTGGTACGCGTCACTTGCGGCAGCACACTATCCGCCAGCTTGAGTACCGCTTTACCCGCTGGAGTAAAGGTTAAAGGGCGAGTACGGCGATTGACTAGACTGACATCATAGTAGCTCTCCAACTCTTTAAGTTGATGCGAGACGGCTGAGGCGGTGACATGCAATTCGTCCGCTGCCGCTGCTAATGACCCGTGAGCTCTCAGGGCGGTTAAGGTTTTTAGATGACGAAGTTCTAGCATACGCGCGCTCAGCTCATAAGGTTAGACAGGGTGAAAGATACTCCCTTCAACTCAGCTATAATAATAGCCAAATAGCCGCCCGTTAGCCTATGAATAACAGCTCAGCAACGGCGCTAAAATACGGCAAAGGGGTTTAAGGGTGAGTAACATTCATTGTAAACTATCCTAAGCTGACTTTCATTCAAATCTGCTCGCTAGCCTTATTTGCCTATAACGCAGTTCTACTGCACGCCTATTTATAACCTAGGCTACTCTTATGTACTTTTTCCTAGGGTATGGCTTTTTATTTCTTTGCCCCATAAAAAAGGGCTATAACCGCTAAGCCGTTATAACCCGTATTTGTTAATAAGTCGTTCTTAAATCATTAGCTTTATAGCGCCCTAGCGTTTGCGCATCAGCAGTTGCGAGATGATGACTAGAATTAACGATGCCCCTAACAATAGGGTACCAATGGCGTTCACTTCCGGTTTTAGACCAACGCGCACCATAGAGTAAATACGCAGCGGCAAAATTTCATAGCTAGGCCCGGTGACGAAAGTTGAGACCACCACATCATCCAATGACAAGGTAAACGCCAGTAACCACCCGGCCATTACGGCAGGGAAAATCACGGGAATCAATACGGTACGCACCATAGTCGATTCACTAGCGCCCAAGTCGCGCGCCGCTTCCATTAAACGCTCATCCAAGCTGCTAAGACGGGCAAAGACAGTGATGACCACAAAAGGCAGGCAAAAGGTAATATGGGCAATTAATAAAGACACAAAGCCCAGCTGTAAACCGACCAATAAGAATAATGCCAACAGCGAAATCGCCAACACAATCTCAGGCGACATCATCAATACGAATAACAGCCCGTTAAGCAGGCCTTTTGCACGAAAGTCATAGCGGTGTAATGCCAATGCGGTCAAGGTACCGATTAGGGTAGAGACCGTAGCCGCTGCTAATCCTAGCCAAATCGAGTGTAAGAAAGCATCGACCATCGCTTGATTGTTAAATAAAGACTCGTACCACTTAAGGCTAAAGCCGCCCCAGTTATAACCAATCTTCGATTTATTAAACGACATGATGACTAAGATAATAATCGGCAAATACAGTAGGGCGTAGATAAACCCTAAGTAACTGCGCCCAAACCAACCTAATGAGCCACCGCCAGATTTTTTACCTTTACGCGCCTTTTTAGTTGGCGCTGGTACAGGGGTAGTAGCGGCGCTATTGTTATTAATATCTGACATTAGGCCACCTCATTAAAATCAGTTTTGCCAATCCGGCGACTGCTCGCATAGTAGGCCCATAATAATACTGCCATCGCTAGTGTTAATAGCACACTAGCAGCAGCGCCAAACGGCCAATCCCGAGCATCTAAGAATTGGTTTTTGATGACGTTACCGACCAGTAGGTTACGCGCGCCCCCTAGAATATCGGCGACATAGAACATCCCCATTGCCGGCAACAATACCAACAAGACGCCAGAAATCACCCCGGGTGTGGTCAACGGTAGCACTACATGCCAAAAGGTCTGTAGTTTGGAAGCGCCTAAATCTTTCGAAGCGAGCAGCATATCTTCGCGCAAATCGGTGAACACGGCGTATAACGGTAATACCATAAAAGGGAACAGCAAATAGGTAAGACCAGCGATAACCGCGCCTTGGGTATAGAGAATATCGAGCGGTTTATCAACGATACCTAAAGTTAATAGCAGCTTGTTAATCAAGCCATTATTGGCAAATAACAATTTAAGTGCATAAGTCCGCACTAAAGAATTGGTCCAAAAAGGCAAGATGAGCAGCATCATAAGTAGCGGCTGCCAGCGTGGTTTGGCTTTAGAAATTAGCCAAGCAAAAGGATAGCCAAACAGTAGACACAGCACCGTAGTGATCCCTGCCATCCATAACGAGTGTACAAATACATCGAAATACAGCGGGTCGATCATGCGGCGATAGCTATCAATCGTCACAGGTAGGCTAATAAAGTCCACGGTATCGCGAGATAGAAAGCTGGTAGCGATAACCAAAATATTGGGCAATAAGGCAAAGACGATCAGCCAAGTCCAGATCAACCATAAGGTGGCGGTACGAAAGGGGCTTTTGGCTTGTGATTTAGCACTCATGAGCCGTCGCTCCCTGGCGCCGTAGCCGCTAAGTTATCTAAGCCACTCAAGCTATTGCTGTCTTCTTCAGGCAACACCCACTCCCAACCATCGACCCAGGAGACTTTGACCAGCTCGCCCATTTTATAATCAAAGCTAGGGTCGTCTTCATCAAAAAACTCTGAGGCTTTGACCCTATGGCCATTGTGCAGCTGGATAATTGAGTCGAGCGTACTGCCTTTATAATTACTTTCTACGACTTCACCGGGCAGGCCTTGGTGAGCAGCATCATTGATATCATAAATGCGTAAATCTTCTGGACGCAGTAGCAAGTTTACGGTGTCACCGACTTGAATCTTATGGTCAAAGGCAGGTCGACGTAAATTACGATGCCACTGCTCGCCATCCGGCGTTTCACAGACCTCAACATCGATACGGCCATTGGTCACCTTGCCGTTTAAGTCGGCTTGCTCAGGATTGACTGCTTTGACTACCGCCTGAAATAGGTTGGTTTCCCCGATAAACTTCGCGGTAAATAGGTTCGCTGGGGTCTCATAAATTTCGATAGGGGTGCCAATTTGTTGGAAACGCCCGTCTTTCATAACGGCGATCCGATCCGACATGGACAACGCTTCTTCTTGGTCGTGGGTGACGAAGATAAAGGTGATACCCAGCTCACGTTGTAGGCGTTTAAGCTCAGACTGCATCTGCAAGCGCAATTTATAATCGAGCGCGGACAAAGGCTCATCGAGTAGCAACAGTTTTGGTCGGTTAATTACGGCACGAGCAATAGCAACCCGCTGCTGCTGACCCCCAGATAAATCCTGTGGTTTGCGATTAGCAAGATGCTCCAGTTGCACCATCTGTAGCGCTTGGCTGACGCGCGTATTAATCTCATCCTTAGGGACTTTTTTTAGTTTTAGCCCATAAGCTACGTTTTGCGCCACAGTCATATGCGGAAATAACGCATATTGCTGAAAGACCGTATTGACGGGGCGCTTATCTGCAGGTAATCCCGCCATCTGCTCACCATCTAGATAGATAGCTCCCGCGGTCGGTTGCTCAAAGCCAGCAATCAGACGCAGCAAGGTAGTCTTGCCACAACCTGACGGGCCTAATAAGGTCAAAAACTCGCCGTGTTTGATATCTAGATTGATGTCTGTAAGGACTTCGGTGGCATCATAAGATTTTTTAATACCGGCGATGCGCAGTAATACGTCAGGATCTGTAGCGGTCAAACGAGGCTCCGACACAGAGACAGAAAGCGGGTCAGTCATGGGGAGAGTCCTAAAAAGTAATACAAAAATTTTGGGGAACGAAGAGCGTCAGGTGTGAATACCGGACTACTCAGCGTCCGTGCTGAGCTTTTATAATGGGCAATGGCAAAGATAAGCTGCGGCTGTGTATTGCCTTATGCTGCCCTATGCCATACTGGGCATACGAATGCGAGACATTTGCTGTCAACAGTTTGTAACTGCCGTATTATAACAAAATCACTACAGCGGTCATGGGGCAATTTGTAGAGGTTACAGGGGCGTTTTGCTAAGGCGTGTAGGTCATTTACCCTCATAAATACGGCTTTAGCGTCTGTGGGTATGGTGGTGATGCGCTATAGAGAATTTACGGTAATTTCGGTACAATCATTAGCTGAAAAGACCTAGTAAATCCTTACTGCTCTCTAGGTTTTATCCCTACCTAAGTCTGTAATGGTTGGTCAATAGGGCCAAGGTCTTAACTAATAAATCTAGTGGCTCTCAAATAAATAATAAGGAAATTCTCATGCCGCAACGCCCCCGTCCTACCACTGGTGCCGAAGCTCTAGCTATGCTAAAAGCAGGCAATCAACGTTATGTGACCAGTTTGACTGACCCTGACCCTAGTATGCAAAAACGTCCTGAGTTGATTAGCAACCAAGACCCAGTAGCCATTATCTTGGGTTGTTCAGATGCTCGCGTACCGGTAGAGATTGTATTCGATCAGGGACTTGGCGATTTATTTGTCATTCGGGTCGCAGGAAATGTAGTAGCACCTTCGCAAATTGGCTCAGTAGAGTTTGCTGCCGAAAAGTTTGGCACGCAATTGGTCGTGGTGTTGGGTCATTCTCATTGCGGCGCGGTCACAGCTTGCGTTGAAGCGCTGATTAATCCTGAGAAGTATTATTCGCCCAATCTACAGTCTATCGTTGACCGTATTCGTCCTAGCGTTTATAACTTACATGAGCTAGCGACTGCGACTGGCCAAGATGTGGATGCCGATGAGCTAATCAACCGCTCTATTCGTGCCAATGCCCGTATGTCTGTCAGCCAGCTTAAACATGGCTCTAGAATACTGGAAGACTTGGTCAGCTCCGGCCAGCTGCTTATCGTGGGTGCCGAGTATGACTTAGATACGGGTATCGTTAGATTTTTAGACTGCTAAATATTTTATATTTAAACCTGACTAACGCAACTAACTCACTGAAATAATTGAAGCAATTAACTAAAGCAAACAAGGTGCCCTATGAGCCAATCAGATAATACTACCTCTATTGATCAGCCTAAAGTCAGCGTATCAGCGGCGGGCGTACAAGCAATACCTAGCCAGAGCGAAGGCTTCACTTTTAACCATACGATGCTGCGTATCAAAGACCCTAAACGCGCGCTAGAATTTTATACTGGCGTGTTGGGCATGACTTTATTGTGCGTTAAAAAGTTTGACGAGATGGGCTTTGATCTATATTTCTTAGCCAAACTAACCGCTGAGGAACGTGAGTCCTTACCGACGACTGAGAGCGATTTGGCGATCTATACCTTCCGTCAGCGCGGTATCTTAGAGCTGACCCACAATTATGGTACTGAAGATAAAGCAGGCTTTAGCTACCATGATGGCAATGCAGAGCCTCAAGGCTTTGGTCATATTTGCTTTACTGTCCCCGATTTAGACGCCTCGGTCGCTTGGTTTGATGCCAACGAAGTCACTTTTCAGAAGCGTCCAGAAGACGGCAAGATGAACAACATTGCTTTTATTAAAGACCCTGACGGCTATTGGATTGAGATCGTTGAAGCCGCAAAAATGGGCTAGCTTAAACAGTTAAGAGTATATGCACGGTAACTATTATTGAGGAGTAACAACAGTATGGCGAAGGAAAGCTTGGCGAACAATGCCGCGCAGAAAGTCACTGAGTATCAAAGCATGGCGGCGTCAGGTCAACAAATACTGGAAGATTTGGCAGCACGAGTGCCTTATTTTTTGGTCGCCTTAGTGGTGTTTTTACTCTTTTGGGGACTGTCCGCTATCTTCAAAAAGGTAGTGTATAAACTCTTAGGCAAACGCAGCCGCCATGCCAATTTGGTCAAGGTATTCCAACGGGTCGGCGGTGCCCTGATTTTATTTATGGGCTTTATGATTGCGATGGTGATTGCGATACCGGGCTTTACTCCTGCCAAGCTTATTGGGGCTTTAGGGATTGGCTCGGTAGCTATCGGCTTTGCCTTTAAAGATATTTTCCAGAATTTACTATCAGGGATTCTCTTACTGTTATCAGAACCTTTCCGTATTGGCGATCAGATTGTCTCGGGCGATTATGAAGGCACGGTAGAAGATATTAAAATCCGCGCGACCACTATTAAAACATTTGACGGTCGCCAAGTAGTGATTCCCAATTCGCAACTTTATACTTCAGCGTTAACGGTTAATACCGCCTATAAGCAGCGACGCTTGCAAGTGGCGGTTGGTATTGGCTATGAAGATGATATCGAAGCCGCAAAAGGCGTTATTCTGCAGGCTTTAGATCGGGCAGAAACAGTATCGCGCCGTGCTGAGCCGTCGGTTATTGCGACCGGGTTTGGCGACTCTACTATGGATTTAACGGTCCGTTGGTTTATCGATGATGGTACCCAAGCCAATAAAGTGGCATCGATTCATGAAGTGATTGTCGAGATGAAAAAAGGTTTAGATGGGGCAGGAGTCAATATACCTTTCCCCATTCGTACTTTGGATTTAAGTGACGTTTCTGTCGATAAGGTGGTTAAGAAAATCGCCAAACCTGCCGCTTAGCTTAGGGTAAAAAGAATAAAATCATTCGTATGGAATAAAAAAAGACGCTTAATTTAAGCGTCTTTTTTAATGGAAAATGTCACAAGGTATCGCTAGATTGTAGAGCGATTATTACTCAGAAGCTTTAGTCATCTTTTTGTTTGTAGTCAGTATGGCAAGACTTACAAGAGGCGCCCACTTCTTT
>Ga0208015_1001028_pt1 | contig 10961 bp, 12 predicted proteins | sample 26BtaG_FD_184101 | JGI IMG/M metagenome (GOLD analysis project Ga0208015, IMG submission 184101) | Marine viral communities from Cariaco Basin, Caribbean Sea - 26B_WHOI_OMZ_CsCl (SPAdes) (version 2) | ecosystem: Environmental > Aquatic > Marine > Oceanic | place: Caribbean Sea: Cariaco Basin...
GGGCCTCGAGGTTCTTGATTTTAGACTGAACCTACAACAGCTCCGGATTGATGTCCAAAATATTTTCAGCGTAATAAGTGTCCAAAAAAGAATTGGTCAGATGTTCTTGGCCCATCAGCGATTCCCTGTTGAGAATTTCTTTTAAATTTAATTTCCTGTAGGCCTTGAGATAGTTGCATGAAAGCGGTTTGTAACTATAATGCCAGGGTTCATATTTAAATCCTTTCCTCCCAGGTTTATTGGTGTAAACCAAATGAAACCCATAGTCTTTAGAATACGAATCCATCCATTGTTTGAGATTGACATAACAGCCTTGCCCTTCAAAATGACCCGGGCTCAAGACGTCTTTGGGTTGGGCCACATTGGCATCAATAATATCCATGTCCGTGCCCCAATGATGTCGAGAGGTTCCTGGAATGGTAGAATATTCGATGATTTTTTGAATTGCTTGTTCTGGAGTTAAACCTTGTTGAGTGAAATTTTTGTATTTGCGTTCCCAAATCCGATTTTGATGTGCAAAATTCCGATAACTCGACACGACTTGAATCGATATCTTGTCCCGAAGAGCGGCATTTTTCATCTTAGTGAAGGCATCAAAAGCTTCCTTTCTTATTTGAAAGCCGTTGCCATAAAGTGTTGGACTCCCTTTTCCTATGAGTTCCTCATAGCTTAATTCAGAATGGTGAAATGCGAATTGAGGAAGTATGCCCACAGCAACAGTGCCGAATGTGATGGTCTTTATAAAATCTTTTCTATTCATATTTTTAAAATAATCAATCAAACTTAACCAATTTAGTTTTGAAGTAATTTATTTATTTTTACTTAAAAATTATAGTATGCCCATATCGTTCAAAATACTTGACCCTTCTCAGATCAATACGATCATTCCATTGATGCTAAAATTGAACAATCATAAAATTTCCGAAGCGGTGCTCAAGCAGCGTTTTGCTGAAATGGTCACTCAAAACTATGAGTGTGCTGCTCTTCATGATGGCGATAAGCTTATCGGGATTGCCGGTATGTGGTTTTGTACCCGTCATTATTCGGGGAGAAGTGTAGAATTGGACCATGTGATTATTGATGATGCTTATAGAAAGAAAGGTTTGGGCAAGCAGTTTATGAAATGTATCTATGATTATGTGGCCCAAAAGGGTTACCATTCAATAGAACTGAATACTTATGTGCAAAATCATCCATCGCATAAGTTTTATATGAATGAAGGCTTTGAGATTTTGGGCTATCATTTTTTGAAAAAACTTTAGCAAGCAGTTACGGATTTTTTTTAGACACGTTCCGATAGCTATCAGAATCACAAATTAACTTTGTTCTAAACTATTGATAATGACACTGATAATGCGACTTAGACTGCCGACAAAACTACTTCAACCCACTCAAATCCGTGCCTGTTTCCACTTCATAAGGTGCCTTATTATATTCAAAAATACGGGCATCCAATTCGCCTTTCAATACAATATGATTACCATTCACCTCCAGCCAACTGCCTTCTCTAAGTCCGACAACAGGCTGGGAGTTAAAAGCATGAAACTCTTGAATCCGTGTTTCTCGCGTTTCGCCCATGTGTTTGCTGCTGGGATCAGGATCTAAATAATGCGGATTGATATTAAAAGGTACTAGGGCCAAGGTCTTAAAACTTGGTGGGTACACAATCGGCATGTCATTGGTCGTATTAATGGTGAGTCCGCAAATATTACTGCCTGCACTTGTGCCTAAATAAGGTGTTCCCTTAAAAATCACTTCTTGCAGCGTGCTGATCAAATTGTTTTTATAAAGCTGATTGACCAACACAAAGGTATTGCCACCCCCAACAAAAATGCCTTGTGCGGTATTTAAAGCTTCTTTAGGATTGGTAAACTCGTGGATACCTTTCACTTTTTTTCCTATTTCTGAAAATGCTTCTTGGGCCTTTTTTGTGTATGCGTCATGACTTATGCCCCCTGGTCGTGCGTACGGGATAAATAAAATTGTATCGACATCTTTGAAAAAGAAAGTCAATTCCTCTAAAAGATAGTTTAAATAACCGCTTCCATGTATGGTTGAGGTACTGGCAATAATCATCTGTTTCATAGATAGGTATTTCGTCTTATGGATTTACTTGGTGGTTTGTTGTAGGAAACCTCCTGAAATTTGTTCGCAATAGCTGTATTCTCAAATATTTTGTTGTAAATTTAAGTAATCTACCAATTTAACAAAAGTTTAATCAGGCTTTAGAATTTAATTAAGAGAGTTCATACGTTCTTTATCAGCCTAACTAATATTCCATCTTATGAAAACAGCTTTACTTTATCTATTACTCATTACACCCTTCTTCTTATTGACTGCGCAAAATATACAACGCGTGGAGGTTTCAGGAAAAATTGTGGTGAACAGTGATGATTTAGAAGGGATCACAGTCTATAATACATCGGCTAAAAAAGGGGTGCTCACTGACGAAAATGGATTGTTTACGGTTAGTGTGGCATTAAATGATATTATTGAGTTTAGAGCTTTGCAATTTCAGGAGTTTACTGTGACCATTGATGAAAATATCATCAAAACAAAAAAAATGACGGTGTTTTTGGTAGAGAAAATCAATAAACTGGATGAAGTGGTCATTTTGCCTTATGATCTCTCTGGAAATCTACTGGTAGATATCGAAAGTGTCAAAACTTTTAATCCCGATTTGGATGCCATCTATTTCGGTTTGGCAAATATGAATGAGTATGACTTTCCTGATGACTATAAATCAAAGGTGGTCAACGTTGCCATGCCCGGAACTGGAAATAATATACAATATGGATTTGATGCCATCGGGATTGTTGATTTATTCTTAAGACCAATTTTTAAATCCAAGAAGAAGGGAGACAGTAAAGACATGGCATCTACAATTTCATATGATGATTTTGCAAATCTATACAGCACGAAGTTCTTAGTTGAGAATTTTAATATCCCTGAGGACAAGGTTGGTGATTTTATCAGTTATGTTGAAGCCCAGGATGTTGATGATTCACTTTTGAATTCAGGAAATGAGTTTCAGTTTTTAGAATTTATCAGTGTTAAAAGTAAAGAATTCTTAGCCAAAGAAGGTGGTAAAAAGTAACTACATTGTTCCTTTTTTCTTAGTTGTTGGATTTCATCTTATGATGGCACAAACGGTCGATGTCAAAGGCCAGGTCGTAGCTGATGACGATGTGGATGGCATTCATGTTTTAAATAACACCTCGAATACTTTTACCATTACGAACAGCAGAGGCGAATTTTCCATCCCCGCAAAACTGAATGATACCTTAACATTTTCAGGAGTTTCGTATCTGTTAAAAAAAGTAGTTGTGGATCAAGATACGATCAATTCAAAAGCAATGACTGTTTACCTTACTGAAAAAATAAATGCTTTGGATGAAGTTGTTGTGGGTAAAATATTGACCGGCGATTTGAGTTCAGATCTACTCAATTCAGGAGTGGAGCGTGAAATTAATTTTTTTGACTTGGGAATTCCCGGCTATGTTGGCAAGCCCAAAACACAAAATGAACGTAGGTTGTACGATGCTGACCACGGAAAGTATTTTTATTTCTATGGCCTTTCAGCCGCCGTAAATGTCAATAAAATATTGAACAGATTAAGCGGAAGAACCAAAAAGCTAGAGCATAGGGTGTATCTCGAAACTAAAGACAAATGCTTAAGTAAAGCCAGATCCAATCTTTCAGAAATCCTGTTTAAGGCACATTTTTTGGAAAAAACACATAGAAATGAGTTTTTCTATTTCTGTGCCGATGATTCTCAATTTGACACGCTTTGTACCATTAACGACGATTTTAAAATGCTTGAGTTTCTGAAAGAAAAATTGATAAGTTTTAAATCCAATCTCCAACTTAAATCCGAAAAGTGAGAAATGGCTTAATTTTTAGTTTGGTCGTATTGTACGGTGTGATGAACGTCTACGGACAATCTGATTATATCATCGGAACAATTAGTGCACCTCACGAAGTGGATGGCATCCATATTATCAACAAAACGGCGAGCAGATTTACAATTTCCAATAGCAGTGGAGAATTTGTTATCCAGGCAAAATTAAACGATACTATTCTTTTTTCTGGAATTTCCTATCAGCCCAAAGAGGTTATCGTTTCTAAATTCATTATTGCCTCTGAAGAGTTTATCGTGTATTTGGAGGAGTTGGTCAATGTTTTGGATGAGGTCGTGGTAGGCAGGATACTTACGGGCGATTTGTATTCAGATATTACGAATGCTGAACTTGAACGTGACCTCGATTTTTATGACTTGGGCATTCCAGGTTATACGGGGAAATTAAAGACCCAAACAGAAAGGCGCTTGTATGAAGCGACCTCAGGAGGTGGATTAATACCCCTTTTTCCAATTATTAATGCCATCACCGGACGTACAAAACGACTTAAGGCGCACGTGAAATTTGAGAAATTGGATGGTTGTCTCGAAAAAATGAAATCTGATTTTTCTGATGATTTATTTATCAATTCCAACTTGGAAGATGGCCGTAAAGAAGAATTTTTATACTATTGCCAAGATGATCCCGAGTTTGAAAAGTACTGTAAACTAAAGAATGACATGGCGACTTTCGAATTCTTGAAGGCTAAATTGGAAACTTTTAAAACCATTCTTCAAACACAAAAAGAGTAAAAATATCTTTTTGATTGTTTTTTGCAATTGACAAAACTGTATTTTTGCAGTTCAAATTCACTATGAACATCATTAAAATTTTTGTTTTAGTTCTTGTTTTTCCGCTGTTGCTTTCAGTAAATGCGCATAAGTTTTATGTGAGCGTTACTGAAGTTGCGTATGTGAACGAGAAAAAGTCCGTACAGATAATCACCAGAATTTTCATTGACGATTTGGAGAACGCTTTGCGGCAACGCTATAACAAACACCTGACTTTTACTCCAGAAAATGAAGCCGAGGAAGTAGAATTCTATTTGGAACGCTACTTAAAAGACAAAATTTCCATCCAGATCAATGATAAAATCGTTGCTGTCAAATATGTCGGAAGAGAATATGACAATGATATTGTATTTTGCTATTTAGAAATTACGGATGTCAAGGAAATCAAGAGTTTTCAAATTTCAAATAAAGTGTTGTTTGAAAGTTTTGATGACCAGCAGAATATTGTAAAACTTAAAATAAATGATCAAAATAAGAGTGTTATTTTGATCAATCAGTCGGACAATGTGCTTTTGAAATTTTAATTTTCTCTTGTTGATTCACCCGATTGAATTAGTACTAACCTCTTGAACTATTAATTATCTGTTTCCAATGAAAATATTCAAACTATTATGCCTCGCGTTGCTGTTTACCTCAGTGAGTACCTATGCACAGATTGACACGAAGCCGGACCGTAAACCTGGCCATGTCAATACCAATAAATTCAGACAGTTGTACAATGAATTTTCAACGCCCAATATGTATCGATCGGCTTCTGGTGCCCCTGGTGTTGCTTATTATCAACAGCAGGCCGACTATAAGATGAACATCGAATTGGATGATCTGAACGCCAAAATTTCTGGCGATGAGGTCATAACCTATACCAACAATTCTCCAGACGTGTTGACTTACCTTTGGTTGCAACTCGACCAGAATATGCGCGCAAAAGATTCCAAGTCACCTTTAATTGAGAGCAGAGGTGTAGCAAAAGCAACATCAACCTCCCAGTTTGCCTCCGATTATTTAACTCAAGAGTTTGATGGCGGATTCAATATTTTAGAAGTAAAAGATGTAAGCGGAAAACCCTTGCCATACACCATCAATCAAACCATGATGCGTGTGGAACTTCCACAACCTTTAAAATCAGGGGAGAAGTTTTCTTTCAGCATTAAATGGTGGTACAATATCAATAATCATATTAAGGATGGCGGACGCTCTGGATACGAATACTTTCCTGAAGATGGAAACAGGGCTTATGTCATTGCACAGTTTCATCCCCGAATGGCGGTTTATAACGATGTTGAAGGTTGGCAGAACTCGCAGTTTTGGGGACGTGATGAATTTGCTTTGCCTTTTGGAAATTATGAAGTGAACATTACCGTGCCTGCCGACCATATTTTGGATGCCACAGGCAAACTGATGAACCGAAAGGAAGTGTTTTCGAAAAAGATGTTGCAACGCTATGAAAAAGCCAAGAAATCGTTTGATGAGCCTGTCTTGATTGTGACCCAGGAAGAAGCCGAAAAAGCAGAGAGGGGCTTTTCAAAAGCGAAGAAAACTTGGAAATTATACGCAGAGAATGTGCGCGATTTCGCCTTTGCAACTTCTCGTAAATTTATCTGGGATATGATGGCCGTGAAAGTGGGTGATAGAGAGGTCATGGCGGTGTCATTGTATCCCAAAGAAGGAAATCCACTTTGGGAGGAATGGTCTACAAAAGTTGTGGCAAGTACCTTAAAATCCTATTCAAAGATGACTTTTGATTATCCTTATCACAAGGCTATTTCTGTGCATGCGGACCGACAAGGAATGGAATATCCAATGATTTGCTGGAATTATGGACGTCCCGAAAAGGATGGGACTTACAGTGACCGCGTTAAATATGGCATGATGGGGGTGATCATTCATGAGGTTGGACATAACTTTTTTCCGATGATTGTCAATAGTGATGAACGCCAATGGACATGGATGGACGAAGGGCTAAATACGTTTCTTCAATATGTTGCCGAACAGGATTTTGGTGAAGCCTATCCAGAAGCTCTATCGCCAAATGATAAAAAATTTCCGTCCCGTCGCGGACCTGCGGTAAACATCATTCCTTATATGGAAGGCAATCAAGATTATATTGCGCCAATCATGAGCAAAGGCTTGAATACCTATCAATTTGGAAATAACGCCTACGGCAAACCTGCCACGGCACTCAATATTTTAAGAGAGACCGTTATGGGCCGTGAGCTGTTTGATTATGCCTTTAAAGAATATGCACGCCGTTGGATGTTTAAGCATCCTACACCGGAAGATTTTTTCAGAACTATGGAAGACGCCTCAGCCTTCGATTTGGATTGGTTTTGGAGAGGTTGGTTTTATACGACAGATTGGGTAGATATTGGCATTAAGGAGGTCACGAAGTTTTATGTGTCATCAGAGCCAAACCAATATATGAAAGATGTTGCAGCACGAAGAGGCTTGGATATCAATAATCTTTCGCCAATGGTATTTATGGTTGAAGAGGGTGCTGATGAACTTACTGAAACGATAAAAAGTGGGATTCAGGCAGAGGATATTCCAACGCTCCAGGAATATCTTATGGACAACTTTACAAAGGAGGAACGTCAAAATATAATCACACCGAAATATTTTTATAATGTCATTTTTGAAAAACCGGGTGGCTTGGTCATGCCAATAATTGTCCAATATAATTATGTGGATGGTACTTCTAAAACTGAAACCTATCCCGCAGAAATATGGAGATTAAATGACCGACAAGTCAGCAAGGCGATCCCTTCCCAAAAAGAGATTAGCTCTATAGTCGTCGATCCAAACAATGAAACTGCAGATATTGATACCTCAAACAACGCTTGGCCTAAAAGGATTGAACAAAGCCAATTTGATAGTTTTAAGAGCAAAGTTCAAGAGTAAATAACTTTAACACAAAGAGCCGATTAATTTAACAGTCGGCTTTTTTATTGGATTCAAAACATCTCACTATATTTGCATTGTGATACTACATTCTACATTTTTGTTTATAGGCACCACTGAGGTCATGTTCATACTATTTATAGTCGTGATGGTTTTTGGTGCAGATAAAATACCTGACATTGCTCGAGGTATGGGCAAGGGCATGCGTACGCTTAGAGATGCCACCAATGACCTCAAGTCTGAGATTACAAAAACTGCAGAAAAGAACGGCATCAATACTACTGAGCATACCAAAACTTTTACCGATGGAGTACAAAAGGTGAAAGATGAGTTGGAAGAGACTATTGGTTCAGTGAAACGCAAGTTGTGATTCGATTCGGATAATAATTAGCCTCTTATATTTGGTTCTCTTAATGGAAATCTTTTTCTTGGAGGTATAAGTTTTAGTTGAACCGTTAAGAACTGACTCTCATTTTAGATTTGTTTTTATTCGTCCTTATCTAAATAATGTTGGACAATATTTATGATTTCTTGACTTTCTGCAAGTTTTAATAAGGTCCGATTGACATCATAAATCAGTTTTGAATCTGTGGGAAAAGCGAATCCGTAACCTTGTTTAAAATATTCCGCTTTGGCAATAAACAAGTCTTCATCTTTATGGTTCTTCATATAATATAATAGTTGTGGTCGGTCGTACACCACGGCATCCACCTCTTTGTTTTTCAATTTTGACATCGCCTCGATGAGGTTATCCACACCTGTAATCTTGGCTTGATGTTCATTTAGGAATGCCTCTGAAGGGGAAGCAGAAACTGTTGCCACTTTTCGACCGGATAACTGTTCGATATTGGAGAATGTTGAGCTGCCCAGCGATGACAAAGTGAGTGTGCTTGCAATACCGGCGACCATTGAAGTTGCGAAAATAATGGAAATGATCATCCAACTGCCTGCAATAATCCGTCCCCATAAAGTAATAGGTGCTTTATCTCCATACCCAGTGGTACTCATGGTTACAATAGCAAGCCACATGCCTGTGCCAATACCGTCGGCAATTTTTGACGGAAATTGTTCTGGTGATCTTTTTCTCTCAGCTAACCACAACAAAGTACCCACAATTGCTAAAATAATCAAGAAAACACCAATAGCGAATACTAGTTTAATACTAAACAGAGGCTCGAGTTTTTGCCAAAGCGTAAGGTCGTCAATGCGAGAGACAATTGCCAAGCTTGAATTATAGAAGGGTTGCGAAAAACGCATATACTCAAGACGTTGTGAGGTAATACTTATTGGACCAGCAACGACATCAAGTTCTCCTTTGTTTAATGCGTATAAGGCATCTTCTACGGTATCAAAGGTTTTGTAGCTGTAATCCCAGGATTTAGCTTTGGCGATATCTTCCCATATTTCTATGGCAATTCCTTTGGTTGAAGAGTTTTTTGAGAAGACAAAGGGCTCGTTGCCGGCAACGCCAACGATTAACTTCTTAGTTAGGGACCGATCTACTTTGGTCTCTTGGGATTGAAGTGAATTGGTAAATAATGGGGAAATAAGGAATAAAAGAAATAATGATGTCGCAACGGTTTTTAATCTCATAAAATGTGTTTTGGAGAGCGTTTTACTTGTGGATTATATAATACTACAAATATCGTTTTCATACAAGTTTTTTTAAGCGATACTTAAGAAATTTGTGATTTATTTCTCAGTTATGCCACATAACTTTAGAAGCAAATATAAATTAGGGAGAAAACTGATATGAAGACCCAAAGTGAAATCGCGAGCGCAATGGGTTTAAAACCAGTCTGCTTTAAATCTTTAATTGAAATTGCTGACCCTACCAAAAACAAAGTAACAACCAGTAAACGTTTGGAAATGAATACGATGTTGCCGGTAATAGCAGTAGGAAGAACACCATAACTGTTGATCACAATAGCTAAAATAAACAGACCAATAAAATAGGGGATTTTAATTTTTTCACCTTTGGTTTTAAAAAGAAACATAGAACATATTGACAAGGGAACTATCCATAAGGTTCTGGATAGTTTAACGGTGGTTGCAATCCTTAGGGCCTCATCACCATATCCCATTGCGGCTCCTACCACAGAGCTGGTGTCATGTATGGCAATGGCGCACCACAAACCAAATTGACCTTGGTTTAAATTGAACCAATGGCCAATTGGAGGAAATACAAAAAGAGCAATGGAGTTGAGCAAAAATACAATTCCCAAAGCCAAGCTGATCGTTTTTCCGTTCGCTTTGATGACGGGTGAAATAGCGGCAATGGCACTCCCGCCACAGATGGAAGTTCCTGAAGTGATCAGGTGCCCCAACTTTCGATCCAGTTTTAATAGTTTGGTCAGAATCAAACCAATACTCACCGTTAAAATAATGGAGTAGAAGGTTAGGCCCAGGCCTTCTTTACTGGTTTCGAAAGTCTCTTTTATGAACATCCCAAATCCCAAACCTACAACGGCAATCTTTAACAAAAGATGAATGGCTTTTTGGCTGTGCTTTATAAATGGATTAGTGAAAATAAGAGTAAATAAAAAACCTAAAAGTAGTGCTACTGGACTATTGACAACCCCCGAAAGCACAATTAAAATAAGGAGTACGTAAAGTAATTTTGATAAATATAATTTCATGTCGTATGAATTGTTGACACAAAATTATAGTTTTGACATAACTAATAAGCAAATTAATATTTGGTCCTTGATAACTAATAGTTATAATTGGAGCGAACAAAATTTTCGAAGTAATCCATGATTTTGGAGTTGTAACCTGTTCTTGAGACAAAATAAAACCAACGTTCCATGCTCATGTCTTTAATATCAATCACTTTTAATTTGTTGGTCATCAAGTCGTCGGTAAGTGCATTGATGGATAATAAAGCATAACTGTCAGAATGGTAGAGATAATTTTTAATTGCCTCTGTACTATTGAGATGCAAGGAGATATTGAGCTTTGGGATGTTGTTTTGTTTCAAAATACTATAAATCACATCCTTGGTTCCTGAACCCAATTCTCTTTCCACCATCGGTAGTTGCTGTAAGGCAGATTTATCAATTGTATTATTTTTGATGGATTTGTTCTGTGCGTTCGTAACAAGCACAATTTCATCTTTGATGAACTTCTTGAAATGAAGTTGTTGGTTGTGGTGTTTTCCTTCGGTAATGCCGAAATGGAGATGTTCGTTAAGAATTAGGCTTTCGATTTCTTCCGAATTTCCACTCGTAATCTCAAAATGGACTTGAGGGTATTGTGCTCTGAATTTTGCTATAATTTTCGGAATGATGTACGTAGCTACTGTTGTGCTTGCTCCAAATTCAATCTGCTCGGGCATGGTGGTTTTTAAATTCAAAAACCGATTGTTCATTTC
>Ga0208015_1001030_pt1 | contig 10947 bp, 10 predicted proteins | sample 26BtaG_FD_184101 | JGI IMG/M metagenome (GOLD analysis project Ga0208015, IMG submission 184101) | Marine viral communities from Cariaco Basin, Caribbean Sea - 26B_WHOI_OMZ_CsCl (SPAdes) (version 2) | ecosystem: Environmental > Aquatic > Marine > Oceanic | place: Caribbean Sea: Cariaco Basin...
GGATGAGTTGCTGGGTCTGGAAATCGGTAAGATACGGCTGGCCGGCGATGGTCATCATAAGGCAAGGTCTCAGAGTCGATGGCAAAATTATAGAGAGGAGGGTCATACAAATAAGGGTGGCTGCATTATAACAAGAAGACTCTCAAGATACAGGTGCTAAGTGGAGGTTTCCGTTATCTTATATCGTACTTTATCTAACATTACTGCTTATTACGGCCGCATTACCGCCACAGTGCTATACATTTGCCACTATCCAAACTTTTCTCCTAATATTTTATTCTTCTAATCTTAAATTATTTTCGCACTTTGTATGGCTTATCCTGCTATATGGAGGGTTACTACTATCTTAGCTTCACATTACGGTAACTCTATTTAAGCGTTGCCGTACCTCCTTACGCAATCGCTTTATTGCTTACACACATTCACAACGCTTTACGGGCTTGCTATATAGAGTCGGACTTAAATCTAGTTATTATAACTCCAGATTGATGAACGACCCTTTGGTTCTACTGACCATACCCTATTAACAATGACAATAAAATTGGCAACAATAAGGATATTTTATGAGTAAGCAAGCCCATATCGATAAAATTCGTGAAATGATTAAAGACGTTAAGTATGCCATGATGACCACGGTAACTAGCGAAGGCCATCTACATAGCTGCCCGATGACGACCAGTGAAACTAGCTTGGGTGCAAAAGAAATTTGGTTTATCGGTGATAAGACTTCGGAAGCTGTGGCCGATATTAAAAACAATAAACAGGTCAACTTATCTTATGTTAGTCAACAAGATAAAGATTATGTCTCTATCAACGGTGTCGCAGAATTAGTAGAAGATAAAGACAAATTAGATGAGCTATGGTCACCAGTTTACAATGCTTTTTATGAGCATGGTAAAGAAGATCCAGATGTTCAGTTGATAAAAATCGTCCCTAACGGTGCCGAGTATTGGATCAGTGGTAACTCGGTATTAAATGCTGTAAAAATGGCGGCGGCTGCCGTACAAGATGGCAAAACAGCGGAAGGTATGGGCGAAAATGCCGCTATTGAATTATAATAGCTGGCCAAACTTTCTAGTATAAAAGTACAGCTAGTTTAAAAAGTACAGCAAAAAAAACGCCAGGTTATTCTGGCGTTTTTTTATGGGCAAAATTAATTAGTTTGTTCAGCTATTAACTCATATTACAGGCATAGTCTAAAGAGCCCAACGTTGTTAATATTGTGTTTTTGGTGGCATCAGGAGTTGCAAACAGCTGTGCTTTTTCGCATAAGGTTTGATTAAAGATATTTGCGTATGTTTTGGAGATTAGCGTTAAGGATTCCCCTTCATAAGGCTCTTCCGCCCAAATAATATTAGCGTAATCTTCAGAGCCTAGTTCAAGATAATAATCTTCGTCTGATTTGATATGGGTTTGATAGTCAATGTTATTAGCTGCTAGGAACTGTTCATTAAGCTCAGCAAGACCTGCCTTATAGCGGTGTACAAGAATATCTAAGTCGGCATTATGATAGCTAGTTTTATGGGTTATCCACTCTACCGTACTTTCATTCGCGAATATGCCAAAAAAGCTTTTATGGTAGTCCTTACCAAAAGTAGAATTATTGCCTTTCTTTAAGAGCTGCTGGTCTAATAGCTTTGAGAATTCAGAAAAATAAGACTCTGTGTGGTTAATATAGGTTATACGCTGAATGGTTTGCTGCTCGTCAAACCATAAGACTAAGCTACTGTCAGTCGCAATATTTTCAAAAATAGTTTTTCGCCACCCTACAATAGGTAGCGTTATCCCTGCTAGAAATAAATTAGCCTCACTCTCACTGTCCGCTACCAAATCCCAATCTGCATCCAGTAAGCTTGCCACTTCATCGATTTTGGTTGCATTCACTCTAATACCAAAAGGTGCCGTTAAATTGTCTATTTTTAACTTAGCAATGCCATTTAACTTAGCAGGCTTATTTGATTCAGTAACCGTATACGAGTCAGTAATAGCATTGATTTCAGCAACGGCATTTTGGATTGCCAACCTATTAGCGGCCGCCTGACTGTGAGACAAAGCAAACGCAGGGGCAGGAAACAGCATCTGTCCGCATAGGAATGCCAATATTACGCTATGTTTGCGGCGCATAAGTCCTTAGCCTTTTTTCAAGTACGGCCACGCCGCCTTCATATAGATCATCATTGACCATAAGGTTAAGATGACCGCCGCAATCATTAGCACATAGCCTAAGATTTCTAGCGATTGCCAATTAAGTAACAGGACAATGATAGCAATCATTTGAAACGTGGTTTTTAATTTACCCACGTAAGAGACCGCCACACTAGTACGGTTGCCTAATTCTGCCATCCATTCGCGCAATGCAGAAACCGCAATCTCACGCGAAATAATCACAATAGCCGCTATCGACATAATGATATTGGGATGCCACTGCACAATAATAATCAAGGCCGCCGCTACCATTAACTTATCTGCGACTGGATCTAGAAAACGACCGAAGGCAGAAGTAATCTCCATACGCCGCGCTAGATAGCCGTCGAGCCAATCGGTAATAGCGGCTAATATGAATAAAAAGGTCAATATTAAATGGCGCAGGGTGCTGTCGCTAAACTCGACCATCGACATACCAATGTTGGCGATAGCATTGTTAGAAATCATGGGCACACCGATACCAAGAGCGGGTGGCCAGTAAGCAATCGCGACAAACAGCGGTATCATTAAAATTCGCGCAATCGTTAGATTGTTCGGCAGGTTAAAAATAGTTTGGGTTGGGGCATTAGGCGTAGGATCGGTCATGGTAACCTGTCAGTTTGTCAAATAACACAAGAGACTCTTATCAAAGTGCTTATTTATCACTATGTTATGCCTAAGTTATACCTAGGACAAGGTAGGCTGTACAATTTACTGCCAAGAGGTAGCAAATAAATAGACTTGATAAGTTATTAGGGTGAAGTAGGACTGGGTAAACGATATTTAACGACTAGTATTAACGCCATTAATAAACGTTGGCATTAAATATCTGACCGCAAGCTTAGCATCTTTAAGCAGTAGCGTCAGTTAGCAAAACGCTTTTAATATCCTCTAAAAATTAAAGCCCCGCTTTGAGTTACCGATAACCCAACTTATGTCTCTAAATACCTATATTGCGCTAAAATAAATCGTGTCAATGTAGCTAATTCACTTAAAACGTAAGCGTGTGTAAGTTTAGCTAGGGCAATCCTTACTAGTTCGGCTATAATCAAACCTTAGGAAACACTTGTAAACTATACTTCTAAAACATAATAGTTACTTTATACTTTTCCTCAGCCCACAGTTCCTCCTCTGTGGGTTTTTTTTGCCTGAAATTTCTGAAAAATATAGCTTTGTGACTTTAAAAACTAATTTTGGTAGCCATGTGCTCAAATTTTTGCGTATTAGCAACCATCTTATTGCAAGCGATCCACTTGCAGTATTAATTCTGCATTCCTGGTTGCAGTATATCTAGCAAGGCACTGAGCCATAAACATAGCATACATACTGCCATCGGCGTCACGCAGCTGAAAGTCACAGGATTTATCTCTAAACGCTATCCATATGAGTTGGACGTTTTTTAACTGCTCTTTTTCTTGCGGGCTCAATAAAGTCCGTAAGGTTTGATAGGTTTGATTTAAATTTTTATCTTCCTCCTTTAATTGTTCGGCCATACGACGGTTTAAGTCTGCCTGCTCGTCTTACCCTGTACAAAACTCACTCGCAGATGCTTGACCGCTAATCAGGGCAGAGACCAATAAGCCTGCTACGATACCTATCCTAGCAAAAGCTGTTTTTAAGCGCATAGGGTTACTCCTTGATAGTAAAGTCACGCCATTAAAACCTCTTGCTAGCGGCTCATTGTTAATATTTCGCTACATTAACCTCTATTTTGACCACCAAGCCAGCAACAATCTATCGGTTTAAACCATTATATTAGGCGTTTAACATTATAAGTCTCTTGCTAACTACTGTAGCACAAGGTGATAATTTTGCACTTTACGATGGCACGCCCTTAATTAATACATCATTGATAAGGGTGGCAATTGCTACGGTAGACCTTAGATTGCTTAGCACGTAAGTTTTTAATATAGGATTGATTATGAAAAGAATATTAGTAGCCGCCACCCTGCTTATGGCCACAAATCTAGCCTTTGCCGAAGAGCAAGTATGCCGTTCAATAGAAGGTCTAGCGGAAAACGCTATGCAGTTTAGACAAGCGAACGTCCCTATGAATAAAGCTATGGAGCTTGCGGATGCAGTAGCTGTAGAAGACGAAGCAAATCAATCTCTTAAAGGGCTTACGCAGCAACTCATTACTACCGCTTATAAGCAACCTGTGCAAAAAGATACGGCGCAACAGAGTGCCGCTGTAACTGGGTTTGGTAATGCGGTCTATTCCTCTTGCATGCAAGAATCGAGTCGTTAAGCTTTTGCTAACGTTCAATAAAAGCCATTACGGCTAATAAAAACTAAAAAATGATAAAAAAATAACCCCTAGCTACTGTTAGGGGTTATTTTTTGGCTAAAAAATATTAGAACATCTATGGCACCTGGTTATAGGCAACAAAGCGACAAGCGTTAATTAGCTATAGGGGCGCTATTATTAGCCACAGCTAGCGCTTTACTTTGCATCACATCGCCATCGTGTAAGAAAGACTTAGCGGCCAATATGGCGCACTCAAGCGAAGTGGGCGTATCTTCGATTTCACTACAAGCATCGAGCTGGGTCTCATAAGCTTGATTGCCATAGTCGCTATGCGGTAACTGCTCCGCTAAGTCATTGTACTGGTAGAAGGCATCAATCATACACATGATATTTTCGCCTTCATAACGTGCTGTTTGCAGGCATTCAGAATAGTTGCTATCCACGCTCTCTTTAGTAAGCTCAGCCTCTTGGGCAGTTTCCGCAAGCGCTGGACTGCTGTAAGCCAAACAGGCTAATAGGTTGACCGCTACGGTTTTTACTGTGACTCTCAATGACATAGGACAAACTCTTTTAGTAAATTTGGTGGTAACTTAGCCAAGCTATTTGCATACTGCTAGTCGGCAAATCCTATACCCTATTATTATTTATAGTCCGGTATAGGCCCGCATAGCCGCTAATGGGCTACTGTAATCGAATTACAGGTTAATTTGTGAATACTGCGCGTAAACGCTGTATGGTCGGTGTAAAGTTATCGGTAATTTTGCCTAGTATGTTACCCAACCCGGCTATTACTGCACGATTATTAAACTATTAAGCTGCCTCTTTACACTTTTCAAGCGGCTACCTTTATAGCCGAGCTCTAGCTAAGCACTACTGGCTATACCTGTGCATTACCAATAGTTGCCACGCTTAAAGCGGCTTGCTGATAGCAGCTTTCAATACGACCTTGCCCGCACCAATCGCCAGACACTATCCATTGTTTTTCTTGATCACTATATAAAGTTGGTGGGGTTTGCGAGTGGGCTGCTGTTGCTGCATAGCGCCAACGATGGCAATCAATATGATCAGGAGCCTGACTGTCCGTCCAGCCTAAGATTTGCTGCACAGCGGCTAACAGCGTGGCTTTAACGCTATCGATATCATCGACATGCTGCTCTGACCAGTCATTATCCGCATGAATAGTAATGCTTGGTAATACCTTATCACGCTGCGGTTTCATATGCTCAATGAATAGCTTGCCAATATTTGCGCCTTGATTAGTACCCGCGACTTCCAATACTTCCCAAGTTGCCTCTGCAATACTTGCAGGCAGGTTAGTGTGGTCCTGCCAGCCCAACATCAAGGTATAACAAGCCACCATTTTACGCTGGGCTATCTGCTGTTGGAAAGTAAAACTAGATGACTCGAGCAGTTCGTTGGCTTGAACGGTTGGCGCCGTTATGATGACCCAATCAAATAACCCTAATGCGTTGCCTTCACTATCTGACAACGCCGTCTTTATACTGGTATTGCGCTCTACATGACTGTCAGCCAATGGTGCCACATGTGTTTTATAATGTAGCGTGGTGTGTTGCAGCTCCTTCGCTATCGCCCTACCCCAACTGGTCATTTTAGGGCTGCTGATATAGCGAGGTTGCGCTGTCCCCCATTGCTCGCTAAGGCTGATCACAGGTGTACGGTCATCTGTGGTCTTCAACTGCGCTACTTGCGCACACCAAGGCGTAATGACATTTTGCGCCAGCCACGGTTGGATAAACTGTTGAAACTCGCTACTTTTTGCCGTAAAAAACTGCGCACCAAACTCAAACTGCCATTGTTTATCTTGTGCTGAATTACCTGACTCTGCGAGATTGACAGGTTTTTTATAACGAGTTGCCAGACGGCCCACCCCGCCAGACTTCTCAAAAATATCAATCTCTAACGCTTGGCCCAATTCCGCAAATTTGCGCTCAAGTAAGGTCGCGGTGATAAGGCCCGTCAAGCCTGCACCGATAATAGCGATACGAGTTGGTGATTTTGTGGCAGCAATATCGGTAGTGGAATCAACAGTAGCATTAATGGAAGATATAGGCTCAGACATAGCAAGCAGCACACAATAGTAAGGAGGCATTCATTGTGTCAAAGTGGCGCGAGATTGGCTAGCGTTATTCGTGGCAGTATTAACTCATCATACATAAACAAACCCCTAAAAAAACCCCACTATCCAAAGACAGTGGGGTTCTTAATTTTACAAAAGTTAAGACGCTTAAGATTTAAAAATCCTATGTATTTAACTTATTCACAGCTGGCTTGCTTTTCTGTTTTGACCGTCTCGATCAATTCATCCAAGATATCGGCATCGGCTAACGTTGAAGTATCGCCTAGACCTTCATACTCACCGGCGGCAAGCTTACGTAAGATACGACGCATAATTTTACCCGAGCGCGTTTTCGGTAATGCATTAACCAAATAAACGGCATCAAGGTTAGCAATAGGGCCGACTTCCGCACGCACGTGACGATTTAGCTCGCCTTTTAATGAGTCAGAGGCCTCTTCGCCCGCTTTTAGGATGACATAAGCACAGACGCCTTGACCTTTGATATCGTGTGGCATACCCACGATAGCAGCTTCAGCAGTAGTCGGATGCGCGACTAGAGCACTTTCAATTTCAGCCGTGCCTAAACGGTGACCCGATACGTTGAGGACGTCATCAACACGACCGGTAATCCAGTAGTGACCGTCTTCATCACGCATTGCCCCATCTCCAGTGAAATAGTTACCTGGATAGGTCGTGAAATAAGTCTCTAAGAAGCGCGCATGGTCATTATAAATAGTCCGCATTTGTCCTGGCCAGCTGTCTTGGATGACCAAGTTGCCTTCAGTCGCGCCATCCAGTACTTCACCATCCGCATCAACGATCGCAGGTTGAATACCATATAGCGGGGTCATAGCTGCACCCGGTTTCATATCGACCGCATTCGGTAGTGGCGCCATTAAGATACCGCCAGTTTCCGTCTGCCACCAAGTATCGACGATAGGACAACGCGCCTCACCGACCACATTATAGTACCAGTCCCAAGCTTCTGGGTTGATAGGCTCACCGACCGAGCCCAAGAGACGCAAGCTAGAACGGTTGGATTCGCGCACATAAGCATCGCCTTCTTTCATCATCGCGCGGATAGCCGTTGGTGCGGTATACAGAATACTAACGTCATGCTTATCAATGATATGACCGATACGCGCCCAAGAAGGATACTGCGGCACGCCTTCAAACATGACCGTGGTGGTACCATTGGCTAGCGGACCATACGTCGTATAACTGTGGCCGGTAATCCAACCCACATCTGCCGTACACCAGAACACATCATCGTCTTTAACATCAAAGACATCGCGGAAGGTAGACAGCGCATAGGTAATGTAGCCACCGGTGGTATGGACCACGCCTTTTGGCTTACCAGTAGAGCCTGAGGTATAAAGTAAGAATAAGGGGTCTTCAGCATTCATCGGCTCAGGCGCACAGTCTTCCGTCGCATTATCGATGACGGTGTGATACCAAACGTCGCGGCGACCACTCATCGGGATAGAGTTACCCGTACGATGGACCACTATAACCTTTTGCACACATTCCGTGCCATCCATATCTAGGGCACGATCCACGCTAGTTTTTAATGGCGTATGTTTACCACCGCGCATGCCTTCATCGGCTGTAATGACCAATTTTGCTTGGCTATCCACAATGCGACTGCCCAGACTCTCCGCCGAGAAACCGCCAAATACGACGGAATGGACTGCACCAATACGGGCACACGCCAGCATAGCTACAGCGGCTTCTGGAATCATCGGCATATATAGAGTGACGCGATCACCTTTGCCCACGCCCATTTTACGCATAGCGTTACCGAGACGGCAGACTTCAGAATGCAGCTCTTTGAAAGAAATGATTTTATGCTGTGAGGGGTGGTCGCCTTCCCAAATGATGGCAGGCTTAAAAGGATTGTCTTTTAGATGGCGGTCGATACAGTTGACCGAAATGTTTAGCTCACCGTCTTCAAACCATTTGATGTTAAAGTCATCGAGGTCATAATTGACGTTTTTGATTTTGGTAGGTTTTTTCATCCAGTCAATCAGTTCAGCGCGTTCAGCCCAAAACGCTTCGTTGCTATCATGAGATTGGATAGAGTTTTGATAATCTTTGGCGTATTTTTCTGGATTAGTATTGGCTTTAGCAGCGAATTCAGCGCTGTTGGGATAAGACTTCATTGTCATTGTGTTGCTCCTGCGATAGATACTGCTCCTCTGCCAGGCTAGATTTTGACCCTTAAAAAACCATACTATAGATGGCTCTCCTAAGTGCACTAAAAACCTGAAACCCTAGTAACAGAGGCAACATTTCATCTTCCATAATGGGATTGCCCGAATGAATAGTGTGACAAATATGGGCTCTGGTTGCAAGATAAACCCCACCAGTTAGGTATTTTTAATCATGATGATAATACGATATCTATCATTATTAATAATAATCCCTAGTGTTAAAGTGGATTAAAACAGTATTTTACCTCTAATCATGTAGGCTAACGGCTATGAAAGACCAGTAAATTCTGCACCTCTATAAAGGGGTTTTTGCATTAGTAAAAAATATAGAAAATATAGAAGATATAGAAAATAATGACGCTTATTTTAAATAAGGCCATCTAAATACAGTTTTGAAAGAAGCTATGTCGTAGCAATAGACCCTGTATAATAGCCCTAGCAAAATTATTAGCGGCGATGTTGTTTTTAAGAATCATTTCTAAAAATCGTCATTAATAGTGGTGATTAATAGTTTTCGTTAATAAATGCATAACCCGTCTCCCTCCTTATATACCGCTAAACTGAGCTACTGCCCCTATGTCTGATACCCATAAGCCTGACGCTAGCCACCAATCTTCGCTACTCTCTCGTACGGCTAAATTACCCCCTTGCTCACTTGAGCATCACTATGACGTCATCATTATTGGTGCCGGAGCTGCCGGTCTGTACTGTGCTATGACCGCAGGGCAACGAGGCCGCAAAGTCTTGGTGCTCGACCATGCTAATAAAGCCGGTAAGAAAATCCTGATGTCGGGCGGTGGTCGCTGTAACTTTACCAATTACGTGGTAGAGCCGAGCCACTTTATCAGTGACAACACACATTTCTGTAAATCAGCGCTAAGCCGTTATAGCAATTGGGAATTTATCGGTTTGGTCGCCAAACATGGTATCGCCTATCACGAACGCGAGCACGGCCAACTGTTCTGCGATGATTCTTCCAAAGAGATTGTCGCGATGCTATTAGCGGAATGTGATGCTGCAGGAGCTAAGGTACAGTTGCAGACGGACATCACTCATATCAAGACCTTGCAGGAAGATACTACAGCTACGGATGGTCAGCCGAATTATGTCTTACAAACTTCTAAAGGCAATTATAGCTGCACCTCTTTGGTAGTGGCCACTGGTGGTTTATCCATTCCCACTTTGGGCGCGTCAGGTTTTGGTTATGAGCTCGCTAATGCCTTTGGTCATGAAGTTTATAAAACCGATGCCAGCCTAGTGCCTTTTACTTTTACCGATAAAACGGGCGATTTAATCAAGTCGCTTGCCGGTATTAGCCTGCCTGTGGTTGCTTTTAACGAGCGAGTCTCCTTTAAACTGCCGTTGCTATTTACCCACCGTGGGCTTTCGGGTCCCGCTATGCTCCAACTGTCGAATTATTGGTATCCGGGGGAGCATATCCATATTAATTTGCTGCCAGAATTAGATGCAGCTGCGGCATTATTAGCGCATAAAGCGGCGCATCCTAAGCAGCTAATCCGTACCTTATTTACCGAGCACTTCCCGAAGAAATTACTGGTAGCGCTGCAAATGCACCTGTGGGAAGATTTAAAGACGACCGAATTGGCCAATATTAAAGACGAGCGCTTAGTACAACTGGGCACTACTTTGAATGACTGGCAACTGAAACCGTCGGGTACGGAAGGCTATCGCACGGCTGAGGTAACAAGAGGCGGGATTAATACGGCAGATGTCTCATCAAAGACTATGGAAAGCAAACTGCAGCCCAACCTCTACTTTGTAGGGGAGGTATTGGATGTGACCGGATGGCTCGGTGGCTATAACTTCCAATGGGCGTGGGCGAGTGGCTTTGTCTGTGGTGAGGTAGTTTAGGTTAGTGCGGTTTATTTAATCTAAAACTGTTGCTCTAAAAACAGAATAGAAAAAGCCCCAATAGCATCATACTATTGGGGCTTTTCTTATACTAAATCAGCAGTCTTTTTAAACCTATAACAACAACCTTTTACGACGCTGAAGTCGCAGTATCCGCTAAAAAAGGATAATCCGTATAGCCTTCGCTACCACCGCCATAGAAAGTTTCTGGGCGCTGCTCGTTCAACGGCGCATCTTGTTGAATACGCTCTGCTAAATCCGGGTTAGCAATATAATCACGGCCAAAAGCGACAGCATCGATATAACCGGCTTCCACATTTTTCACGGCTTTTTCAGCGGTATAGGCACCGGCA
>Ga0208015_1001036_pt1 | contig 10918 bp, 18 predicted proteins | sample 26BtaG_FD_184101 | JGI IMG/M metagenome (GOLD analysis project Ga0208015, IMG submission 184101) | Marine viral communities from Cariaco Basin, Caribbean Sea - 26B_WHOI_OMZ_CsCl (SPAdes) (version 2) | ecosystem: Environmental > Aquatic > Marine > Oceanic | place: Caribbean Sea: Cariaco Basin...
CAAAAGAGAAAAAATGAAGTCAGGTTCTCAAAGGGACAGCCGTGAAGGCAAGGGAAGGTTTGACCTTATGCCCCCCAGAGCAGAGTTAGCAGTAGCTAAAATAATGGAAGCTGGTGCAATCAAATATAATGAACGAAACTGGGAGAATTACTACCAAGAGGATATTCAAATTACAAGATGTGGAAAGGTTGGAGCTGTCATTTTATAAAAGGTAGAGAGCCACGAAATATTGATGAAACAATAGCCAAAACAGAAGCAGATGCTAGAGCTAAAATGTTAATATATTTATTAGAGAATAAATTGCTCAAATGATAGATTTTCTAAGAAACCTGCTGTTCCCAGAAAAGATAATCCAGATGTTTGTTGTTAAGGACACTGATCTATTTAATATCTACTATCTGACCAATAAAGGCAGGGTAATAGAGGCTTCTTACCTAAAGGACCAGGATAAATGGAGGAATTATGAGATTACTATTGATAAATTAAATAATCATTTATGAAGAATTTTCCAAAATTATATTCTCCTTTCGTAAGAGAACAAACTAAAAAAGGATATTTAGTAACTCAAGAAATTGATGAAGATTGTTTATGGTTCTTAGAAAAAGGGGTTATGGCAGTAGATAAGATAGATGGAACGAATGTAGGAATAAAGATAGAGAATGGGGAAATTAAGAGGATATTTAACAGAGATACAGAGAAATTTATCTTTAATATTAACCAATCTAAATGGGAGGGTGCTTGTATGGAAGGGCTGGCAAAAGCAATACAAAGAGGTTGGTTAAAGGGAATGGAGGATGGGGATTATTATGGTGAGTTGATAGGAGAAATATTTAATGGAAACAGGCATAAATTACAAGGACATTTATTTGTACCTTTCAAATATCTATTAAACCACTGTTTCTGGAAGAGTTGGGTAGAAGATAGATACCCAAAAGATTTTGATACTATAAGTGAGTGGTTTGAAGATCTTCCCAGCTTATTTAACCAGAGAATGAAATTGCCTGATATTAAGGCAGAAGGCTTGGTATTCTATCATAAAGACGGCAGAATGTGTAAGTTGCGGAGGGATATGTATAGTTGGTATAAAGAGAATAATAAATAAATTGAATAAATGACAAAGGAAGAATTACATCAGTTTAGGAAACAAATTGATGCTTGTATTTTAAAAACGGAGAAGTTAGACCACTTTTCTTATAAGAGAGAAATGGGAATAGTTAAAATTAAGCTTCAGGAGGCTAAGATGTGGGTTGGAAAGTGTTTAGAGGAATTAGGATCAGAACTGCCAGAAGAATTTAGGGATAAAGCTGAATAATGAAGCAAACTTGGGAAAATTATGGAAAGGAATGGGTTAAAACTCATAGAAAACAAATGAGAGAGGCTCAGAAAAGGTATTATTGGAGGAATAGAGAGTTTCTTTGTAAGAAGAATAAGATATGGTGGCAGAATTTTAAAAAGAACAGACCTGATCGGAAATGTGAGATCTGTGGAGGAGTGATTAAAGGGTATTTGAATGGGAAGATAAATGTATGTAGTTCAAGGTGTTTTAAAAAGAGGAGATCTAATTGGTTGAAAAAGAAGTATGTTACTGATTATGAATGGAGAAAGAAAGAATCAGAAAGGAAGAGACTCTGGTATTTAAAGAAGAAAGAGTTAAAACAATAATTTAATTCAATGAATTACTGGATAATACTAGGAGTCTCATTCTTAATTTTAATCATAACTGAAATATATGTCAGTAGGAAAAATTAATTACGAACGCATTATTACCATCACCATCATAGCAGTCCTAGTAGCATTCCTAGTGTATAAGATATTCTGGGAAGTAATGGAGGATAGACGGCGAATAAACACCAGAGAAACCAAACAACAGAACCAAACATTTATGACACACTGTTATCGCCACGAATTATCCAATTGGGCGTCTTGCCGTAAAAAATTAGACGAATTAAATGCCTCACCATATAGGGGGAACTATAACAAGTAATTAAAAACAATGGACACTAATAAAAATTGCAACTACTGCTACTCCTGCAACTCCTGCAACTCCTGCAACTACTGCGACTCCTGCAACTACTGCGACTCCTGCAACTACTGCGACTCCTGCAACTACTGCGACTCCTGCAACTACTGCTACTCCTGCAACTCCTGCAACTCCTGCAACTACTGCGACTCCTGCTACTATTGCAACTCCTGCGACTACTGCTACTCCTGCAACTACTGCGACTCCTGCAACTACTGCTACTCCTGCTACTACTGCAACTCCTGCGACTCCTGCAACTCCTGCAACTCCTGCAACTACTGCGACTATTGCAACTCCTGCAACTCCTGCAACTACTGCGACTATTGCAACTCCTGCAACTCCTCTAAAGGACTAAGAATGTCAGAAAGAATGATATTCTGTTTAGGAGAAGGAAGACTGGAGAGGAAAGGAGAAGGTTATCAAAAGAATAACAAAATATTCAACAAGCAGGTATCAGAAGAAGAATGGAACAAAGCTAGACAATCCCTGCCAAGTATTAAACTCCCCATCTGCAAATGGAAAAACAAGGAAGATATGACAGACGAAGAAAAAGAAAAAAGAAGTGGTTGGGAACAAATGGGAGGTTATCTCAAAACTCTATCTTACGAAGACGCTTGGAAAGAAGTATGGGGTAAAATGAGCCAAGAGGACAAAGATAAAATCCTCAATCTTCTTCACTTTGATAAAAAGATATTCAAGAGTATCACAGGCATAGACATAGAAGAAAGTGATGAAGTGGAAATTGTTGTAGAGGGCAAGACTAAAAAGATTTCCCGTAGGAGTGCTAAAGAGTTAAATCTAATCTAACCAATAAACCCCTATGGAACACTTAACAAGTTAAAATAATATTATGAAAAAACAAGAACTATGTAAAAGATGGGTAGTATAAGGGGTCAAAATCACAATCCATATATTCGAGGTAAATATGCCCATGTAAACAAAAATGATATTGTATTTACTCCAGATTGGCTTGCTAAAAAGATATGTTCAATGTTTCTAATAGGTGGAGAAGTGCTAGAACCTTGTAAGGGGGAGGGGGCTTTTATGTCTTATCTTCCCCATAATACTCAGTGGTGTGAAATAGCGGAGGGTAGAAACTTCTTTGATTTCAATAAGAAAGTTGATTGGATAGTTACTAATCCTCCTTATTCAGACTTCAATAGGTTTCTTCAGCACTCTTTTGATTTAGCGGATAATGTAGTCTTTCTTGTTCCAGTAGCAAAAATAATGAAATCTATGGGAACTTTAAAACAAGTATTTGATTATGGTGGGATAGTTTCCTGTCATTTTATTGGAGGAGGAAAAGCGGGGTTTCCATTTGGATTTCCTGTTGGAGTATATCATTTTAAGAAAGGATATAAAGGAAAAACAACTTTTATGGAATTGCAAACTAATCAAGATAAATTATTTTAAATCATCTATTAACTAAACACCTATGAACCTATCTAAACAAGAGAAAGAAATGGTAAAATGCTTTGATGAGGAATTTGTCCACGATAGAAGCTGGGCTATTCACGATTGCGGAAACTGTGTGCAACCAAAGGAGGTCAAAGCCTTCCTCCTAAAAGAAGTAAGAAAAGCAGAGAAGCGGGGGAGGAAGGAAGAAGCTAAAAAATATGGAGATTTTGTAGTCTTAATGAACGAGATATTATTAGAAGAAAATAATCCAAAGTTAAGTCATCTTAAATCCCTAATAAACAATAAATAACTAAGAACAATGAGTAAAATTAAAATCTAACCAACCAACTAAATAACTAAATAAATTAAAATAATGGGTGATATAAGTAATAAACATTTTGAGGAACAATTAAAGGAAGAAAAGATCAAAATAATTTCTAGGAAGGAAATGGCTGAAGAACTTATTACTATTGATAAAAGGCTTGGAATAATGGGACAGGAAATGAAAACTCATTATAAGCTTCCTAATCATTATGAACTTATTAAAGATGCTAGTAAGATTCTGGTTTGTGTGATACATGACTTAAAAAGGATTCATCATTTAAAGATGATGATTATTGATAAGGAGAAAGCCAGAAAGACAAATAAGATACTTGCTAAAAGGAAGAAAGAAAAGATGGCTATTATGGGGAGTAAATTGCCTAAAATACCTAAAGGTCCGTATCATGTTAAAAAGAAATAAAAGATGCTAATATAGATAAAGGTTCTAACGCAAAAGTTGGGGGGCTTTTGCGTAACCTACATTTTTAAAGACAAATATGGGTAAATATGATGTACCAGAAGTAGATGCTCCTGAAGTAGATCAGTTAATAGCTGGTGTTAAAGTTAGGAAGGAAAGAAAAAAAGTAGTTTCTAAAATTAATGAAAAGGAATTTACAGAGAGGCAGTTTTGGCTGGATCTTATAGAACAGTTAGAAGAAAATTTATATGAATATATTAAAACTAATAATTATGAAGAAGTAGGTAAGAATGAAAAGGAGAGTGAGGATATGACAATAAGATTAGGAAGGACTTATCTTTTGACTCCTCATGAACTAATAGAAAAGGGAAGCAGCTATTTTGTAAAGTGTATTCATAAAAAGATGCCTATTACTATGGGAGGTTTAGCTATGTCTTTGCGTACTACTACTGCACAGCTTAATAGGTATGTCTGGGGTGAGATTGGTAAAAATACTATCAAAGCTAAAGCATTTAATCATATAGTGTCTCAATTAAGAGGATTTGTAGAATTGTTTTATGAAACTAAGGCTCATGGAGGAAGATCACATTTTTATATATTTGCTCTGAAAAATATGGGTTGGAAAGATAAACTGGAAATTGAAGATACTGGAAGTGAGAAAGTATTTGAAATAGATACAGTTAAAAGGATTCAGGCTCATTTCAAAAGCCTGAATTTAATTCCTAAAAAATCTAAAAATGTTAAAAAGAATGAGAGAAAAGTTTAGTTTGATTTGGGAGTGGCTTAAATCTCTATTTAAGAGAAATAAAGATGACGAGGATATTGAGATTTGAAAAAGAAGATAAGGAAGTTTTTATATCAGAAAAAACAGCAGAACAGATAGAAAAGGCTTTTCAGGAAAGGAAAGTGGATAAGGTAGAAATTGGGGGGAATAAGTATGGATTTGATGATATTAAGATCAGTCCTACCATTCACTCTTCTCTAGTGGAAAAGAAGGTAAGTAAGCAGAAGGAGTTTGATAATATAAGGAAAAATTTAAGAGAAAAAGGTGTTCTATGAGTGCTATAAATCTCTATGAAAAATTAGAAAAAGAAGCTAAAGCTATAGTCAGGAAAGGAGATAAGAAAAAGCTCAAAGAGTTCTTCCAGAAATTTGAGAGTTTTGATCATTTGGTGGCGAAGTGTATATTGTGGGGGCATATCTTTATTCCTGAGTATTTTTCAGAGCCTTCTCCCGATTTCCATTTTGGAATAGTTAAGAAATTCTTTTCTAATGTTAATGAATATACTGCTTATCCTAGAGGCTTTGGTAAAACTACAATGATACAGGCTTGTATCTGTTTTTCTGTTGTTAATCACTTAGACAAATTTATCCTGGTTATTGAAAAATCTTTTAATGAGGCTAGTGAAGTATTAGAAAGCATAAGAAATGAATTTAGAGATAATGACACTATTGTAGAAGTTTATGGACAATTAACGAAGGTTTCTCCTAGAGGGGTAAGAGATGATAGAATTAAAGATGCGGAAGGAGATTTCTTTATTAATGGTATTAGGTTAAGAGCTAAAGGATTTGATGCTCCAGTTAGAGGTATAAAATCAAGATATACCAGACCTACTAGGATAATCTTGGATGATATTGAAAGTGATGAACATATTGAGAATGATGAACAGAGAAAGAAATATCTAAGAAACTATCTAAGAGGTGTTATTCCTGCTGTTGCTCCATCAGGAGGAAATTTAAAAGTATTTGGAACTATTCTGCATGATGACTCTTTGTTAAATACATTGATTAAGAATCATGATGGAGAAATATTCAGGGCTTGGAATAAGGATAGGAAGTTATTGTGGGTTAATTATTGGACAGTTGAAAGATTAGAGGAAAAGAGGAAAGAGATGGCTATTGAGGGAAGAGGAGATGCTGCTTTTCATCAAGAGTATTTTAATGAACCTGTACCAGAAGATGATCAGGAGTTTAGAAAGAGTATGTTTAGGTATTTTAATGATTACCAGCTCAAGCATAAGATAATGAAGAATCCCTACAAGGCTTTTATTGCTCTTGATCCTGCTATTTCTAAAAAGAACAGAGCTGATTTTACAGCATTGGTAGCAGTCCTGGTTAATCAGTTAAATGAGTTCTATATAGTTGAGATAATAAGAGAAAGATTTAATCCAATAGAAACAATTAAAGCTCTTATTGCTATGTATGAGAGATGGAAGCCAGAGAAGGTTGGAATAGAAACTGTATCTTATCAAAAGTCTTTGGTATATTTTATAGATGAAATTAGAAAGAAGAAGAGTTCTTTGTGGGATATTAACATTCATGAGTTGAAAGTAGATTTAGACAAAGAAAGAAAGATAAGAAGTTTGCAGCCCAGATATGCAATAGGGAATGTATATCACAGGGAGAATAGTGAAACTACTAGACTGTTAGAAGAAGAACTGTTAAGATTTCCTAGAGGAGCTACAGATGATGTAATTGATGCTCTGGCAAGTGTAATGCAAATGGCTGTTCCACCCAGAAAACCTGTTGATTCTGGATACAGGGGTTTTAAGGAAAGAAGAAGAAAAATACATAGACAAGTTGCTTACTAGACTTAAAAAATTAATATAAGTATAATGCCTTTAGGAAAAGGAGTTCGCTATAGAGTTAGGCAAACATCTAAAGGACCTGTTCGTTTAGCTTTTAAAGGAAATAAGGTAGTAGAAGCTAAAAATCTGAAGAGTGGCAAGACTCATATTCCTAGTGAGTTTGCTAAAGAAAGAAAAAAAAGAGCAAAGAGAAAAGAAAAAAAGAGAGGTTATAGGGAAAGAAAAATAAGTGATATGTCTTAATTCATAATTTGAATATATGGCTTTTTGGGGTAGAGTAAAAAGTATTCTATTTGGAGTGCCTGAAGAAGAAGAAAAAAAAGATTGGAAAGCTCTTAAAAGAGGAAGTTTAGAAAGTAGAACTGATTTAGATAAAGCAATAGAAGTACAGAAAAGAAAAAGGGAACGAAAGATTAGTAATATGCAATAAAAATGCCAAGACCAATAATAAAAGAAGTTGTGAATGAGAAAGAGGTGGAAAGAGAAGTTCCGCCTTATAATCCTACTCAAAAACAAATTGAGGTTATTAATCGGGCTTATCTTAGATTTAATGATATGAAGGAAGAGAGAGATAAGTCTAGGAGAGAATTTGATGGAAGAACTCTTACTGAATATGTAAAAGATAATCAAGATGCTTATAATGGAATAGTGCCTGATGATGTTAGAGATTCTAAGCAGGACTGGCAATCTCTGATATTTGATAATAAGACTAGAGGTAAAGTCAAAGCTATTATTTCTCTAGTTGTAGCACAAGTTCCTTATTTAAGTATAATTGGAGAAACAGAGAAAGATCATGAATACGCAAGAGATATGTGGGATGTATTTGATTTCACTCATAGGAAAGAAATGGGAAGTTATCAAACATATAAACAGTCTTTATCTTGTTCAGTTAAAGGAACTGTTATAGTTGAAGAATATTATGAGGAAATTAAAAAGAAAATAAAGGAGATTACAAAAGTAGATCAATCTACTGGAAAAGTTACTTCAAAGAAGAAAACCATAATTGAAGGAGGAGCTGGTAGTGTTAAAAGTAGAATTTTTCCTTTGCTTTTATTCTATCCCAATGAGAATTATGCTGAGATTAAAGAAGACTGTTGTACTCTAAGCTATATGACAATGGAGAGGTTTTTAGAAAAGTATGGTCATTATGAGTATTCTAAATATGCAGGAGAAGGGGTTAAAGAAGGAGAAATAGACCAATTAGAGTATAAGAGTATTGATCAGGATAAATTGAATGTTATTGAGATATTGAAATATTACAATGAGATCAAAGATGAGTTCGTTATACTTGCTAATGGAGTCTGGCTAAATCCTCAAGGAGAAAAGGATGATGAAATTTGTCCTCTTCCTTATCATCATAAGAGACTTCCTTTCATTAAGACAGTATATGAACTGGCTGATGAGGAGTGTTTTTATGGGAAGGCTATGCCTGATCTTATGGCAGGAGAGCAGGAAACTATCAATGCTATTCTAAGAATGATGATAGATCAGGAAATATTGTCTATTAATAAGCCAATTGTTCTTGGTCAGGGAGCAGAACTTGAGAGTTATAATTTATATCCTGGCAAGGTTACAACTATTACAGAAGATGCTAATCAGATGAAGGAGATTGATATTAGTGGGGCGGAACAGAGTTCCTTTGCTTTATTAGAATTTCTTTCTAAGAGAGCTGATGTCAATACTTCTATTGATCCTAGTACGCAGGGAGTACATCAGGGGAGAAAGACTGCTAGGGAAGCTATAATTTTAGATGAGAACGCTAAGAGAATGGCAGTGACTTTTAGAACTTTTATATATAAGTTGATTATTGAGAGAGCTGAAATTAGAATTTCTAATATATGTCAGTTCTATAGAGATCCAATTCAGTATGAGGTGTTAAAAGACTATTACGGAGAGCCTGTGAAGGATGTGAGAGGGAAACAGATTAAACAGCCAAAGTATAGACAAATTCCTATTGTTGAACAGGGCAAAGGACCAAGATGGATCACAATGAGTCCTGAAATGTGCAGAGCTAATTATTTGGTACGATTAGAAGAAGATGTAGAGAGACCGCTTTCTCAATCTACAAGAATGGAGATAGCAAGGGCAATTCTTGATGAGGCTAAAGAGAATCCTCTCTTAGATGCTGATGAAGCTACAATTAAATATATATTGGCATGGGGAGAAAATCCTGATAGATTATATATAAAGCAGAAGCCAGAAGAAGCAGAAGCTCAGAGAGCAACCGAAAGGGAAGTTGCTGCTGCTTCAAGAGGAGGGGCAGCTCCAGCAGGAGGAGGCTATAACTTAACCAAAGATATTGTATGAGAAAGTATGTAAAAGCAAAGTTAGTGGATTTATTATTGTGGTTATTAGAAAAGAAAAGTTATCATAGAGTTAATGAGTTAGAGGTAGCTAGGATGTTTAGATTTATGGCTAATTCTCCAGAGCTTAGAAAGCTTCCCCGTTATTTTGATCAATGCAGCGAAGCTTATAAGAATAGATTCTTGTATTCACAAGATCCGTACTTTAAAGGGATGATAATGGTTTCAGTTCTTATGAGAGAGAAGCTAAACAATATTAAAAAGGAGGAGAAAGAGAAGGAAAAAGAGATAGAGAAGAAGGGGAAGGAGGACAAAAAAAGACGGATTCATAAAAAGAGTGTAAATTATTAAAATAACAACAATGAAAGAGAAAAAGGAAAAAATAGAGAAAGAAAAAGAGGAAAAACTAGAGGAAGAAAAAAAGAAAGAAAAGAAGAAAAAAGAAGGAGAAGAAACAATTTCTACAGAACAGCATAATGAAGCTCTTGTGAGGGCAAGAGAAGCTGAGGCAGAGAAACGAGAACTTGAAAAAGAACTCAAATCTCTGAAAAAAAATAAAGGTGTTAAAAAAGTAGAACCTTCTGGAGAGGATGAAGAAGACTTCTGGGAGAAGCAATTAGAAGAAGAGGAGAAGGGTAAGAAGAAGAAAAAGGAAGAGCCTAACTATGATGAAATAATAGATGAGAAGCTAAAGCCTTTTAAAGAGGCACAGAAAAAAAGAGAAAATATTGATAAAAAGGAGAGTAGAAAGGCTTTCTTTAAAGAGCATCCAGAATATCAAAGTGATACTGATGCTTGGAATGAACTTCTTGATGAGATGGATAACTCTATTAATCCAAATTCTTCAGATTCTTACTTTGTCCAACTTGAAAAGGCTCATAGAATTTTACATGGTGGAGGGGAAAGTTCTCTTGAGCATGAAATAACGAAGAAAAATAAGGAAATTGCTGGAGAAGCTTCTGGAGGTGGTGAAGGAGGAAAAGTTCCTTCTGAAAAATCTAAAGAGGATTCTCTAAATGCTGAAGAAAGGCGTGAAGCAAAGAAAATAGGAATTACTGATGAACAAGCCCTCGCTTTGAAAAAGAAACAGAAAGACGGATCAATGAATATTTTTTATCCAATTAATCGTTAGTTAATAAATTAAAAAAAGACAAAATGTTAAAGTTTGCACGCACAGTTGGTGGTGTAGGTAGAAAGCTGGAGTTAGTAGATTTGGGAGTTTCTCAAACTTATGAACTTGGTGATGTTATTAAGACTTACTCTAATGGTGTCGGTGATCTTGGTGCTGCTGCTACTCCTGTTCTAGGAGTAATTGTAGCTTTTGTAAGTGGTGTTAGAGGGGAAGTTATGAAGAGTGCTGAAGTTGTAGCTGGAACTGCTGCTTCAAGTGATTATACTACTGTAACAAGTGATGGTACTAATTCGGATGATTATCGGGCAATTGTTGATGTATCTAAAGATACTGTCTATTCAGCAGAAGTTAGTGGTACTCTTGGTACAACCAACGATTCAAATCTTATAGGATGTAGAATTGATGTTAATTCAGCAGGTGCAGAGTATGGTCAGGTTTTAGAAACAACTGCAACAAGAACTGTTGCCACAACTGCCAATTTCTATTCTTGGGGATTAGATCCAAATGATTCTACAAGGTTAATGGTTTCAATTGCCAGCTCAGAGTGTCAATCTGATGCTAATAGCGAATCCTAAAAAAAATTAATAAATTAAATTAAGTAAATGAATCCAGAAGTACGAGCAACTTGGGGAGATGGATGGATTAAAGGTATAGGTGCGAAATTCGCAGAAGTAGAAAATCAGGCAGATCAAGCTTATTCTTTAGCCATAAATTCTGCTCTAGGAGTAGAACAGAATA
>Ga0208015_1001038_pt1 | contig 10906 bp, 10 predicted proteins | sample 26BtaG_FD_184101 | JGI IMG/M metagenome (GOLD analysis project Ga0208015, IMG submission 184101) | Marine viral communities from Cariaco Basin, Caribbean Sea - 26B_WHOI_OMZ_CsCl (SPAdes) (version 2) | ecosystem: Environmental > Aquatic > Marine > Oceanic | place: Caribbean Sea: Cariaco Basin...
CCGCAGCGCTCGCCCAGGCCATTCAACGTTCCCTGGATCTGACGCGCCCCTGCATCAACGGCGGCAAGGGAACAGGCCACGGCGTTTTCCGTGTCGTTATGGGTGTGAATGCCCAGATGGCTGCCCGGAATGCCCGCTGCAACAACCGCCACCACGATGCGCCCAACTTCCTCTGGCAGGGTGCCGCCATTGGTGTCACACAAAACCACCCAGCGTGCGCCTTCGTCATAGGCCGCGCGGCAGGCGGCAAGCGCATACTCCGGGTTGTCCTTGTAGCCATCAAAGAAATGTTCGGCGTCAAACAGCGCCTCGCGTCCCTGATCCTTGATATGGCGGATCGAGGCGCGGATATTGTCGAGGTTTTCCTCCAGTTCGATGCCAAGCGCATGGGTCACATGGTAGTCATGGCTCTTGCCCACCAGACACACCGCAGACGTGCCCGCGTTCATCACCGCTGCCAGAACCTCGTCATTGGCCGCAGAGCGCCCGGCCCGCTTGGTCATGCCAAAGGCGGTCATGGTGGCGCGTGTCTTGGGGGCTTCGTCGAAAAAGCCGCTGTCTGTCGGGTTTGCGCCGGGCCAGCCGCCCTCGATATAGTCAACGCCCAGTGCATCCAGCGCCTCGGCAATCTGGGTTTTCTCGGCCGTGGAAAACTGGACGCCCTGGGTCTGCTGCCCGTCGCGCAGCGTGGTGTCGTAGAGGTAAAGACGTTCTTTTGTCATTGGCTGGCCTTATGGCTTGGCAAAATAAGCAGGCGCCCCGGATCGGGCTGGCGTCATCATGGCTTCAAAGCGGCTTCCAGTTTCGCGGGATCAAATCCCGCACCGGGCACCAGCTCGACCCCTTGTTTTGACATGCGAACCTCAACACCCGCTTCGAGATACGCGGATTTGAGCCGGTCAACCTCGGCAAAATCCTTGCTCTCCATCGCAACGGTGCGCGCGTCAAAAAGTGCTTCTTCATAAACACTTAGATCGACTTCTTCACCCTTCGCCCAGGCGCCCAGCTCCTCCGTCAGAAGGCCCATCAATTGCGCCGATGCCAGCAGCGATGCTGCATCACCCGCTGAGGCCAGTTTATGCAACTCTGCTACTGCCCCTGCGGTATTCAGATCATCAGACAGCGCGGCAATCACCGCGGCAGCAGCACTGGGCGCGGGCTCGATGCCCGCGGTCAGTGCCCGCCACCTGCGCAAGGTGGCCTCTGCCTCTTTTGCCTTTTTGTCGGTCCAGTCCATCGGCTTGCGGTAATGCGTTTGCAGGAACACAAAGCGAATGACCTCACCCGGATAACCCTGTTCAAGCAGATCGCGGACGGTGAAAAAGTTGCCGAGCGATTTGGACATTTTCTTGCCCTCGACCTGCAGCATCTCGTTGTGCAGCCAGATCTTGGCAAAATCGCCTTCCGGATGGGCGCAGCAGCTTTGGGCGATTTCATTTTCATGATGTGGGAACATCAGATCATTGCCGCCGCCGTGAATGTCGAAACTGTCGCCAAACAGCTCGTGGCTCATGGCAGAGCATTCGATGTGCCAGCCCGGACGCCCACGCCCCCAGGGGCTCTCCCAGCCCGGCAGCTCATCCGTGGAGGGCTTCCACAGTACGAAATCCATCGGGGCACGCTTGTTGTCGGCCACTTCGACCCGCGCACCAGCGATCATGTCATCGACCGACCGGCCCGACAGTGCGCCATAGTCCTTGTAGCTCTTGACCGAAAACAGCACATGTCCCGCGCCGTCTGGATAGGCATGGCCTTTGGCGATCAGCTCTTCGATCATCGCGATCATCTGCGGGATATAGGCGGTTGCGCGCGGCATGTGATCGGGCTCCAGCGCGCCCAGCTCGGCCATGTCGGCCAGATACCAGCTGATGGTTTCCTCTGTCCGCTCCTGCACCAGCTCTTCCAGCGTGCCCGGCGCGCCTGCTTCCTTGCGCGCAACTGCGGTTGCGTTGATCTTGTCATCCACATCGGTGAAGTTGCGGGCATAACTGACGTGATCGGGGCCGTAGACCTCGCGCAAGAGGCGATAAAGCACATCAAACACCACCACCGGGCGCGCATTGCCCAGATGGGCGCGGTCATAAACAGTCGGCCCGCAGAGGTAGAGACGCACATCGTCGGGATTGATCGGGTCCAGCACCTCTTTGCCTCGGGTGCGGGTGTTGTGCAGCTTGATCGTCGTCATCACAAATCCTTCGTCTGACCGCAGCGCATGCGCCTCTGGCCGATCTCCCAACGGGTGCCGCAAGATAGCGGCGCGCAGCGCGGGCTTAGCAAGTTGTTCAAAAGAAGGGAACGACAGAAACCAGCCCGCTGAGTATTTCAGCAGGTAATGCAGCAGGTAATAATGTTGCACAGCCGGTTCATGAGCTTTGCATATCACAGCGAAAATCCGCCGCCAAGCCTGCAAATAAACAGACCGGGCAAAAGAAACGCGGCGCATCCCGAAGGATACGCCGCGCCTGCCCTCAGGTCTGAGGGATCGGGATCATCTAGGATCAGAAGCGATAGGACGCCCGCAGGGACACGGTGGTTGCGTCCGCGCTGATGCCGCTGCCGCCCAGATCGTCAAAGTCGTGTTCCAGGATCTCGCCACCGACGGTCCACTGTTCATTCACACGGTAGGCCATGCCGATGCCGTAGAATTCGCCGGTTTCATCCCCGACAGAGGTGTCCACCTGCGCGACACCACCGGTCACATAGGCCAGAACCGGGCCAAAGTCGTAGCCGGCCTTTACCTTGGCACGGGCCACGGAATCCACGGTTGCGCCGCCCAGGTCCGTGTCGGTCGCGTCATAATCGAGTTCACCACCCAGAACGAACTGACCGAAGTCATAGTTGTAACCGGCGTGAATACCATAAGAGACATCATCCCCCGACAGACCATTGCTGGTGTCTGCATCCAGCTGACCGATCTGGCCACCGATGTAGGCGCCGGTCCAGTCTGTGCCGGTTTGAACCACGGTGACGGGCGCTGCCGGTACGGGCTCCACAACCGGCTCTTCGAGGTTGCCGGCAAAGGCAGGGGTGCTCAGTGCGGCGGCGATGGCTGCCATGGATACGATACGGGTCATGTCGATTTCTCCTTATTCGTCGTTCGACATTGTCATTCAGAAGGCGCCCCACTCTGGCGCCTGCCCCACCTAAAGAAACACGGGCCGCCTTTTGTTCCAGAGGGGGCGCGAATTTATTGAATTTCTGCGCATGGAATGGCCGAAACAGGCCGCTCTTCGGCAGCAATTGGCCCATGTTTTCAGGGGTTTTTCGGCCATCAGCGGGGTATTGCTCGCCCGCGATGTCACCCGGCTATTATCAGCCGATCAACATTCACAATGTCACCGCATCTCTTCAAACGGCGGGGCCGACATCAGGTGCGAGAGCACGGAGCAGGGTCAGAAACTGAACGATGCAGTCAGAGAAATCCGGTCACCGCCAGCGGTGTCAGGGCGCGCAGAGCGGTCGGTTTCATGCAGGTATTCCCCGCTCAGCCGAAGGGCACGGTTCAGAGAGTATGTGAGGCCAACGCCAACCACTGCGCGCTCCTCTCTTTCACCCGGCTCCCCCTGGGTCTCGGTGCCAACAGTCACATAGCCAAGGGTATCGCCCAGATCATATCCGGCCCGCAGGCGCAGCTCTGGCACCGTATCCTCCACACGGCTGCCCGGCCCGCCGTCAACGGCGAGATCACCACCTATGACCAAACGGCCAAAGTCGTGGTCATATTCCAGATGAAAGCTCTGCCCCGGGGTGGCGCCGATGCCCTGCTGTTGCCCCACAGGTGCCTGCGCCCCACCAATGATGAAACGCCCCCAATCGCCAGCCTGCACTGACGGAGGTGTCAGGATTACCCCGGAAGACAACAGGGACGCAGCCGCCACACGCAGAAAACGGCCCATTTTTCGGGCTGGTATTGTCTGTACCGTGTTGCAAGAGACAGGTTTCATCGTCTCGACCCCATGTTGGGACACGCCGTTTTGGCATGCGTCCGTCCGCAACAGTCATTATCCGCACAAAAGCTTAACAGTCGGTTGTGACGCGGCCCCGCGAGGACGTATAATCCTGCATGCCCCCACTCTTTTCCGTGGCAGGATGGCCGCGAGGATCCAAGCCCCTGTTTTCATGTGATCGGCCCATGACCGGATCACGGGCGCAGACCCTCATGCTGACCAATCAACCGTAAAACCCTGAAAAAGAGGTCGCAAATTTCACGTAGGTCGCAAACAGGATAGAATCCGTCGTCAAAAGTGCCAGCATTCCTATAGGAAACGAGGAGAGCGGCATGAGAGCCCCTGCCACTGGCGATCGCTGGATGATCTCGCTGATCGGGCGCACGATTGGTGCCGCGCGTGGTCGCGCCGCCAGAGGCCGACCGTTTCCGGGTTGAGCAATTCAAGACCCTTTTGCCAACCCAACGAGACCTTACATGACTGACCAATCCAATTCTCCCCGGGCTGCGCGCTCCGGCGGACGTTCTGCGCGCCGCGCTGCGCGCGCCTCTGCCCTGCCCGACCATCTGCGCCCCATCCGGGCGGGGCTTGAGGGGGGCACCCTCAATCCGCTGTCCGCTGCCGACATGGACAAAATCCACCATGCCGCCCTTGATGCACTTGAGCGGATCGGCCTGGCCGACGCCCCCGAGAGCGGCATCGCCTATCTCACGCAGGCTGGCGCAATTCTGGGCGATGATGGCCGCATCCGTTTTCCCCGCGCGCTGGTCGAGGACACGATTGCCAAGGCAAACAGGTCGATCACGCTGTACAGCCGCGATGGCAAGAACGATCTCGATCTCTCCGGGACGCGGGTGCACTATGGCACCGCGGGGGCTGCGGTTCATGTGGTGGACGTCCATGGGAAGGAATACCGCGATTCCACTGTGCAGGATCTGCACGATGCCGCCCGCATCACCGACCAGCTGGACAACGTCCATTTCCTGCAACGTCCGATGGTCTGCCGCGACATCCTCGATAACATGGAAATGGATCTCAATACCGTCTACGCGAGCTGCTCTGGCACGATGAAACACATCGGCACCTCCTTTACCGAGCCAAGCCATGTTCCCCCCGCACTTGAGATGCTGCACATGATTGCGGGAGGCGAAGACAAATGGCGCGCACGCCCGTTTGTGTCCAATTCCAACTGCTTTGTTGTGCCACCGATGAAATTTGCGACCGAAAGCTGCGAGGTCATGGAACTGTGCATCAAGGGGGGGATGCCTGTCCTCTTGCTGTCCGCAGGTATGGCCGGGGCCACGGCCCCCTCAACGATTGCCGGCGCAATTGTCCAGGCGGTTGCGGAATGCCTTGCAGGGCTGGTTTATGTGAACGCCGTCCAACCCGGCGCGCCTGCCATCTTTGGCACATGGCCCTTCGGGCTGGATCTGCGGACCGGGACCATGTCTATCGGCTCGGGAGAGCAGGCGTTGCTCACGGCGGGCTGTGCGCAGATGCATCGCTACTATGACCTGCCGGGCGGCGCTGCGGCCGGTGCCTCAGACAGCAAGCTTCCGGACATGCAGGCCGGATGGGAGCAGATGTGCTCTAACGTGATGGCCGGATTGTCTGGTTGCAATATGATCTACGAAGCGGCGGGCATGCATGCCTCGCTCTTGGGATTTTGTCTGGAATCCCTGATCCTGAGCGACGATTTGATCGGCCAGGCCATGCGCTGTGTTCGCGGGATCGAGGTGACAGAGGACACCCTCGCCGTCGAGCAGATTGCCGAGGTCTGCCTGGGTGGGACTGGTCACTACCTCGGCACAGATGCCACGCTCAGCCGGATGCAGCAGGATTTTGTCTACCCGACCTTTGGCGATCGCACCTCACCAAAAGAATGGGCTGAGCTGGACAAACCCGATCTGATCGAAAAGGCAATCGTGCGCAAGGAACAGATCCTGAGCCAAACATCACAAGCGCAATTCGATCCAATACTGGATCAGGCATTGCGGGAGAGGTTCAACATTCACTTGCCCGCGTAAAGGTTAGAAAAACAACCCGGATAGACAATTATCCGGGTTGTTTTTCTTCTTCTACACGCCGAGATATCTGTCCTTCAACTCGTCGCTCAAGCCATCCATAGGGCCAGCCCAGACCGATGTGCCCTTGTTCAAAATCACAGCCCGATCCGCCACGGCAGCCAGTTCGCGCAGGGTTTTGTCCACCACGAGGATCGACAGACCGCTTTCTGCCTTGAGCCGGGCAATGGCGGCCCAGATCTCCTGCCGCACCACCGGCGCCAGCCCCTCTGTGGCCTCATCCAGGATTAGGAGCCGAGGGTTGATCATCAGGGCGCGACCAATGGCCAGCATCTGTTGTTCGCCGCCAGACAAGGACGAAGCCGTCTGATCCCGTCGCTCTGCAAGACGGGGAAACAACTCTGCCACCATCGCAAAATCCCACGGACCCGGACGGGCGGCAGCAGTCAGATTTTCCTCGACAGTCAGGGGCGCAAAACAGCGCCGGCCTTCAGGCACCAGCCCGACCCCAAGGCGCGCAATCTTGTGCGAGGGCAGTTTGCGCAGATTCGTCCCGGCGAACGTCAGAGCCCCGCCGCTGGCAGGCAACATGCCGCAGATTGTCTTGATCGTGGTCGATTTCCCCATACCGTTGCGACCCATCAGGGCGACGACTTCGCCCTCGCCGATCTCAAGATCAACGCCAAACAAGGCTTGCGAAGGGCCGTAGGACGCCGTGATTTTTTCCATTTTTAACAGCGTCATACCGGCTCCTCCTCACCCAGATAGGCGCGCTGCACCTCTGCGTTGTTGCGGATCTCTTCTGTGGTGCCAGTGGCGATGACCTCGCCATAGACCAGCACGCTGATCCGGTCCGCCAGGGCAAAGACCGCGTCCATGTCATGTTCCACCAAAAGGATCGGTGCCTCATGTCGCAGCGTATCCAGAAACCCGGTCAGCGCCTGCGATCCACCTGCGCCAAGACCTGCCATGGGTTCGTCCATCAAAAACAGCTTTGGCTGCAAGGTGAGAGCGACCGCAACCTCCAGCTGACGCCGCTGGCCGTGTGACAGATCGGCAGTCCGCCGTTTTGCATCACTCAACAGACCGACGCGTTCCAAGGCGTGTTCTGCTTGGGCAACCAACGCCTTGTCGCGCATCACATTGCCCAGGAACCGAAACACGCCACCTCTCGCGCCAAGGGCGCCCAGCACGGCGTTTTGCAGAACGGTGAATTCCATTGCCAGGGCCGAGATCTGAAAGGTCCGCCCCAGCCCCATCCGGGCCCGTGCCACGCGGTCCAGATCATCCACCGGCCGTCCGAGCAAAGACACAGATCCGCTGTCCGGGCGAAGTTCACCTGATATCTGTTTGATAAGTGTGGATTTTCCTGCACCGTTCGGGCCGATCAGCGCATGAATTTCGCCAGCCCGCAGGTCCAACGAGATGTTCTTGCTGGCCTGCAATGCCCCAAAGGATTTGCTCAGATCGCTGACCTTCAGCACCTGACCTGCCCCTGCTGGATCAGTCATGTCAGTCATGGGCCACCTCCCGTCCGCTGATTGCACCGATCACACCACCACGGGCGTAAAGCACGATGATAAGCAACAGACCGCCAAGATAGATCTGCCAATAGTCGCTGATCCCGCCCAGAAGATGTTCCAGCAAAATGAACAGCGCAGCACCGATGACCGGACCAAACAGCCGTCCAACGCCGCCGATGATGACAAAAATCATGATCTCGCCGCTGGTGTGCCAGCTGAGCATGGTGGGGCTGACGAAGCGGTTCAGATCGGCAAACAACGCCCCGGCCAGACCGGTGATTGCCCCGGAAATCACAAAAGCGGTCAGACGCAGTTGATAGGGAGTGATGCCAACGGTTTCGACCCGTGCCTCGCATTGGCGCGCCGCCGACAGCGCAAGGCCGAAGGGCGCACGCGCCAGACGCGCTGCGAACCACAAGGCGGCACAAAGGATCACGTAGCAGATCAGGAAAAACTCTAGCGGAACCAATGTGTTCAATCCCGGAAACTCATTGCGGACCCAGATCGACAGACCATCTTCGCCGCCATAAGCCGTCCAGCTGATTGCAAAGTAATAGAGCATCTGCCCAAAGGCCAAGGTGATCATGATGAAATAGACACCCGAGGTGCGCAGCGACAGCGCGCCGATCACAAACGCCGCCAGCGCGCTGGCGACAACTGCGACCAGCCAGATCACCGGCATCTGATTGGTGCCTTCGATCAGCATTGGCCACTCGGCCAGCGGTTCATAATTCTGCGCGTGGGCTGCGAGGATCCCCATCGCGTAACCCCCAATGCCAAAGAATGCCGCATGGCCCAAACTGACAAGGCCTCCGATCCCCAATGCAATATTGAGGCCGACGCCAGCAAGGGCGAGGATGGCAACCTTCGTCGCCAGCGTGATCAGAAATGGCTCTTCCGCCATATGCGCCCACAACGGGATCGCAAGCAGCAGAAGGATCACCGCCGCATTCAACAGTTTTTCCCTGTTCATCAGTGCTGCCCCCCATAGAGACCGGACGGGCGCACCAACAGGATGGCTGCCATCAGGATGTAAATCAGCATCGAGGCCAGCGACGCGCCAACTGATGTGGCGCTGGCTGGCTCCATGAAGAGACCAAAGAGCTGCGGCAGGAACACCCCGCCCAGGGTATCGGTCAGCCCAACAAGCAGCGCACCGACCATGGCCCCCTTGATCGAGCCGATGCCGCCGATCACGATTACAACAAAGGCCAGGATCAGCACGGGTTCGCCCATGCCCACCTGCACCGACTGGATCGCGCCGACCAGCGCACCAGCCAGCCCCGCAAGCGCCGCGCCCAAGGCGAAGACCAGCGTGTAAAGCTTTGAAATATCGACACCAAGGGCCGCAATCATCTCGCGGTCACTTTCTCCGGCACGGATCTGAATACCAATGCGAGTGCGGGCAATCAGCCAGAACAACCCTGCCGCCACGACCAGGCCAATCGCAATGATGGTCAAACGATAGAGCGGATACTCAATGCCCCCCGGCAGGCTGATCGGGCCGGACAGATAGCTCGGCACGTCAAGAAACAGCGGAAAAGAGCCAAAGACCCAGCGCGTGCCTTCGGAAAAAATCAGGATCAGCGCAAAGGTGGCCAGAACCTGATCGAGATGATCCCGGTCATACAGCTTGCGTATCACCAGCAGTTCGACCAGCGCACCCGCCGCAGCTGCCGCCGCCAGACTGGCAACCAACGCCAGCACAAAGGATCCGGTCCAGGCCGCAACGATCGCCGCTGCAAAAGCACCCACCATGTAAAGCGCACCATGCGCCAGATTGATCAGCCCCATGACACCAAAAACAAGCGTCAGCCCGGCCGCCATGAGAAAGAGCATCACCCCGAACTGTAACCCGTTCAGGATCTGCTCCAGTATAAGAATGAGGGACATGAGTTAGTTCCACCAAGGCAGAGGCACACGGGGCCCCCACGACATTTGGGTATTAGGTCACGTGCGGGCCGAGGTTTCAATCGCCCCGCACGGTTCAAGCGGTCTTACATCTTGCACTCTGCCGCGTAGGCATCTGCATGGTTTTCCAGACCGGTTGCGATGATCTTGTTGGTGAAAACATCGCCTTCCTGAATGACTTCGCGAACATAGATGTTCTGGATCGGGTGGTGGTTGTCACCGAACTTGAAATCCCCCCGGACCGAGTCGAACTCAGCCGCTTTCAGCGCCGCACGGAAGGCGTCTTTGTCATCGACACTTGCCTTGTCCAGCGCGCTGAGGATCAGGTTTGCGGTGTCGTAGCCCTGGCTTGCATAAAGCGACGGCAGACGTTCGTATTTCTGCTCGAAGGCGGCGACAAAGGCCGTGTTGGCCGGATTGTCGAGATCCTTGTTCCACTGCGAGGTGTTCTTGATCCCCAGGGCCGCACCGCCGACCGCCTGCAGGATGCCCTGATCAAAGCTGAAGGCAGGGCCAACAACCGGAAGATCAACGCCGCTGTCGGCATATTGCTTGAGGAAGGAAATCCCCATGCCACCGGGCAGGAAGAAGTAAACGCTATCGGCGCCAGAGGCCCGGATCTGGGCAATCTCGGCGGCATAGTCGGTTTGGCCCAGCTTGGTGTAGGTCTCGCCCGCCAGATCGCCTTGGTACATCCGCTTGTACCCGGTCAGCGCGTCCTTGCCCGCCGGATAGTTCGGCGCAAGGATATAGCTGTTTTTCAGACCCGCATCATTTGCATAGGCACCTGCGGCTTCGTGCAGGTTGTCGTTCTGCCATGCCACGTTGAAGTAATTTTCGTGGCAGCGTTTACCGGCCAGCGCAGACGGGCCTGCGTTCGGTGACAGGTAGAAAACACCCTGCGCCGTTGCTGCGGGCACAACCGCCATCGCGAGGTTGGACCAGATGATGCCGGTCATGATGTCGACTTTTTCGGACTGGATCATGCGGTCGGCAATCTGCACCGCGCTTTCGGGTTTGCGCTGATCGTCCTCGATCACCACCTCGATATCGTCGCGTCCGGCCTGTTCCATCGCCAGCATGAAACCATCGCGCACATCAACACCCAGGCCCGCGCCACCGCCGGACAGGGTTGTGATCATGCCGATCTTGGTCTCTGCTGCCGCGGACATTGCCAGCGCGGATACCGCTGTCGCCAGCGCCATTGTAGTGAGGGTCTTCATAGGTCCATCTCCCTGGTCTGTCTGAGCAAAGAGGGCCGCTTCTGATGGCAGCTCCTCGCAGCTTACTCTTTCCGATTGAACCGCGCGGCGCCAGCATTTTGCCGGTCTTTGTGAAAGATTTCCGACAGTTGCCCATCAGCACAGCGCGCACCGTCTTGCACGCGCTCTGCCAGAACACCCCATCATCCCTCTAGAATGCACAGGTCCAATGGGCCGGTTCACCGGCCTCTGAGTCGAGCCTAGGCTGATCAGGTGATTTGGTTCAAGCTTAAAATATC
>Ga0208015_1001041_pt1 | contig 10882 bp, 10 predicted proteins | sample 26BtaG_FD_184101 | JGI IMG/M metagenome (GOLD analysis project Ga0208015, IMG submission 184101) | Marine viral communities from Cariaco Basin, Caribbean Sea - 26B_WHOI_OMZ_CsCl (SPAdes) (version 2) | ecosystem: Environmental > Aquatic > Marine > Oceanic | place: Caribbean Sea: Cariaco Basin...
AAAGTCATACCGTCATCTATACTTCTGAGAACTTGTTTACGAAAATCTAGTGAGTAAGTCATAGTGTTTATGGTAGCAATTGGGTTTGATAATTAGTTTATAACACTTTTAGGTGGGATTGACTATAGATGGCAGATGGTATTACCAGCGTCAAACTTACACTGGGATTTTATTTTTTGATAAAGAAAATTACTTAATAGAAGCTTTCGAGGTTACAGATGGTGTAATAACTAAACCTTATACGCCTATTTGCCAATATAAGCCTATTTCATATCCACAAATAGATTGTAGTGATTTCTGGAATATAGATGAAGACGACTATGGTTGTGGGATGATTCCGCAACGTTACATGGGTGAACCATATCATGGTATATCTTATACTTTCTTAAATGGTATGTGTAAAAGTGAATCATACACAGATGAGAAAGGACAAACTTTTAATTCAATATTATGGTATGAAAATAAAGAAGACCCTTATGAATTTGAATTAAATTATGCTAATTATGAGAGTGGGAGCTACGTATATACGGAGTGTTTTTCCTTAGAAGAAAGCATAGACTCTGGAAGCTTTTCTTATAGGAAGTATGACGAGAGAGATAGTAATAAAAGACTGAAGCATATTTTCGTAAGTAATAACTTTAGAATCGATAGAGTGACAGGGTTTGGTGCTGCTGGTAATGAAATTCAAGAAAAAGACTATCTTAAATGTCCTTTTTCTCTACCTAAATATTTTGAATTGCTAGAGAACTACAAGATATTGAAAATGAATAGCAATTGGTTCAGAATTTGGCTTAGCGATGATATTAATGAGTCATTAGTTAGAGAATGGATATTGAATGAATCTCTTGCTGAGACAGAGTCTATTTTGGTATTAGATATTGAACATCTTGATACCTTAATTTTTTTCAATGATAAAATTAACCTCCCATACTTGAAGAGATTAGAATTGAAAAATAGCCAGCTTGCTGGAAAAGATACTTTTGATCAAAAAGAAATGGATAAAGTTGACGCATTAAAAGCAACTCATCCACATTTTGAGGTAGTAACAAATTGATTTGCCTAATTCTAGATGTGTATTATCAAGAAACCGATGCTATTACAGCAACTGTTGCAGGTATCCGCTTCGAAGGCATTGAACAATCCCGTGTTCTAAGCGAGCATATTGTAGAAGTTAATGACGTTGCGCCTTATGAGCCAGGTCAGTTCTATAAACGAGAAATGCCTTGCTTACTGGCCTTGATCAACCAAATCAAAGAGTCTTTTGATGTCATTATCATAGACGGCTATGTATTTCTGGATAGTGTTGGCAAAGCAGGATTAGGCAAATATCTGTATGATAACCTAGCCAATAAAAAGCCAATCATCGGTATCGCTAAAAATCATTTCTATGACATTACAGAAGACTATGCCGTTTGGCGAGGGATAAGTAAGCGCCCTCTATATGTCACCAGTATTGGTATAAACATTACAATGGCGAAAGAGATGGTCAGTGAAATGGAAAGTGAACATCGAATACCTAAAATGGTCTCTGATGTAGATAAACTCGGGCGTCATTTAAAAATAAGCTAAAAAACGTCAGAAATAGAGCAAGATATAATTATTCAAGCCAACATACTATCTTGTTTTATCAGGCTGATTTATTCGAAGCTAATAGTACTAGTAACGACATTACTGCATAAGACGTAGTGGCACAATAAAATAGTGGTGCGCTCGGCGGGAATCGAACCCACGACCCTCGGCTTCGGAGACCGATACTCTATCCAACTGAGCTACGAGCGCATATGATAACGATATGTCTGACTGTCACGCTTAGATGCGCATGATAATTAGCATAAGGTGTCTAGAAATAAAGACCGCTTAGTCTAACAAATAAAAAGCATAAAGCCAATAAATGACAGTCGCGATTGAGGTTTTTTAAGAAAAAACAGCCAAGTCATTAAACAAGCATGGCAATTTACCTGCCTTTTCCCTTATAATGTTGGGGAGAATTCATATTTATAATCACCGATTGCAAGTGCGCTGGCACGCGGGATGGCTGTCTGCTATTGAAGACTTAGAGGTCGTCAAAGGAGGACAGACAGAATGTCCGAGCCGTGCTAGTCCTTGTATACGTAATAAGAGAACGTGACGAATGAGAAAAGTAGTTATGTTATCGGCAGCTGCCATTCTAGGAATCGCTAGTATCGCGGTGAGCCAAGCTGAAGATGTTGTAGACACTCCTGTAACTGCGTCAGACGTAGCAGAAGGCCAAGAGGTCGTAGAAGCTGCTCCTGAAACGCTAGGTGACGATACCCAAGCTGCTGCAGATACGACAGATGGTGCTGCGTCCACTGACGAAGCCGATCCAGCAGAAGGTGAAGAAACTGCTGCTGCAGCACCTGCCGCTGATGAAGAGCCAATTCCACAAGATACGCCGCAAGTACAGAAGCTAATTGCTTTGTATCCTAATCTGATTGCGCGTATCCAGCCTGTTGCCAATATCTGTTTTGAAGACGGTGAAGCTTGTGATGTAACGGCACGCTCATCTGGCCCAGCTGCTGGCGACGGTCCTCGTGACGGTAAAGCGGTATATAATGCTGTATGTCATACTTGTCATACAGCAGGCTTGCTAGGCTCTCCTATCTTTGGTGATGCTGGCGCTTGGGGCCCACGTATCGCAAAAGGTAAAGATACGCTATATACCCATGCTATCAATGGTTTCAATGCGATGCCTGCCAAAGGTGGCGCGGATATTCCTGATGAAGAAGTTCAAAATGCTGTAGATTATATGGTTGCAGAAGCAAGCTAATCTTTGTTGATTACCTTCCAAGCTTTTACGATAGTTATCTATAAAGCGCCTATTTCAGTGATGAGATAGGCGCTTTTTCATGATGAGTATTATTAATATGGTACTTCGAATATAAGGCAGTTGAAATTCGCCATGAGTAGCCTCATTTTATGAGATTAGTTCATTCATTACCGTACATTACATTGTTACCTTTAGAGAGTAGAGTGTGTTGAACATTCTTATACGGCTTTTGCCTATATGATAATGATAGTCGAATGTTCAACACGGCCTATTATTCTAAAATCGCATTTTATACAAATTGATAACAAATAAAGAGGTCTTCATGTCTGATGCACCAGCACTCTCCATAAAAAACCTATCCAAGACCTATGATAATGGGTTTTCGGCATTAAAAGGGGTTGATCTAACGGTACCACAAGGTGGATTCTTTGCACTACTTGGGCCAAACGGCGCAGGTAAATCTACCATGATTGGTATTATTAGCTCATTGTTTAAGCCAACCACCGGTAGCGTCCATATTTTCGGTACAGATCTATTAGAGAACCCTTCGATTGCCAAGCAATACCTTGGTGTCGTACCGCAAGAATTTAACTTTAATATGTTCGAAAAAGTCGAAGATATCCTGATTACGCAAGCGGGTTATTTTGGTATTCCGGCAAAAGAAGCCAAACCACGCGCAAAGACACTATTAACCGCGCTAGGACTATGGGATAAACGCGACAGTAAATCACGTGAACTATCTGGTGGTATGAAACGCCGCTTGATGATTGCCCGTGCCTTAATTCACAAACCAAAACTATTGATTCTAGATGAGCCAACGGCGGGTGTCGATATCGAGCTTCGCCGCTCGATGTGGGAATTCATGCAGCAGATTAATATCGAAGAAAACACCACTATTATTCTGACGACTCATTATCTCGAAGAAGCTGAGCAATTATGTAAACGCATTGCGATCTTGGATCACGGTGAAATTCGTATCAATACGGAAATGAAAGAGCTACTGGCGCAGTTGTCGGTAGAGACGTTTGTATTTGATTTGGATACGCCGCTCACTGAGCAGTTGGCTCTGACAGGAGTCACAGGGGTCTCGCAACCAGATGAGCAAACGCTAGAAGTTACCTTGACAGAAGGTGAGTCACTAAACGGTGTCTTTGATCAGTTGTCTGATAAAGGTATCAGTGTGGCAAGTATGCGCAATAAAGCCAACCGACTAGAAGAGTTGTTTATGCGCTTGGTAGACAAAAACATTCAGAGTGCAGATAGCATGAAGGAGGCGGGATTATGAGTCAGGAACTAGTCGATCATAATAAAACAATGTCATTGAGTAAGAAGTGGATTGCGTTTCGTACTATTTGGTTCAAAGAAGTGCGCCGTATTTTACGTATCTGGCCGCAGACATTACTACCACCAGTTATCACGATGAGTCTGTATTTTGTCATCTTCGGTAAAATGATTGGCTCGCGCGTGGGTGAGATGGGCGGCGTACCTTATATGCAGTTTATCGTGCCTGGTTTGATCATGATGTCGATCATCACCAACAGTTACTCTAACGTGGTCTCAAGCTTTTTTAGTGCCAAATTTACGTCTAGTATCGAAGAGCTTTTGGTCTCACCCGTATCTAAGCATGCTATTTTGATGGGTTATATCAGTGGTGGTATCTTCCGTGGACTGGCTATCGGTGTGATTGTCTCGATAGTGGCGCTGTTCTTTACCGATCTTGGTATCGAGCATTTATTTGTGACTGTATTTACGGTACTTGGCACGTCTATCTTGTTTTCATTAGGCGGCTTTATCAATGCGGTATTTGCACGCTCATTTGATGATATCTCTATCATCCCAAGCTTTGTATTGACGCCATTGACCTATCTTGGCGGTGTGTTTTATTCGATGGAGAATTTATCGCCATTTTGGCAGAATATCTCACTACTGAACCCTATCGTCTATATGGTCAACTCATTCCGTTACGGTATTCTTGGCTACTCTGATGTCAATGTTTGGTATTCAATGGCGGCTATTTTTGTGTTCTGTGCGATATTTTATACCATCGCTTATCGCTTGCTAAGTAACGGATCGCGCGTGCGTTTATAGTGTATATGATTCGCTAAGCATATTATTATTTAGAGCAAATTTTAAACGGTTTAATATTAGGAAGACAGATGAGTATTCATGGTATCTTGGGTGAGCAAACCACAGACTATCCAACTGAGTATAGCCCAGAGACGCTATATCCGATTGCGCGTAGCATGGGGCGTGATGCGATTGGTTGGCAAGACGATAAGTTAACCGTTGGTGTCGATTGGTGGCAGGCCTTTGAGATATCTTGGTTAAATCCGCAAGGTATCTCGCAAGTAGCGATTGCACGCTTTAGTATCCCTGCTAGCTCACCGTTTATCGTAGAATCAAAATCGCTTAAGTTATATTTGAATAGCATTAATTTTACCGAGTTTGCTAGTTGGAATGACGTACAAGCGTTGATTGCGAAAGACCTATCAGCTTGTTTGCAAGCAGACGTACAGGTAGCGTTATTTGGTCTAAACGATGATTTAAATGGTAACGAGACAGCGTTATTGATTGCTCAGCCTGAGGGTGTTTGTATTGACGAAGCATTAGCAGATAGCACGGATAAAATTGCGTTAACGGAACATCCTGATGCGTCGTTGCTGAGTGAAAACGAAGTAGAGGCTAGCGATGAAAGCGTGGCAAATGATGGTACGCAGCCGTATACCTTTTATTCCAATCTACTGCGTAGTAATTGCCCAGTGACCAATCAACCGGATTGGGGCACTTTGGCCGTATCGATTACGACTGATAAGCCTTTTAATAATGCAAGTATGCTGCGTTATATATTGAGCTTCCGTCAGCACAATGGTTTCCATGAGCAGTGTGTTGAGCAGATATTTGCTGATTTGAGCCAATACTATCAGCCAAGCGAGCTAATGGTACGGGCGTGGTATACGCGCCGCGGCGGTATCGATATCAATCCTTGCCGTGTTAGTGATATCAGTCTATTGCCTAAGCCAAGCCGTTTAATCCGCCAGTAAGTTCTCGCTAAAAATACAATGTGAATAAAAATACAATGTTAAATAGTTTTTAAGCCCATAAAAAAGCGCCTATCTCACATGATGAAATAGGCACTTTTTGTTATATAGTCTTTAATTATAAGACTATTTACCGCTTACTTTTGCCATGACTTCTTCACGGCTCAGCATTTGTTTTTCAGCTTCACGGCGATTGACGTACTCATACTTGTCTTCCGCCAAGTTACGATCAGAAACGACAATACGATGCGGAATACCAATCAACTCAAGATCAGCAAACTTAACGCCTGGGCGCTCATTACGATCGTCCAGTAGTACGTTGATACCTTGAGCTTTTAACTCTTCATACAGAGCAGTTGCCGTCTGCATGACCGTCTCTTCTTTAGACTTCATCGGGATGATGGCGACTTCAAAAGGAGCGATCGAATCATCAACCGTTGGTGTTTTTGGCCACATGATGCCGTTTTCATCATTGTTCTGCTCGATAGCAGCGGCAATGATACGGCTAACGCCAATACCATAACAGCCCATCATCAAGGTGACAGGTTTGCCATCTTCACCAGAAACCGTACAGTTCATCGCTTGTGAATATTTATCACCCAGCTGGAAGATATGACCGACTTCAATACCGCGTTTGATTTTTAGGCTGCCTTTACCATCAGGAGACGGGTCGCCTTCTTGTACATTGCGCACATCAACGATGCGAGTAATACGAGTATCACGCGCCCAGTTCATACCGATAGTATGTTTGTTCACTTCATTGGCACCGCAAACAAAATCTGACAACGCAGCGGCTGAACGATCAACGAACACAGGCATATCTAAATTAACACCGATATAACCTTTATGTAGGCCTGCCGCTTTTAGCTCTTCGTCAGATGCTAATGTCAATGGTACATTGGCTTCTTCGATTTTCTCCGCTTTGATAGTATTGAGCTGATGATCGCCTCGCAACACGATAGCAATCAGTTGTGGCTCATCATTCTCAGTATGACCATGAACGATCAAAGTTTTAACCGTAGTTTCTAACGGGATATCCAAGTGTTCAGCAACCATTTTGCAGCTGGTCATGCCTTCGGTTAGAACGTCTTCGCGCTCCATTTTCGGTGGTTGACGCTCAGCGGTGCTGACAGACTCTGCTAGCTCTACGTTGGCTGCATAGTCAGATGAGTCCGAAAACGCAATATCGTCTTCGCCGCTATCTGCCAATACATGGAACTCATGTGAGGCAAAGCCACCGATAGAGCCTGTATCTGCTTGTACCGCACGGAAATCTAAGCCCAAGCGGGTAAAGATGCGTGTATAAGCGTCATACATATCATGGTAAGTTTTGGCCAATGAGGCTTGATCCACATGGAAAGAGTAAGCATCTTTCATGGTGAATTCACGTGCTCGCATCACACCGAAGCGTGGACGAATCTCATCACGGAATTTGCCTTGAATCTGAAAGAAAGTAATTGGTAGTTGTTTATAACTACGCAGCTCGCCTTGTGCTAGATTGGTGATGACTTCTTCATGCGTTGGACCAAGCACAAAGTCGCGATCATGACGGTCTTTGAAGCGCAATAGCTCAGGACCATAATCATCAAAACGTCCGGTCGTCTGCCAAAGTTCAGCAGGCTGAGTCATCGGCATAAGCACTTCTTGTGCGCCGACATTTTGCATCTCTTCACGAACAATACGTTCGACCTTTTGCAAGACGCGCAGACCCATAGGCAACCAAATATACAATCCAGAAGCAATCTTGCGGATAAGACCAGCACGCACCATCAATTGGCTTGAGGCGATGTCGGCGTCACTTGGGGTTTCTTTTAGTGTGGCAAATAAAAATTGACTGGCTTTCATAAATAAAGCGTAACCTTATCAACGATAAAAAAATAAGAAATAGTAGGATGTTGAGCGTATGGCTAATCGTTTCATTGCCGCCGCAAGCTTACCTTTATCACTTAGCAATAATCTAGGGTATTTCCTAGTTACCAATCTGCTTATATACAAAGCACATCAGTAAAAACCACTCTCATAAAAGAGAGGCAAATTTGACTTGATGTATCAATATGCCAAAAATGCAATATATTCAGGTCAAAACCCTGATAAATGCTTTGAGACTGACATTTTATTCATACAATCTGACTATGTTAGGTAAAGTTCGCCTAAGACGCAATGACTTTTTGTCTTTTCAGACCGAACGTGATGCAAAGGATTCAATAAGGGATAAATAATTGAGCTATTCGTATGATTTTATAGCAAAAGCACTGATGACTTAAGAGACAGTTTATTAAGATGATTGCGTAGAGGTTTATAGATAAAGTTATGTAGAGGAATGGTAGCTATTACTTGAAGTTACTGCACAATAGTCGCATTTACAGGTTAAGTATTTGTTTTAATTATATAAAACCGTTAGTCATCTGAAAAACGATGCACTCTTATAACGATGCACCTTTATAAAGGTAACTTCTATGAGTAGTCCTGATATGAACAATACCAATGGCACCCACAAGCCAGCGAAGCAGCCTATTGCCACGATGTCTTGGGTAATATTACTCATTGGCTTAGCAGCCATCGTTTTTGCTATTTATAGCGCGCAAAAAATCACAGAAGAAGAACCGATAGAAACGATTACTCGCGAAGGCGTGGTTACGCAAATTCAGCAGTTAAATCGCTTACATACCGTCGCATTCAGCGTTGATACAGTGATTACGAGCGAGCGACCTGGGAGCTGGATGAAACTATGGCAGGATGAGCAAAAGGCATTGTTTATCGCTCATGGTCGCGTAGAGGCAGGCGTTGATTTGAGTGCATTGACGCCAGAGATGGTACAAGTAGTGCAACCTGATCCAGCTAATGAGGATGAAGAGCAAGTAGCTGATGCCAATTCATCAGCCGCCACTATGCCGCAAATCAATATTACTTTGCCGCCTACAGAGATATTTTCAGTATATCTGGATGATATTGAGATTTATGACTGGCAGACAGGGGCTTTTGGTATGATGCAAGTTGATCCCAAGATATTGGCACAAGCACAGACCATGGCAAAAAAAGAAGTGCTTGAGCGTGCCTGCCGAGGTGATGTCATGAATATGGCACTGCAAAATGCGCAAGTGCAATTGCAGCAGCTATTTGCGCTCACGGGAGCGGTAGTGACGGTTACTACTCAAGGTGCAGGTGCATGTCAATTGCCAGTCACTACCAATAGCTAGTCTGCCAGTTGTTTTCTAAAATTAAGCTTCTTTTTTAAACTCAGCAATAGCCAGCTTGCGTGCCGATTTATGCTCGACCATCGGCGCAGGGTAGTCGACATCGGCAAACTTACCACCTTTTGCCAGCTCTTTACGCATCTTATCTTCGTTGTGCAAGATACTGTTAGGAATGTCCTTTAACTCTGGTAGCCAAGTTTTAATAAACAGAGCTTTAGGATCATGCGTATTGGCTTGGCTAAAGGGGTTCATAATACGGAAGTAGGGCGCTGAGTCGGTTCCTGTCGACGCGCTCCATTGCCAGCCGCCGTTATTGGAGGCAAAATCGCCATCTATCAGTTGCTGCATAAAGTAGCGCTCACCCAAGCGCCAATCAATCAGCAAGTCTTTGGTCAAAAACATCGCCGTGACCATCCGTAGGCGATTATGCATAAACCCTGTCGCATTTAAACAGCGCATTGCTGCATCTACAAGCGGTACACCTGTCTTACCCGTACACCATGTCTCAAAATCATCGTTATCGTATGACCAATTAACCTTAGTGTCAGTCTCTTCTTTATAAGCTTTATGACGGATAAGATTTGGTTTGCTAACCAACACGTGACGATAAAAGTCTCGCCACGCAAGCTCACTTATCCAGCGATTGATGTCTTCATTATCGCCGTCATTGCCGTGTAACTTTTCCTGCACTTTGCTTGCCTGTAGATAGCAGAATCTAGGACTGATAGAGCCTATAGTAAGATAAGCCGATAGCTGGCTGGTTGCGTGCAGATGGGGGACGTCACGGCTCACATCATAATTGTTAATATCATCATCGACGAATGCCTCTAGACGTTGGCAAGCGGCAGACTCACCTGCAGTATAGGCGTCTCTTGCGTGGTCAAGCTGAGCTGTCATATCGGTATGCTGTAAGGAGTCGTTCTTTTCTAATGTCTGCTGGTAGTCACTGAGCATTTTTTCGTTTAGTGCTTCGATATCATCGATTGTATTGGCAAACGTTTGCGATGATTTCAGTTTGATTTTATAATCGCTGTCCACTGCGGGTGCTTCGTACATTTGGACGGTGCTGACGTCCAACGTATGTCGCCATTTTTTATAAAATGGGGTAAAGACCTTATACATACTATCGCCATCATTGGTCGTGATACTTTGCGGTGGCAAAATGCATTGGTCATGCCAGCGGACGAACTCGATATCGTCTTTCGCAAATTGTTTGCTTAATTGCTCATCACGATCAATCTCATTGCCTTCGTACTCATGATTGGCCATGACGCAGCTAATTTCATTGTCATTGCATAAAGTCGTGAGCGCCTCTATACAGTCAGTAAAGCTTGGACAGAGCTGTACTGTTAAGGTGATGTTCAGTTTTGATTGTAATTCTTTTGCTAGAACAGGTAGCGTGCGGGTAATGTGATCGACTTGCACAAGGGATGTATCGTGCGCTTGCCACTGCTCAGGCGTCAAAAAGAATACAGCAGATACCGAAGCGCTGTCTTCTTTTGCACGTTCGCATAGTGCTGCTAAAGCGGTATTGTCATGGATACGTAGGTCACGGCGAAACCACATCAAGTAATGCGGTGGGTTTTTGCTAGTAGCATTGTCGTCGTTAGTATTAATAGTGGCTGTCTGTGCAGTCTTAGACATCAAAGTATCCCTATATTAATCAATCGCAATCATAAACAAAACTAAGGATAAAAGTATGCTAGGATAAGTTTTTGGATGCAATGGCTTTACTGTTTGGTTAACAAAACCTCATCACATCTAACGATTTATCTTTAGCTTGAACCTATCTGATGCCGCTATAATCGGTGTCATATTCAGTACCATGAAACGCAAGGTCACAAAATGCACGTTAAGTTTTG
>Ga0208015_1001042_pt1 | contig 10873 bp, 6 predicted proteins | sample 26BtaG_FD_184101 | JGI IMG/M metagenome (GOLD analysis project Ga0208015, IMG submission 184101) | Marine viral communities from Cariaco Basin, Caribbean Sea - 26B_WHOI_OMZ_CsCl (SPAdes) (version 2) | ecosystem: Environmental > Aquatic > Marine > Oceanic | place: Caribbean Sea: Cariaco Basin...
CTCTGCGCCACCATAAAGCTTATTGACGAAATATTCGCCCATTAGCTTATATTTAGGTTTTGAAAACAGCTCTTTATGAGTCTCACGCAGACGGTCACGTTGCCAAGACTGCACCTCATTGAGTTTGTCAGCGAGAGCAGCGTCGTTATGATGCGGCAGCTGACGGTAGTGCTCAAGGTGTGATTGCAAGTTGGTGAGTGCAGACATAAAAATCCTTATGGGTCGGTAAATAGGTGAATAAGCTAGGGTAATTATTAAAGGTAAAGTTTAAAAGTAAGCGGGCAAGCAAGTTTAAAAAAATAAGGTCTTAAAAGTAAGCTTTTAAAATAAGGAGCGCTACAACGTCGCTACCATAAAGCAGAGATTAGTTGTTCTAGAAATCGGTTTAATAATAATTTGGTTTAATAAGGTTAATCATCACTGCATATTATTGTATTTTATGAACTATTTTAAGTAATTAACAGCAAGTATGCCTTATTTTCCCATAAAGCCCCAATAAAACTAAAGGTAAGCAATGCCTAAGAAATAGCCAAGCAGTGGCGATGACTGGTGGTAGGCGACTATAATTAAACTTAAGACAGCCGTATTTTCGTTAGCCCTATTTTCATCCACCCATTTTATTTTAGCAGGCTAGTTTTTTGCACAGCCATCTTAATCCACTGCTCATAGCGCCTTACCTTAAAATAATTTATAACATAACTCAAATGACAAACTGTTATCGTAAGAAGGCCGCGAGATGATATTGGTCATCAAAGCGCTGATTTATAAATGGCAGCATAAATAATCATAAGATCGGAGATAAGAACAATGAGCAAAAAGAAAAAAGAGAATAAGCACGCAGAGTCAGCCAACAATAAGGTAAAAACCAACAAGGCAGGCGATACAAAAAAGGGCACAGTAGCCGATAGGGTAATTATCAACCCTTTAAGTCAATTTTCGTTAGATGAAGAAGCCTTACGCTTGGCCTTGGTGACCTCGCAATATGCTTTACGAGAAACCAGACAGACAGAAGACAGTAGCGTACAACCGACCGGGCTATTGGTGCTGGTCAATGGTATTGAGCTGGCGGGTAAAGGCCAAGCCGTCAAACAATTGCGTCAATGGGTCGACCCGCGGCTATTAAAGGTCGAGGCCACTATTGGGTATCCGGCGCAACACTCGCAGCCGCTTTGGCAAGCACATACTAAAGCTTTACCGCGTCATGGTGATGTGATGGTTTACTTTGGCAACTGGTATGCCGATTTGCTTTATGAAGTCATGCAAAAGATAACCGATGCAGAAGAGACGGATTGGGCAGCTTATTTACAGAACCAATTGACCCGGCTATCGGCCTTTGAGCGAGACTTAGTCAGCAATAATACTAAGCTGCTGAAATGCTGGTTCCATATCGATGCCGACACTTTAGCAGAACGGTTAGCAGATAAAGAAGCAGACCCAAAGCAGCTGTATCAAATAGATTGGTCCAATAACAAAGTGTTAAAGCAGTTTAATAAAGTTGCTAAGCAAATACTGGGGCAGCAAGGCGATTGGGTCATCATCGATGGCACAGAGCGTGAAGAGTCGACGCTTCAATTCTGTCATTACGTCTTACAAGCAATGCAAGAAGCGGTACAAAGCAGCCAGTATCCGGTGGCTAAGAATGCCGCTACGCAGTCGACTACAGGCTATAAACAGCCTAAGCACGAGTTTATCTGGGCGGACATTCCGGACATGCTTACCGATATTGATGACCCCGATATGGGCAAATCAGACTATAAAGATGAGCTCGCAGACAAACAGGCTCAGGTGGCTAAATTGCTGCGGGCGCGTGGTCAACGCCATGTTATCTTTGCCTTTGAAGGTATGGATGCTGCCGGGAAGGGTGGGGCTATCAAGCGTCTGGTGGCGCCTTTAGACCCTCGCGAATACCAAGTCTATAATATTGGTGCGCCTATGCGCTACGAGCTTGAGCATCCTTATCTCTGGCGTTTTTGGACGCGTTTGCCCAATGAGCAGACCGATCGTATCAGCCGTGTGGCTATTTTTGACCGGACTTGGTATGGGCGCGTATTGGTGGAGCGGGTCGAAGGGCTCGCCAGTGAGCAAGAGTGGCAGCGTGCCTATGATGAGATTAATCGCTTTGAAGCCGATATAGCCGCTTCGGGGACGATTTTGATTAAGTTTTGGCTAGCCATCGATAAAAAAGAGCAGTTGGCGCGGTTTGAAGCCCGTGAAGAGACCCCGCATAAGCAATTTAAACTGACTGATGATGATTGGCGCAACCGAGACCGCTGGCAGGACTACGTGCAGGCCGCCTCGGATATGTTGCTGCGGACCAGCACTTCAGTGGCGCCGTGGAAGATGATTGCCACTAATGATAAACGGACGGCACGTTTGCTAGTACTCGACCATACGATTGCGCAATTGACCAAAGCTCTAAACCCTAAAAAAGCCAAAAAAGCTTTTTAAACTGTGCAGTGCTATACAGAGTAGTAGTAAGGCATAAACTAGCTAAATAATAATTTTGGTAGCTGTATTTTAATTGGCAGAGTTTGACCGCTGTATTCACGAAAGTGTTTAAGCGGTTACTTTGCGCCTATAGTTTATTGCTTTTCTTAATGCCTTGCTTATATTCAGATAATCCATCTATTAAGAAAGATATGGGATAAAATAGTAAAAGTATTGTTTATTTTAAAATAAAGGTTAATTTATTTTACCTTATCTATCAGTTATTTTAATAATAAAGTTTTTGTTAATAGCATGGTCATTATCGCTATCTGCGATTGAATATTGCGTCAACCTCTTTATAATAGGCGCTATTTTCACCCCTATTCTAAGTTCGCATCTATATAGTCGACGCCATAAATTTCATAGCATCCTTATCCTCACAATATCGCCTACTTATTACAGTAAGTAACCCTAGGGTGCAGGCTAGTATGTTGTATTTTTTGCGTTAGATTATGATCGTTCCACTGTCACGATAGCATCTCATAGCTATCATGAGTCAGTACAAGGCATCGTTGCATATGGGCATTAGCACTAATACCTCGCAGCCAACTCGTGAAGTTGGTTCTATGAAAGTTAATCTGTTATTTGCAGCCATTATGGCGGCAATGACGGCTTATTTTTTATGGTGGGGACTTGATTACACTTTACATCAGCAGACCGTATTGTTTGTCATTGCCACTTTTTTTGGCATCTTCATGGCGTTCAATATCGGGGGTAACGACGTTGCCAACTCCTTTGGTACTTCAGTAGGGGCAGGTACGCTCACCGTACCGCAAGCGCTAGGCATAGCGGCAATTTTTGAAGTGTCCGGTGCGGTGATTGCTGGTGGGGAAGTGACGGATACCATCCGTAAAGGTATCGTAGACTTAGATGGTCTGGCGGTCACTCCCGATAAATTCATCTATGTCATGCTATCAGCGCTTATTGCTGCCGCGTTTTGGCTACTATTCGCCACCAAAAAGGGCTTGCCTGTCTCCACGACTCACGCCATTATCGGTGGTGTGGTCGGCAGTTCTATTGTCTTAGGCATATCTTTGGGTGGCGTGGATATGGCTTTATCCACGGTGTCTTGGGGCAAAATTGGACAGATTGCCATCTCTTGGGTGATCTCTCCGTTATTAGGTGGCGTATTATCCTATATCTTATATGGGCAGATTAAAAAGAAAATCTTGGCGTATAACGATCTTGCCGAAAACCGTATTGCTGAGTTAAAAGCCGCCAAAAAAGCCGTGAAAAAGAACCAAAAGGTCTTCTTTGAGCAGCTTTCTGAGTCGTTACAGCTGTCATATACTTCGCAAATGCTGCGCGATCAAGAAATTTATAAAGACGAAGACTGCCAACGCGATGATTTAGAAACCGATTATTACCGTGAGCTCTATGATATTGATCGTGAGCGTGGCAGTATGGATCCGCTTAAAGCGTTAAGAACCTGGGTGCCGTTAATTGCTGCGCTCGGCGGTATGGTCATGATGGCCATGGTCGTCTTTAAAGGGTTAAAAAACAGATCTGATTTGAATCTCTCAAATATCGATGCGTTTTTGATGATTGGGATGGCGGGCGCGTTAATTTGGCTAACCACCTTTATCTATACCAAAAGTATCCGTGGTAAGCTCAAAGACGATTTGGCGAAAGCGACCTTTATCATGTTTAGCTGGATGCAGGTATTTACGGCGTCTGGCTTTGCCTTCAGCCATGGTTCTAACGATATCGCCAACGCAGTAGGCCCTTTTGCCGCCATTATGGATGTCATCAGGTTTAATACCATTTCAGCCCAAGCCGCTGTACCTACGCCCGTTATGTTGACCTTTGGGGTCGCGCTAATCGTCGGCCTATGGTTTATTGGTAAAGAAGTCATCCAAACGGTAGGGACCAACCTAGCGAAGATGCATCCGGCTTCAGGCTTCTCTGCCGAGCTTGCTGCTGCTGCCGTAGTTATGGGCGCGTCTACCATGGGGCTGCCCGTCTCTAGTACGCACACGCTAGTCGGTGCTGTATTGGGTATTGGTATGGTAAATAAAGACACCAACTGGGCGCTAATGAAACCAATCGGCTTAGCTTGGATCATTACCTTACCAGCAGCGGCAACTATGTCTGCATTAAGCTTTTTGGCGCTATCTTACTTCTTATAAGCCCCGCTATTAGGTCATTAGAACGCTAGTTTTCTAGACCAATAGAGAATAAAAAACCGCCCGATAACTCGATTATCAGGCGGTTTTTTTACGGGTTTCTTATTTTCTTTCTTGGCGATAGAAGCGTTTATCTTTGCCGCTGTATTGAGAGTATTACTAGCATTGCTCAATAGGTTTCATTGGGAAGTTAAGCTTCGGCACTAACTAGCGTACGACTATTTTTTAGACCCTCTGTGCCATATTCCCGGCGCTTTTTAGCAAAGAAACGCTCGAGGCGATCCATAGCATCTTCTAAGTCGTGCAGGTTGGGCAAAAAGACTACACGGAAATGATCCGGCGCATCCCAGTTAAAGCCTGTTCCTTGTACCATCAACACTTTCTCGTCGATTAATAGTTCCATCATTAACTTCATATCGTCTTGAATAGGGTAGACGTCTAGATCAATTTTAGGGAAACAGTAAAAGGCACCTTGAGGCATAGTGCAGGAAATCCCTTCAATAGCATTCAGACGTTCAATCGCCATAGCGCGCTGCTTATACAGACGGCCTGATTCAGAAGTGAGCGCCTTCATACTTTGGTAGCCGCCCATCGCCGTTTGGATCGCATATTGCGCTGGGACGTTGGCACACAAACGCATAGAAGCGAGCATGTCTAAACCTTCGATAAAGTCACCAGCGTGGTCTTTTTTACCCGATAGCATCAACCAACCTGCGCGGAAACCTGCGATACGATGCGATTTAGACAAGCCATTATAGGTCAACACCAACACTTCGTCGGTCAGCGTACACATAGGGGTATGGGTCACTTCATCATATAAAACGCGGTCATAAATCTCATCCGCCATAATAACTAGGTTATGTTGCTTGGCGAGCTCAATAATTTCACGCAACACTGCGTCAGAATAAAGCGCGCCGGTCGGATTGTTTGGGTTAATGACCACGATACCTTTGGTCTTATCGGTAATTTTAGACTTAATATCTTCAATATCAGGCTGCCAATTGTCGTCTTCATTGCAGCGATAATGGACTGCTGAGCCACCCGCAAGGTTTGCCGCTGCCGTCCATAAAGGATAATCAGGCATAGGAATCAACACTTCGTCACCATCGTTCATCAACGCTTGCATAGTCATGACGATGAGCTCAGACACCCCATTACCCAAATACACATCTCTCACATCTACAGCAGACAGTAAGCCTTTGCCCTGATAGTACTGCAACACCGCCTTACGCGCAGAGAAGATGCCTTGTGAGTCCGAGTAGCCAATAGACTCTGGTAAGTTTAAGGCAACATCACGTAGGATTTCGTGCGGAGCTTCTAGACCGAAAGGGGCTGGGTTGCCCACGTTGAGCTTAAGGATACGCTGGCCTTCTGCTTCCATTTTAGTGGCAGTTTTTAGGAGTGGGCCACGAATGTCATAACAGACGTTTTGTAATTTGTCAGATTTTTTTAGAGTATGCATAACAGGATCACTTTTATTGGTCACAGAAGTGGAGAGGGTATTAGCAGCAGCGTCAGAAGAGACAGTGCCAGAGTGGCTAGCATTAGTGGTATTAGCGGCATTTGTATTAGCGGCATCAGCCCCATCAGCAGTAGCCTGAGGTTGAGCTACAGCCGTGGCAGAGGCAGTCGTTGCTAGCTCACCACGTAGTAGAAACCCTTCGCTACAGTCTAGTAGACGCGCCAAGGTGGGCAGCTTTGAAGACACAATGCCATTGATACCTCGCTCCCAATTAGAGATAGCACCGCGACTGGCTTTAGCCCCAGCTTCCGTCATGGCGGTAGCGAGTTGCTCTGCTGTTAGGCCTTTGGCTTTACGCAGCTTATTCAAGCGCTTACCTTGTGCCTTATAATCAGGATTGACAGTCATATACGGTCCATTAGCTTATGAGGGAGCAGTTAGTAATTACCTAATGCAAGATATTATTGCATTGTAAAACATCTTGCAAGCTTAATTATACGATTACCACAAAACAGCTGTTATGATTTATAAAATGCAAGTTATTCTTGCATTAAGAGATGGGTGGTTAGATAACAATCATTTTATATAAGCATGTTTTTATAAAAAATAGCTCTTATTCTATGAGATGAACTAAAGAAATAGGCTAAGCAAAATTAAGCACAATGGCGTAAGAAATATTGATAGATAAGTGTGATTAATCAGACTGTTAACCTTATAAGTAGTAGGTCTCATTAACATTTATCAAAAGGTGCTAGCGTTGTTTTTGTATTACTCTAGAGCTATAGATTTGACCGTTAATTCTTCAAAACCCATTTTTTTAAAACTATAGGTAATATTATGCAAAATAAAGAATTAAGCAAAGAAGAAGTCAGCCAATTGACCGATGCCGACTGGCGTGTCCGTTTAAACGACGAAGAGTATCGTGTGTTAAGAGAGAAAGGTACCGAGCGAGCGTTTGCCGGAGACTATACGGATACTGAAGATAAAGGTATTTACCGCTGTAAAGGTTGTGGCGCTAAGCTATTTATGTCGGACAATAAGTTTCACTCAGGCTGTGGTTGGCCAAGTTTCGATAAAACGGTCTTTGAAGGCGCCATTAATGAGCATTTAGACACTTCACATGGTATGCGCCGTGTTGAAGTGACTTGCAGCAATTGTGATGCTCATTTAGGCCATGTCTTCCCTGATGGTCCGCAAGATACTACCGGTATGCGTTATTGCATTAACTCGATTGCTTTAGATTTAGAGCCTAGCAGCGATGACTAAGTAAGGGCTATTTAATCTCTAGTTTTTGTTAACTTGCTAAATAGGCAAAGACTAGCTGTTAATAATGTTTTTTAGAGAACAGTTATTAGATAACAGCTCTTAAATAACAGTGCTTGAATAACAATAACAACTTAAGGATAGGATTATGACCGGTATTTATGATTTTCAGGTAGAGACGCTTAATGGTGAGACGCAAGACTTTGCCGAGTACCAAGGTAAAGCGTTATTAATCGTCAATACTGCCAGTAAATGTGGTTTTACCCCGCAGTATGAAGGTTTAGAAAACCTTTATCAGCAATATAAAGACCAAGGTTTGGTCGTTATTGGCTTCCCATGCAACCAGTTTGGTAGTCAGGAGCCTGGCGATGCTGATGATATCGGGTCATTCTGTCAAAAAAATTATGGCGTGACTTTCCCTATGATGGCAAAAGTCGATGTGAATGGTAAAGACGCGCACCCTATCTATGAATGGCTGAAAAAGCAACAAGGTGGCTTTCTAACGGATGGTATCAAGTGGAACTTCACTAAGTTTTTGCTTAATAAAGAAGGTCAAGTGGTGGATCGTTATGCGTCAACGACGAAACCAGAGGCACTGCAAGCAGATATTGAAAAGCTACTGTAGCCGTTATCCTATCTAACCATTGCCTTGTTTTAACCGTTTAGCAGTCAATACTGAGCGGTTGTCTTATGGCGATAGACGGCAGATAAACTTATTATCCCTATAAATAACCCTTTCATAATTGGAAGGGTTTTTTGTTTTTTATGCATTAACTGTCATAGATCCCAGTGTAGTAATAAATAAGATTTACCCCTTATATCGATAGTATTAGACAGCTCATCATAAAGCTATTATTCATAGACAAACGCCCGTATTGCAGTGGTATTGTTTAACTCAATGTTTAAGCAATGTTAATGAAGATAGGTGAGGCCTAATACTGGTTAATAACTACAATTACTGTCATTTGGGGGCACTATGTCTATGTGGATATCTATTAATAAACTTTCTATACTGTGTGCCTTTACCTTAATTTTACCCGTCACCACGCTTGCAGAGTTGCCAGAAGATACGCTTAAATCCGTTGACCATATCAGTTGGCATCCACAAGTTGCCATAGACCCACAAATCTTATTAGCCCAACCTATACCGCAAGATAAGGTCAGTCTGTTTTTCATTCGCGAAACTGACTTAGATGATGGACAAACCAGTGTCAATCTAGGTATTAACGGCGAGTATCAAGGCAGTCTAAAACCGGGAGGCTATACGCAAGTTTATACCTGCGCTGGCACCAATCAGATTAGCGCCGTGACCACCTCACAGAAAACCAATAACTTACTTAGCAATGCTATTACGTTAAACCTACCGGCACAGCAGAGCTATTTCTTTTATGTCGAAGTGGATGAGCAACAGCGCATTAGCTTACAACAGGTCAATCCTGAAGCTGTAGACTCGCTAATGACCGATAAACACTATCAACAGCATCAAATCAGCCGAGTCACCTCTACTTGCGCTGCTACTCCAGTTCCGCCTACCGCGCCTCCTGTCCTTGTAGAAGAGGTTAGTATTGAGATGCGCGTCTTCTTTGACACCGACAAAGCCGTTATTCAACCCCAGTACTTTAGCAGAGTCGCTGATGTTGCAGCGTTTATGCAAGAGTACAGCAGTACTAGCGCCGTTATCAAAGGTCATACCGACAGTACCGCCAGTGATGCCTATAACCAAAAGCTCTCAGAGCGGCGAGCGCAAGCGGTGCAAACCATGCTGGTCAATCAGTATGATATAGACCCGAATCGCATAACGACCATCGGCTATGGCGAGTCAGAGCCTGTAGCGAGTAACGCTACCAAAGAGGGACGACAGATGAATAGAAGAGTCATCGCGGTCGTGGCACCACAATAGATAAGATAGACCGCCAATAAATCTCAGGACGAGGGGAGCAGTATGCAAACGATTATTGTAAAAGTTCAGAATACTCAAGCGACTACTAATACTGAGACGGTAATGCTAGGGGAGGGTCAGCCTACAGTTATCGCAGCGGATCAAGGGGTGAATTACGAGTTTCTTGAGCAGAGTTCAGGTCATGCGCCCGACCATATTATTACTCAGCGAGTGGCCAATGATTTGCATGTTTCTTTTGCTGAAGACGGTGATACGCCTAATTTAATCCTGCAAGATTTTTATAGCAATAGTGAGCAGGCGCTTCTGGGCATGGCAGAAGATGGCCGATATTACTATTACATCCCGGATACTGCAGAAGTGGCTGATTACGTGACGCAGCTAGCGCCAGGTGATATAGAAGGTCAAGCGCTCGGTGGACCCGCACAGTTTTCCCCTTGGTGGGCAGGTCAAAGTGAGCAAGGCTTTGCTATTTTACCTTGGCTCGTAGGCTTGGCAGGACTGGGGCTAGTAGCGGCAGCTCTCGCCGATGATGACGATAAGGATGATGATGATGACACGCCGGACCAACCAGAGATTCCTAAGCCTATCCTAACGGCGCAAGACGATGGCAGTGTGACCGTTGAGCCTACAGAGGCAGGTAATGCCACAGCGATTACTTATATTAATGAAGAGGGTAATGAGCAGACTGTCACCTTCACCCAAAATCAAGAGAACGGACAATGGGTAGATAATAATCCTGAAGATAACGTGACGATTAATCCAGAAACAGGGGCAGTGACTATTCCTGCCAATGAGGTGAAAGATGGCTCAGAGGTAACCGCAACGCAGACCACTCAAGCTGGAGAAAGCGAGCCTGCCACGGCTATAGCCGGCGATGATATCCCTCAAGCACCCATTATTAATTTTGCAGACGCCGGGCCAGACGATATTTATAATGCAGAAGAGGTCAATGAAGACGGGATGATTACCGCTACGGTTACTGTGCCTGAGGATACAGAAGTAGGCGACGTCCTGACTATCAATGGGACTGATTATCCTGTGACCGAAGCCGTGATAGCTAATGGTCAAACGGTTGCTATTGCGCCGGCTACAGAGGTGGTCGCTAGCATCACTAGCGCTGCTGGTAAAAAGGGCCCCGAGGCAAAAGACACTGCCCCCGAGGCAGACATTACGCCACCTGATGCGCCAACGATTGCCTTTGAATCCACTGGCGATGATGCTATTTATAATAAGGTTGAAGTCGGTGACGATGGTACGATTACAGCCACGGTGACTGTGCCGGACGGTACGGAAGTAGGCGATATCCTAACTATCAATGGGACAGAATACCCAGTGACTCAAGCTATCTTAGATGCGGGTCAAGCGATTGAGATTGCGCCGGATACTGTAGTGACCGCCAGTATTAGGGATGTGGCTGGTAATTTAGGGCCTGATGCGAGAGACACAGCCCCTGCCGCCGAGACAGAAATTTCACCTGCACAGATAGTCGATAGTCTAATAGTGCCCGACATTCCAGAAACTGCGGATGGTGGGGTAGTGATAAACCCGCCAGACGATAGCGACTTAACCACCATGCAAGTCGCTTATTACGATGAAACTAGTGAGGCAGGCGAGCTCAATACCTTTACTTTGACT
>Ga0208015_1001045_pt1 | contig 10846 bp, 9 predicted proteins | sample 26BtaG_FD_184101 | JGI IMG/M metagenome (GOLD analysis project Ga0208015, IMG submission 184101) | Marine viral communities from Cariaco Basin, Caribbean Sea - 26B_WHOI_OMZ_CsCl (SPAdes) (version 2) | ecosystem: Environmental > Aquatic > Marine > Oceanic | place: Caribbean Sea: Cariaco Basin...
CGTCATTATCATCCAATAATAGGATGGTTTTTTCAGACTGACCGTATCGATTTGCACCATCTATTATAAAATCTGACATGGACGCTCCTTCATCGTTGTACTGAGGATTGATTTCGGTACTTCTACCTGTTAAGCTGTTATAAAATGTCTCGGCTTCATCTTGCTGATATTGTACAGCAAAAATAAACTCGTTATTTTCCTCATTAGGAACTCCCCACAAACTTGAGATACTTGGCTCTAAGCTTATTCCCATAGAAGAAATTTGCTGAAGTGCTGTTTTTGCTTCTGTAAAATCGGGTATTCCACCTCCAAGCAAGTTACCAGACCAGATGTAGACATCGCCTTTTAGTGCTAAAGTTGCTGCTTTTGACCAAAATATTTTTTTCTTCAACCAATAGCTCTCATCCTGACCAAACGCGTTCAACGATGCGGTCAAGTCAGATTTTATTTGAGCCATAACGTCAGCCTGTGGTGATCTTGGCTTACTTAAACTAGAAGCATCTATTTCTTTTAACGGTTCTAAAATAATCGGCACATCGCCCCAAGTCTTTAAAAGCGTATAGTAATAAAGCGCTCTTAATCCATATGCCTGACCTAATAAATGATTTTTCTCAGCGTCGTTTGTAAAAGGCACATCCGGCAAGTTTACGATAAAATCATTGACCCTATGAATTCTAGTGTATAGTCCTGCCCAACCTCCAAAAGGAGCGGTAGCCACCGTGATATTATTCTCAATCAAATTTTCGTTGAATGGTGACTCAAAAGTACGTCCACCCCAAATATCACTTCTCATTTCACCTAACAGCCATAGATTACTGGCTGAGGCTCTTAAATTGGCATATAATCCTGTATGTGCTGCTTTTGCCCCTTCTTCGGTGTCCCAAAACCCTTGTGCAGTTAATTCACTCGGACTTTTTAAATCGAGTTCATCTGAACACGAACTGAAAGTTACCACTGCAATTAATATATATATGTACTTTTTCATTTTCTTACAATTTAAAACGTTACGTTAAGACCTAGTGTAAATGTTCTTGGCACAGGAAAGGCACCGTATTGTACCCCACCAATTTCTGGCGTATCGCCGGTCATACTTTTAAAGTAGTGTAAGTTGGTACCTGTTGCGAAGATGCTGAATCTTTGAATGACTCCGTTAAAATATTCCGTTGGCAGATCATAGCTAAGCGTTACTTCACGAAGGGCCAAATAATCACCTTTTTCCCAGAATTTCTCATTTCCATAGTGTTGTAAATCAAGTTCACCCTCTCCAGCTCTCCAGACGTTCTTGGCGCCATTAACAAAAACAAAACGAGGCCAATCAGTATCGGTATTGGTTGGTGTCCAAGAATCCCCTACGACTTCAGGCTGCGCCAAGTTACCTTGGGTTTGTCCGTAACCCTTGTTGTTGATGTGGTTCCAAACCAGATGACCAGTAGCAAAATCTGTTTTTACAAATAGATTAAAACGCTTATAGCTCAAACTTGTGGTAATACCTCCAACAAAATCTGGTGTAGTACGACCTATAACTTTTCTGTCCAAGCCATCAATGACGCCATCGCCATTTTGATCCTTCCATTTAACATCGCCAGCATACCGTTTGTTTCGGCTGTATATTGGTACGTAATTATCAGTAATGCTGTTGTCCGCATCGGCTTCCGCCTGGGTAGCATATATGCCTTGTTGTTCAAAGGCTACGACCAAGTCATGACCTGAACGCTGTCCTTCTTGAAAACCGCCTACCCATTCTTCTTGTCCTGTACTTGGATTCCAAATCAACGTACCATTCTGTCTGTTTAAATCATTATCGTTTTCAGGCAATTTGACAACATAATTTTTATTAGTTGAAAAAGTAGCCCCCACATTCCATGTCAAATCTTCATTTCTAATAATATCGGTATTCAACTGTAACTCAAAACCTTTGTTTCTAATGGTTCCGTTATTGGTTAAAATACCGCTAAACCCTGTATAATATGGTAATGTCAAGACAGCCAATTTATCCTTGATATCTCTAGAATAGACATCGGCAATAACGGAAATCCGATTATCCAGAAATGAAATATCCAAACCAGCATTGAAGGTGGTTGATTTCTCCCAAACCAGATCTAAGGTTGGTAAAGATGAATTAGCGTACCCTGTTTGACCGTTATAAACACCCTGTGGCCCATAAATACCGTAAACGCCATAATTACTCAAAACGTCTTGGTTACCATTGACCCCGTAACTTAATCTTGGTTTCAACCGTGTAATCACATCTTTGAGTGAAGACTCTTTATACCCTTGTTCGTTATGAACATTCCAGCCTATAGAAACTCCAGGGAAAAAGTCGTATTTGTTATTTCCCAATCGTGACGATCCATCATAACGATATGTGAACCCGAATAAATAACGGTCATCATAATCATACAACACCCGTCCAAAAGTGGATACGATGACATATTCTGTTTCAAAACTTTCCGGAACGCCATCTGCTTCAGCCCCTGCATTGAGTGTATAAATTAAGTCTGATGGAGAATTTCTCGTTCCAGCTTTAGTATTGAAATAGTTATCTTTATAATATTCAGCTCCAACCAAAATGTTAAAATTATGGTTACCAAATTTTTTCATATAATTCAATGTTCCAGTCAATTGATTTCTTAGAGTTCTTTGAAGTTCTACCGATGCCTCACGAGATGTTCTTAATGTACTTGTATTGCTGCCAGTTCGGTAGGCTTTATTAAAATTCTCGTAATGATTATTGATTGTGAAATGACTACCATTTAACGAAAAAGTCAAATCGTCTAAAAGATCCCAATCAATTCCCACCGATGCAGACAAACGTTGTTCTAAGTTCTCTCTGATAAATTTATCTTGGTAATACAATGGATTTCCAAAACCCTGATTTTGCCCAGGTGCGTATTGATCTGACCAAGTCCCATCAGGATTACTGTCATAGGTACGCGAGGTTGGCGCCTGCCCTTGGAATCTTCTAAATACGGTATCATCGCCTCCTAATGGACTTCTATTTAAATTGGAATGCGAATAAAGAATATTTGAATTAACTCTAAATTTATCGCTGATGTTGTACGACCCGCTAAATTTTCCTGAGTAGCGTTTAAATCCAGACCCTAAAATTAAACCTTCATTATCCAAAAGCCCCAAACCTAAGTAATAGGTACCGTTTTCGTTACCCCCGTCAAAAGACAGATAATGGTCTTTAGAGGCACTATTTTGATAAATACGATCGGCAACTTCCGTATTGTTATAGAACAAAATATCCTGACCTGGATTTAGAATATCAGGAATAGACTGCCATCCAGGCTGGTTCAACAAATAACTGTTTGCAGAGGTTAAGAGCTGTGTGGTAAATGGATCATTGGTTGAATTGTTACCAGTCCCCATACTGTTATTTAAGTTTAAAAATGCACTAAATGCATTAGGATCGTTCACAATCTCTCTGTACCACCCAATAGCTTGTCGGTTATAGTTGATATGGTCTTCTGCACCAAGATATTTCTGGTCATTTCGTTCGTGGTTGGAACTGTATTTATAGCGATAATTAATAGAAGATCTACCCACCTTACCTGTTTTGGTAGTTACCAAAATGACACCATTGGCAGAACGTGCTCCATAAATTGCGGTTGCCGCAGCATCTTTAAGCACCTCGATAGACTCAATATCGTCTGAGTTTAGAGCGTAAAAAGACCCTGGAATTCCGTCAATCAATATTAACGGTGAACCTGTACCGCTAAAACCCGTACCTCCACGTAAAATAATCTGTGGCGTAGAGCCCGGCTGACCAGTAGTATTGGTTACTCTCAAACCCGCAATAGTACCTTGCAAGGCAGTTGCTGCATTGGAGCGGGTTGAGGTTTCTAATATTTGAGTATCCAACTTTGAAACCGATGTGGTTAATTGAGCCCTACTCTGTCTGCCGTAACCTGTAATTACAATTTCGTCCAGCATCGCGGTATCTTCTGCTAAAGACACGTTAATTGTTGTTTGGTTTGCGATCGTGATCTCAGTAGTTTTGAACCCTACAAAGCTAAATACAAGAACATCTCCCGTATTCACATTGATGGAGTAATTTCCATCAAAGTCTGTAGTTGCTCCGGTACTCGTTCCCTTTATAATGACCGTTGCCCCTGCCAAAGGCAACTGATCTGAAGACGAAATTACCGTTCCCGTAATTGCTTTTTCCTGACCAAAACCAAAGATCGGTAAGGCAAAAAGCAAAATAAACATCAAGTAAATGACATTCGAATCTTTTTTTCTCATATTAAACAATTTGAATTAGTTAAAATTGGATAGTTAATGTTTGAAAGTATTATGTTATACATAATGCAATATTATCAATTTAATTTCATCTGACAAAGAATTTATTTAAGAAAGTTTTAACGTGGATCGTTAAAATTTGCCAAATAGAGATGATAATTGGAGATTTTGGAAAGTGTGAGGAGGGGCGGTTCTTGAGAGTTGAGTCAAGAAGGCATTAGGGACTGGGGATGAGGGATTAGTGGAATTCAGTGGTGAGTGGTGAGTGGTGAGCGGTGAGTGGTGAGTTTGAGGAGTTGAGTCAAGAAGGCATTAGGGATGAGGGATTAGTGGAATTCAGTGGTGAGTGATGAGTTGTTGAGGAGATTAGGAGGTGAGAAGTTGGGTAGTGAGTAGATAAGATAGTTCTGCGAAGCAAATCTGCGGGAAATGATTCGTGTTTTTATGGAATTAGAAGAAACAGCATATGCAGGAGCCATACTCAGATACTGCATGTAATCAAGAAAAAAGGCGTAAAGAAAAATCAAATGTCACTGTTAACTAGTTTTCGGGTTTCTTAGGGTTTAACGGACGCACGGTAATATCGCTAATGAGCATGTTGTCTGGCGTCTGTAGAATATGCACCAAAGTATTGGCCAAGTCTTGAGGGTGGAGCATATTTGAATGTGCCGCTATGCCTGAGCTTTCAAAAAAGTGGGTATCGATAGAGCCAGGATTGAAGCAAGTGACCTTAATATTAAAAAAGCGAAGCTCTTTAAACAAGGCATCGCTAAACCCTTGAACACCATATTTTGTAGCGCAATATGCGGCAGATTCAGCTCTTCCCATACTTCCTAGAATGGAACCGATATTGACTATATGCGCGCCTTCCTTTTTCTTTTTCATCAGACCGGCAATTTGCGAAGTGATATAATACATGCCATTTAGGTTGGTATTGATCATAGCGTGCCATTCTTCTGAGGGCATCTCGTCAATTTTACCAAAGGAACCGGCTCCCGCATTATTTACTAAAATATCGGGCACCTTGTTTTCTGAAAACGTTTGGTTGACCCAATTTTTAACAGCTTCAAAATCTGAAATATCTAAAGAAACAGGAATAAATTGCGATCCCAATTTGTTTTGAAGCGAACTAAGTGCCTGTGTATTGCGTGCAAGACCAAAAACCTTTGTCCCATTCTGAATTAAGGTGGCAGATATCGCGGCACCAAGTCCGCCACTTGCGCCAGTTACTATAGCCGTTTTATTTTCAAGATTCATATTTGATTTTAATTGAAGATTATACGGCTTTATCTGGATTATAACTTCCCGGTTCTACCCGAAAGCCTATAGCCAACCGATTCCACCCATTTATGGCAACAATGGCCATGGTTAGTGCCACGAGTTCTTTTTCCGAGAAATGCTTCGTGACCTCTTGATACAACCCATCTGAAATGTCGTTTTCCGAAATGAGCGTCATGGCTTCAGTCCAAGCTAATGCCGCGCGTTCCCGATCGGTGTAAAAAGATGTTTCCTTCCAAGCCGACAAAGTGTATAAACGTTGTTCGGTTTCTCCTGCTCTGCGCGCATCCTTGCTATGCATATCGATGCAATAGGCGCACCCATTTATTTGCGAGGCTCGCAGTTTGACGAGTTCATATAAACTGTGTTCCAAGCCCGAACCGGCCACATACTTTTCAAGTTCCAACATTCCTTTTAGAGCTTCTGGAGCTACGGCTTGGTAATTCAATCGTTTTTTCATGTTTTTTTGGATTATAGTGCTTTATAGCTAAGTCATTTTATTTCCGTTTTAACGGATCAGATCAGAAAGTGCACTTGTTCTCTAACAATTTTCATAATGTCTTCCTGCCACTGTTTTGGACTTTTTATTTTTTTTAGCCATTTCAGCCTTAAGTCAAATTCAACCACCACCGAAACAGCAGTCTTTTATCCCGAAAAAGCTTACATGTTTTCAACCATAAACAGCAATTGACGAGTGCCTTTTATGGTTTCCACTTTTACGCTCTAGGCAATTCTTTTTATTGCAATGAATAAAAAGCATTCAGAAAGAATTGCAATTGCAATTTGCGTCTTTTGAGATTGAAATGTGAATTATGAATCTCGTTCATTGCGCAGACTCATTAGATCAAATTTATCAAGCCAATAACCGCTTTATCTTTCGTCAAAAGCACTTTGACCCAGTGTGGTTTTAATTGGATTATCCGCCACAAAAGTCTATTTTTTTATTCCTGAAACCGCACAAGCTTAAAGTCGCCAATGACTATATAAAGGTAAGTATTTATTTAAACTCGGACAAGTTTGACTGAATTAACATTATTTGTCTTGCAAAGAAAATCAATTGATTAATTTTGTAGTAAACATTAGCGAATTTCCAAATCCAATCTGGCATGGAACAACAGTTTTCCAAACATGGCAACCCAACGGCCAAAAGCGGTTTCAACTATTGCCGAACCTGTTACGGGCACCTCGCTGGCTTTATTGGTGTCGCATTGACCGAAGCTATGGAAAGACAGCAGTATTTAGAAAAATCAGAATCCGGTTATTTAGTAACCAAAAATGGTTGGGCATGGTTGTCTCAATTTGATATTTCGGAAAGTGATTTTAAAAAAAGTCGACGCCCACTAACCCGTCAATGCATCGATGGGACGGAACGCCGACCGCATTTGGCTGGACAACTCGGGGATGAGTTGCTGGAGAAAATGCTAATTCGCGGGTGGTTTGAAAAAATTGAAAATTCCCGAGAACTCAAGGTCACGCCTGAAGGCCGGCAGAACTTGCATGAGCATTTAGGGATCAATGCATGATGAAAACAGCAAGCACAGTTTTGCTATCAACCATAGATATTTGCGATTCTCCAAAAAAGATAAAAATGTAATTATAGCATCATAAAACTGGATCGTATGGATTTAAAAAACGAAAATCAAGCAGTACGGACAAGCACAACTTTTTCAGTGCCTAAGGATGCACTTCGCCCTTACCCAAAAATAGGTTACCCGCTTTCCGATACCTCTCAGAATGGCACCCCAAAACAAACCAATACGAATGGGCCCAAGAACGTCTTGGGCCTAGACACTACGATTATTAAGACAATAGAGAAACACTTAAAGCTGACCTTTCTATCGGAAAAAGACAGCGATAATCAGATCTGCATGGCCAACAGCCCAGAGGTACGTGACGAGTACAGGGATGTTTTTGAGACCAAGGATCTGTTAGATTATATATTTGCCGTATTACATTCGCCCGGGCATCTTAAGAAATATAAGGATGTGTCAAAAATTGATATTTTAGAGATACCTTATCCTAATGATTCCTTCGGATTTTGGAAATTGGTTGATCTTGGCGCAAAATTGCGAGATTTACAACAGTCGGAATTACTGTCTGATGAAAACCACACTATCCAAACCGACAAAATTTTAGAAAAGATAGCGGTACTTGAAATCGAATGGAATTTTAAGCAATTAACAATGAAAATAACCAACAGCACAAAAGACGATATTCCCGAAATTTTCAGACTTTATAAATTGGCTACCGATTTTCAAAAAATAAAATTCCCCGAAAACCATTGGCCAAAATTTGATCACGACCTCGTAGCCACTGAAGTGATCGAAAACCGACAATTCAAATTAATCATCGGGAACAAAATTGCTTGTGTTTGGGCCATTACCTATACCGACCCACAAATTTGGGAAGATGCTGATAATGACTCCTCTATTTTTATTCATAGAATCGCCACAAACCCCGATTTTAGAGGCAACAACTTCGTAAAGCTAATTGCCGATTGGGCTAAGAGTTTAGCTCAAGAGCAAAACAAGTCATTTATCAGAATGGATACTTGTGGAAAAAATGAAAGCTTAATCAAGCACTATGAAAGTTGTGGGTTTAAATTCTTGGGGACTAAAAAATTAAAAGACGCTTCAGGTTTACCTTCGCACTATCTTAATGCTGATGTTTGTTTCTTTGAAATTGTATTAGCATAATCTTATTGAATCAAGACCTATCGCTGTATCGAAAGCGTTGTCAATAATTTATGTGCGACCTACACGTTCAAACGCACCTTTACTTGAGGTTTGCACAAAATACCCCATAAGTCTGTGAATTTTTCAAATTATTAGTGAGAGGGAAATACCCATGATCAACTGAAGAACGAAGAACTGTAATTTCTCTATATCCTCAAACATTGAAGTTTGAGAAAAACAGATAGATATTGGAAAACAAGATTAATCTTAGGAACGCTCCATTATTTTAAAAACGAGATTGTGCAATTCGGCATTGACCGGAATCTGACAGGCCAATCGACTGTTTTCTGAGGTTCCTTCGACTTTGGAAAGCGTGTGTTTTTCATCAGCATCCATGGTTTGGGAAAGATGACCTTCAAGAATCTGTATATGGCAAGTTCCGCACCAGGCCCTCCCCTTACAATCACCCCAATCTTCAATATATTTATCAAAAAGGAGCTCCATTAAGCTGTGATACTCGTTCGTCTTGAATTGTGCTTTGCACTCTTCTTCAAACTCATTAATATAGGTAAGGACATAGGTATCAGATGCCATAAGGTCTAATTATTTAATCTATAAGTTTTTTAGTACAAAAAGAAGACCGTGATCGCACCTGAGATGAATTCTCATTACCTGCAAATTGACACTGCAAACCGATCCTAGCAATCCACTATCCTACTATTGGATTGTTATTCGTTTCCGAATAGCGAATGCAGGTGGGACAATCTTTGACTTCACTCTGCTTTAGTCGAATGCCGTCAATATACTTCTTCACAAATTTTTGGATCCGCATATAACTGCCCTTATGGTTGTTGACGTCTATTTGTTTGTCCTTGAATACCTCCCGAATCTTGGTATCGTATTGCTGATAGCCCCAACAAACCGGGCAGGTTCCCTGTGGCGCCTTGCCCGCGGTTTCACTTTCCGGCTTTCGTAAAAACTCTACTATGTTTTCAATTAAATTCATTGCATTATGTTTTTAGTATTACTTTTTCTCAATCTCTTTGCCTTGGCTCAGCGTTTCAATATTGAAACTTAAGCCATTTAAAACAAAAGCTTAATGCTATAGATGCTTCAGAAAACGGATGACATAGTCACAATGAACTTTAAAAAGGTCTCTACTGGTCCATTTTCACCATTTCTTCCATCGCAATCGAGCCATGGGCGTATGCCGCACCTGCTCGCATTTCAGAAGCAACCCAGATAGCTTCCATCATTTGTTCATTACTAGCACCCTTCATTTTTGCGGTTTTTGTATGTCCCTTAATACAGTTTGTACATTGGGTGACATGTGCCACACCCAAGGCAATAAGCTGTTTTGTTTTTTCATCAAGTGCGCCTGCACTAAACACGGCGTTGCTAAAAGGTCGCCACGCCTCCACCTGTTTGGGCGCCAAATCGGCTTTTTTTCGCGCCATTTCTGGAGTTGATGTAGGATATAAACGTTCTTCCGTATTTCCTTCCATAGCATCTACGGCAATAGACGCATGGGTATAGGCACCACTCGCCCTGCCTGCAGCAGCCACCCATATAGCTTCCATAATCTCTTCCTTGCTGGCACCCTTACGCATGGCCTGTGGGGTGTGGGCTTTAATACAATACGGACATTGGGTGACGTGTGCCACCGCAACCGCTATCAACTGTTTTGTTTTTTCATCCAAAGCACCCGCCTCAAAAACCGTTCTGCTAAAATTTCGCCACGCTTCTATTTGTTTGGGTGCTAAATCTGCTTTTTTACGGGCTAACTCTTTTGCATTGTTCATATCTTGATGTTTAATTGTTGTTAATTATTGAAGTGTTGCATCCATAGTGATCTTTAAACTCAAGGCTTTGCTCATTGGACAATTATCTTTGGCAGCGTTGGCACATTCCATAAATTTATCCTGATTGATATTCGGGATTTTGGCTTTGAGTGTCAAATGAGATCCGGTAAGTTCCAATTTATCAGCATCCATGGTCACCTCTGAGGACACTTCAAGTGCGTCTGGCGTATAGCCTTCTTTTCCCAAAATAAGACTTAAAGCCATCGCAAAGCATCCAGCATGAGCAGCAGCAAGCAATTCGTCCGGATTAGTGCTATTGCCTTCCCCAAAACGGGAATTGAAACAATATTGTGCCTTGTCCAGAGCCTTACTTTGGGTCGTTAGTTTTCCTTCTCCTTCTTTTAAAGAGCCGTTCCATACGGCATGTGCTGTCCTTTTCATAATAGTATATTGTTTATTATTATTATTATTATTATTATTATTATTATTCTTGGTTCTTGGTTCTTGGGTCTTGGTTCTTGGTTCTATATTCTTTGCTCTTTATTCTATATTCTTCCTAGTGCATCAAGATCCCTTAACAACATCTTCTACACGTTTGGCACTATCGCCTTTATTTAAACTCAATCGGACGATGCTGTCCTTAACCGCCGTAAGGTCATGAGGTACGCCACCGCTTAGTGAAATTAAATCACCTCTATTTAAGGTATGAACTTCTCCGTTGACTCCAAAATCAATACAGCCCTCAAAAATCTCCACTACAATGGCAAAAGGCGTTTTGTGCTCTTTCATCACCTGATCTTTCTTAAAAGCAATCCGAATTTCCTTGCCGTTTTCTGTGTCCAA
>Ga0208015_1001049_pt1 | contig 10774 bp, 17 predicted proteins | sample 26BtaG_FD_184101 | JGI IMG/M metagenome (GOLD analysis project Ga0208015, IMG submission 184101) | Marine viral communities from Cariaco Basin, Caribbean Sea - 26B_WHOI_OMZ_CsCl (SPAdes) (version 2) | ecosystem: Environmental > Aquatic > Marine > Oceanic | place: Caribbean Sea: Cariaco Basin...
CCTGGTTTTGAATTGGAGGTGCGAGCGATGAAGTATCTTGTAGTCCGAACGTGGAAAACTGCCGAGCATGCCGATGCTTTCAATTGGTTTTCCTGCCCACTGACCGTAGAAGTTTGCGCAGGGGTGCTAAATCAGGTCGAGCGAGCCGCCGACGTGCTGACTGGCGTCAACGCAGCCTGCGAGGTCTCGTTCTACGGTTGCCCCGGTGAGTTTCACGAGGCGGCCTTGCCTCTTGACGACCACACGACTGAGTTGCTAGAGAACGGAGAGGTGGCCATTGTGGACGTGGACGACCACTGGCCCGAGGGCGCCAGAATCGAGTGCCCGCGGCTGGTGGTACACAGAACGGGCGTCAATGGCCAGCCCACGATAGGGGTGTACTGGACGGCCTACCCGAAGCACGTAACGGAATTGTACGAGAGTGTATCTGTTCCAGTTTCGATCTTCGAGGAGATGCTACAGGCCCAGTATCGTGTAAGCTCAGACCGCTTCCCCTGGCATAAGGGGGCCAACCCTCAACCGCAACCTTACCGATACCCTTGACCGATGCCCTTAGAAGCCCAAGCCTGTCCGATGGCAAGTCGCACCCGTTATACTGCGGTTTTTGCTGTTCTGCCGTACCGACCGGGACGTAGCGTTATCGCTGGATCGAGTACCAGCCCGTTGCCCGGAAAACTCGCTTGGAGAACCGCATTTCAGGTGCTTGGACTTCGCGGCGGGAGCTTTGAACCGCCGGGAATTTGTATTCCGACTCTTTTTGGTGGTAGGATAAAGTGTCGGCACGACGTAACCTTTCGACCAAGAGTCTGCTCAAGGACTCACACCGAATTATACCGATGTCGGTGTCCCAATACAAGCCCCGGTGCCCGGTCTGCTCAACGGGTCAAGTCCTCTTGGGTCCGTAACCTACCCGAGAGGGTCAGCCGGGGTGTTACTTCAACTACTCAAAGGAGGTGTGCGAGATGAACACAGAATGGCACAAACCGCCGCGTTATGTCACAGAATTCAACGGGCTCAAGTGCTCATTTATCATCGGCAACACAGAATGGGGCGTCTTCTCGGAGCGATACAGCTTTCAGGGGTGCAAGTGGTCGGCCCGAAAGCGGCCCCTCGACGAACACGGCGAGCCCATAGACTGTTGGGGACACGGAACGCCCTTTGAAACCAAGCGCGAAGCCGTCGCTCACGTAGAGCGAATAGCGCAGAACGCTCTATTGCCGGCCTAGGGTGTGGTTCCCCGAAAAGCGGGGGAGGTCCGGAGTCTTCTGCGACTTCGGCTGTAACCCCTCCCTCGCCTGGCCGGTTTAACTAAAGGAGGTGCGGGATGAGTAGCGAGGCCAACACAACCCCCGTCGAGTTCCTACGAGCATGGGAGGGAGGCACATGGGACACTTACGAAGCAGATGTGCCTACCGAAATCGTAGAACAGGGCGAAGATGCAATGACGGACTGGGCCAACGACGAATTATGGCCGGTGCCCCTTCAACAGCACCCGTCCAGGCTGCCTCAAATTACAGACGATGTGTTAGTGATGTTTGCCGTGTACCACGTTGGACAAAAGGCGAAACGAGGGACGCCGACGAGCCAGTCGGCGATCTGGTAGCCGGTGAAGAGGATGACACACAACAACACCACAACACAAAGCACGGGAGTCGAGACAATGAACACGAGCGAATTGCAGAACAAACTGACCGAGCGGCTGGCCGAGGCTGGATTCTCTGGAGCATGGTGGGGGCCCGCAGACGACGCCGAACGGTTCTACTTCAGCGGTGCGAGCGTCGAAATGAAGCGGAAAGGCAAGCCGGTCCGAGGTAACAAGGCGTGGCTGGAGTTTGATGCCCCCGCCACCCTGGAGGGGGTGTGCGTCCACGCAACCGCCAAGAAGGCGTGGCACAAGCAAGCCTTGGCCCAAAACCATGCTGACGCCGCGCTGATCGCCATTGAGCTGGTCAACCCAGCCGAGGCAAAGCGGCTGCGGGCGGAGATTGACGCAGCGAGGGACGCCGACGAGCCAGTCGGCGATCTGGTAGCCGGTGAACCGGACGCCTTCCCGGAGGGGGCAGGAAGAAAGGGTGGAACAATGGCCGATGACAAAACGCTGCCGGGACGACAGAACACAGAAGAGCCACCCGAATGGGAAACCACCACTAATGAGGTGATGGCGTGGCTAAAATTTGGGAATGAGGGCTCGATGTATAACGACCAACCTTCCGCCCTGTATGACGTTGTTCTGGATCTCGTGAACGACTTAGCTGCGTTAGTGGTAGTCCGAAACGGAGAGTTCTCCCTGACATCCCTCCAGGAGGATATGTTTTGGCCCAGCTTGGAGAGAGCTGAGGAGCTATCGCCATGACCAACCGAGAAGCGAAACGGCTGGCGTACAAGTTAGTATCGACCGAACTTCGCATCACCCTCGGATGCGGCACAATCTACAACGACCCGGAATATCCTGCTGATCCGGCTGATGGTGATCGGGTAGACCGAGCCATTGAAGAAATCATCATGAGTCTTGCGGCGAAGGGAGTCTGAACAATGTACACACCAGAGGCGCTCATCGACAGCTGACAAACTGGCCCGCTTGCTGGTTGGTGTCCCGAAGGGCGAACTCGACCAGCAAGCAGCCAAGAGCAGAGCCGACCGGAAACGCCGGAGAGCGAGTAAGAAAAAATGAGTTGTCGAGAATCGTTCGTTCATGGTTCAAGTCTCTGTTGCGTCAAGTAAGTCAATGCCGCCACGATTCACGTTCGGCCCCCCGCGCTACTTCCGGCCGGTGTGCGTCCTCCGCCGGCTGGGGTTCGTGGGTGGGCCGTCGGGGTATCGGGAGACGGAGAGCGGGGAAGGTGGGCCGCTGGTTCTGACGCAGACCAAGCACGAACAGGAGATTGACCCAGGCCTAATGAAGCCACCAACCGCCGAATCCTCGACTTGACGCGGCGTTGAGGGTTGGTGCCCGGCGGGGGATTAGCCCTGGCCCCACCTTTTGCAGGTCCGCGACGCATCGCACAAGAACAGCGCGAACGGCCCCGGCCTCACGTCGACGTCATGGCAGCCGTACTTGTCCCACTTGGGGCACCGCTCGCAGATGGCGAGCAGACGGCCCGCCTCGGCCCACGGGCGGGTAGCGAGGCCGTTCGATTCCATCTCAGCAATCGCGTTCAGTAGCGGATTCTCGGTCATGACGCCCCCTCGATAAGACCACCTGATACCCAACGTGAATCACGTCGAATCCGCGACTGACGAGCCACGGTACGGCCAGCGACCCTTTCCCGGTCACTCGCCCGTTGACCGTTGGGCTATCGTCGATGGCCACCAATGCTTCCGGAGACAACCACGGCTCAGCCGCCGCCGCTTCCTTGAGGCAGTGCACCGCGTGCCCCGACTGGTTGGTGTCGAGGGAATCGAGGTACAGCACGTCGATCGGCTGGCCGAATCGCTGGAGGAACTCGACCGAATCGTCCTGGTGGATCTTGACCGACTCGCCGTAGGGTGCACACCACTGGCGGGCAAAGTGGCAGTTGGCCGGTGAGCTGTCGACGGACCGTCGACAACGGGAGTACATTCTCTTGCCCGTTGCCGACGGTTTCGTTTTGCGCCCGGGTGGCGAAATTGGTAAACGCAGTGGACTTGGAATCCACCGGCAATCGCCTTGCGGGTTCGAGCCCCGCCCCGGGCATTTGTGCCGAATGGTCAACCGGAGCGACCACACGGCAGCCAGGCAAAAGCCCAGCATCACAGTGTTCGGGCAGCTTGGTTTTAAGGTCTCCGCTGCACGTCGTCGTACCAGCCCGGGGGTGGCCAATGGTCGCCCCTGGGCACTTTTCCTACACTTACCCTCTCGTCGCAGTCGTGTCAAGCCGAGCGTGTTACTGGATCACGGTAGAACAGCCGCTTGCCCTCCGCCCCCTCGATCGCCAAGACCATCCGCGAGCCATCGCTTACGCGACGATGATCCCACATGAACGATCTCTCGTCGCAGTAGCGATGCAGGTGTTGCTTGCTGAAATGGTGATGTATAATGACACCGCGCGAGGAGCAACCTGATTCCATTATGCAGCGGGTGCAACACCCGGGCCAACTACTACATGTGAGATTACACAGGCTGGGCTATGTCCAAATCTAAAACATCCCCGACAGCACGTACCTTGAAAGCGTTTAGAGCCAACGGGATTCGCTGCGACGTATGCGAAAGGTGGATGCCTTTCGCGGGCTCAGCCGGCGTGCGGAGAGACCTATTTGGTTTCCTCGACGTTATCGCCCTCGATCCCGTCCGAGGCATAACCGGCGTACAGTGCTGTGCCCGCAGCGGACATGCCGCCCACCGCCGCAAGATCCTCGAAGACTGCACGGAAGCGGCGATGGCGTGGTTGGAGTGCGGCGGTAAGGTCGAGATATGGTCGTGGGCCAAACAGAAGGTGAAGCGGGGAGGCAAGGCGGTGCGATGGACACCGAAGGTAGAGGAGATAACCTTGGCATCTTGGTTCGGTGAAGAAATGCCCGTTTCCAAGAGTGGAAATCGTGATTGATGAACTGTAGCCCGGAGGTAGCAATGTCAACCCAAGTCACCAAATACATCCGTTGTCCTGAATGCGGCTGGGTTGGCCTCTTAGATGAGGCTGACTGTACCTGATCGCTTACTTGCCTCCGTTCATCCAGGCCGCCTTCTCCCAGTGCCGGAAAAATTGGGCCATGCCGATTCGGTCAGACTCGGCGTCGGCTCGGGTGGCGTAGGGGCCGCATTCGACAACGTCGTCAGGCACGTCTACAATCCACCAGCCATCGGGGCGGTGCTCGGTTGTCATCGGGCGAGGCTCCTGGCAAAAAGCCGAAGGCGGCAGCCGTTTCACTCGGTATGCGCCGCCTTCGGCTTCTTTCAATCAATTCGGAAGGCGGCCCGTGGTGTATCGACACCAAAAAAGCCTGGACCAAAGACCGTTCCCGTGCGGAAACACAAGCGGTCGAGGCCCAGGCCGAGTAAGCGGTGATTAGTTGAGTGTATGGAAGCACTCCACGGGTGCCATCGTAGTTGTATTTTACCCGGTCGGGATGGCGCAAGAAAATCCCCCAACCAGGTGGGGGTTATCTTTTCTCTCATCGCCGTACAAATCGGCTTTTTGATATTTTACGAGAAAGTATGAAAAAGTCGATTGCTATTGGCCGCATCCGTTCAATCCTCCTTCGCCTCAGCGGCTTCGCGTTTCCTGAGTGCCTCGAAATACGCGATCGACTCATCTAGGTACTTAGGGAGTTTGATCCGCAACGCAGACAGCGCATCGCGTAACGGCCGATCACTCAAAACGCCCCTCCCTTGCAGCCAGTTGGCCACCCCTTCCAGCAGCCGCGCGGCGGAGTATTGTCTTTTTTTTTCCGCATCCTCCGCTCGGTACGCCTTGGCCCAGTCCTTGAGCCCCTGATCCCGGGTACGGTGGTCCCTGCGAATGCCGACCTGGGCGACGAATTCGAGGACCGCGCCAGGATGCTGTGGATGAATCTCCGTGCGGCCTCGATGCCACTTCAGCACCTTGTCGCCATCCTGATTCGTTTCGAGCCCGCACCAGCCTTCCGGCACCCTTTCCACTACGCCGTTCGGAAATGCCAAAATACAGATATGGGCCGGAGGAGGACGCGACCACTTAGGGTCGCTCCGGAAGTCGCCGGGTGTTGTTTTGACTTCGACCGCGATCGTGAATGGTCCGCCACCCCAGAACCCGAGGCGTACATCCAGATTATCGCCCCCCTCACCAGCCAGGCGGGTCGGACAGTCGATCTTGTCCAAGTGAAATCGCTTTGCCGTAGTGGGTGAGGGATACCAGTAAGACGCTACATCCGCAATCCAACCACCGGCGATTGGCACCTCCGTCTCGATGGGCTTGCAGCCAAGGCTATCCAGGCAGGCGACAGCGACGGCCGTTACACGGTGCGTCAGTGGTGTTTTGTTGCGGTCGTTCATGGGTTACTTGCTTCCACGGCTTCGCGTTCCCGGTCCTTTATCCTTGCCCCCCAAAACCGCCTAGCTCGCATGATCGCCACCAACAACCGCCCCGGGTCATCCGCCCAGCCGTAACAAAATCGCAGCCCCGTCGCCGGGTCGAACGCCGTTACAACGTACCGCTCGCCGCGATCGCCGACGGCAAAGTCAACGAGGTCGCCGGTCGTGTTCCTGCCGTCTATGACAGCAGGAATCGCCACGCCGCGAGCGTCCACGCGGGCCACGCGGTAGGACGCGGCCGACCATGCACTCTCATCCGTCGTGCCGTGCATTCGTTCCCAACACTCCTCCATCGTCCCACTCGCCGGGTCGTAATCGAGACAGTCGCGGAGCGTCAGCCCGAGCCAGCTCGCGTCCTCCCGTAGCTCCCCCATCCGTCGCGCCACGTCGCTGCGCTTCCGCCGACAACCTCTGCACATAGTCTTGCCAGCGGCCTCTGCCTTCTTTCCGCAGCGAACGCATCGGCCGACCGCTTTGCGTTTGTGGTGGCGGCGCTGGGTGGTGGTGGTCATCGCTTGGGCTCCTTAGCGAAGCTGTTTGTACATTTCGGCAACAAGCCTGCTGAGTTCTCGCCGCTCGCTGTCCGACTGGAATGCGCGGTTCTGCGCCCAGTTGATGATCTTGTATCCGAGCGTGGCGGATGGTGGGTCCTTCAGTGATTGCCGCATCGCCCACCGGATCGCCTTACTCGCCGTCAAGTTTCCGCTCTTGCTCTTCACCGACTCAATCAGTTCCCGTAGCTCCGTGTCTACCGTTAGGGACATTCTCGATCGACTTTCGCCACCATTCACGCGGCAGCCGGTCATCGGTTGTCTCCGAAGGGGAGGACGCCTTGAGCCAACCGATGCACGGCGATTTCGCAGTACTCTTCACAAATCTCCACGCCGATTGCTTTTCGTCCCAAGTCCTTGGCGGCGCGGAGGGTTGTTCCGGAGCCCACGAAGGGGTCGAGTACCAAGCCGCCGGGCGGGACGATTGCGGCGACGTGTTGCCGAATCATTCCAAGCGGCTTTTGCGTCGGATGGCCGTTCTTGTTGGGCTTTCCGTAGCGGTACGAGTCCGCCGTCCACACGTTGCAGCGGTGGCAGTTTGTGTCATCGAACCATGCCCCCGAGCGATAGCCGTAATAGGCCAACTCAAAGCCAGACGGCCACCAATTCCCTTTGCCCGCTGGCGGATGGCATTCCTTCACCCAAGCGGCTGGCTTGACGGTGAACCCTGCCCGCCTGGCTGGTTCGGCATATCGCTCCGCAGAGTCGAAACCGACCCACACGAAACAAGACGCCTTGGGTTTGCACAACTGGAATGCCATCGTCAGGCCACGTCGCACGTCATCGACAATGCCCCGGGTGTCCCAATCAAACTGGAGCTTTCGCTTTCCGCCTTGTCCTTCGTTCTCTCCGAATTGGGCAACGATCCCATACGGCGGGTCGGTCAACACCACGTCCACACTCCCCGGCTCCAACAGCGGCAGGACGTCCCGGCAATCAGCGTGGTACAGCGTACACCCATCCTTGCAGCGGCATGGCTGTTTCTTGCACCTGAAGCAAGGGGGTAGAGAAGAAAGCCCCGCCCGACGGACCGAATCGCCCTTGGGAGGGATGTCGCCGGTAGAATCGCCAGGCGGGGCATCAGGTTTGTTTGACATGGAAACTACCAGAGGATGATGGGGCGGGATTTGGGCTTGGTGGTCATCGCTTGGGCTCCTTAGCGAAGCTGTTTGTACATTGTCGGGGGGAGTGTCAGTGGTCATCGGCCGGGGCCCCCGGGTTGACCTACGATAACCACATTGTCCAACGGCCATTCTCGCCAGTGAAACTCGCCGCCCGAGAACCCGCGGCCGTCCGGCCTGCGCTGGTTGCCCTCGTGTCGCGCGGCCGCGTCGTACACCACTCGAAGCTCCGGCGTAGGCGGGGCCGGCAGCGAGTAGCCTTGCGCCTTCATTCGGCGTTCGTACTTCTCCGCCGCTCCAACACTCCGCCGTTGAACTGATGCAAGCCAGCGTGTCAACGTCGTGCCGGTCGCCGTTACACAGAACTGCACTAGGCCATTGCTCGCGAAGATCGCAAACAGGTAATCCAGTTCGGCAAATGTTCGCAGCTTCAGGTCGCCAACGATGACCACCTTCGTGGTCGCTGCCTGCCAACGCGGGCAACCCTGGAATAGCTTGGGCGCCCACGTCTTGCGGCGTAGGCTCGTCAACAGCGGTAGGCGGCGGTTCTTTGTCATGCTTCAGCCCTCTGGATACCGCTCGGTAATCATCTCGCCGATACAGTCCATCGCCCCGCCCCATTCCTGCGAGTCGAGCGGAGAAAACACCATCGTCTTGCAGTACCGCTCCAGCTCTTCAAGCCACTCAAGACGATGGCCGAGTTTCTCCAAACGACTCTGCCGCTGCTCTCGCTTGCCAACCAGCCGCTGGAGAATGTGCGTGCTTTGAGCGTCCGGGCCGACTACTCGCTCGGTCTCTCGGAGCATTTTCCGAAGCTCGGCCAACGACAGTTCAGATAGTTGCATACCCATGTAGTTGCCCTACGTTGTCGAGAAGCTCAATCGCCATATTGCTGAAACTCCTGCCAGCCGCTGACACCCTGAAAGAGCGTCCTGGCCGGTATCCACTCCACTTTGATTTCCCCCGTTTCGCCGTTGCGGTTTTTCCGGACGCACAACGAGGCCGCAACCGCTTGATTCGGGTCGTCTTGCTCTTCGCCCGTCCGCTCAATGAACACCACCATGTCGGCGTCTTGCTCGATGTTCCCGGATTCCCGAAGGTGACTGAGCTTCGGCGGCCCCCCGCCTTCAATTTGGCGGTTCAGTTGGGCGAGACAGAGCACCGGCACATCCAGCTCTCGGGCCAGCTCTTTCAACCCGCCAGACATCTCGCCGACTTGCTGGTCGCGGTTTGTCTTCCGGTCCCGCGGCGTGACTCGCTGGAGGTAATCCACCACAACCAGGTGCAGGCCGTCTCGGTGCAGATGTCGGGCTGTGCGGCGAATCTCCCCCACGGTCATCTGGGCCGCGTCGTGAATCCACCAGTTGTCGCCGCCGAGGTGATGAGAGGCTGTCACGAGACGGTCGGCCTCTTCCCCGGTGATTTTGCCTGTGCGGAGAACCTTGGAACTGACGCCAGCCTCGCCGCACAGGACGCGGGCCATGAGTGACTGGGCGGACATCTCCAGGGATGCGAAGTAGGCCCGGCGGCCACGTACTGCCGTGTAGTGGGCTATCTGGGCGGCGAGGCTGGTGTTGTGGGTGACGGTAAAGTCTTCAAGCAAAAACAACCCGTCCCCGTCAAGCTCAAAGCCAAAATACTCTCCCACACCACATGGCGTCACTGATACGCCCGTTCGGCGAATCAATTTCTTTTGGCGTCGTTTGGTGGCCTGTCTTCGGGGGACGATTACGGGTATGTCTGACAAATCGCCCGAGATGTACAGCCTCCAGTATTCCCCCTTAAACCCAGACGACCGTATTCCCTTGGTCACTTTCCCCGCCGTCACGCCAAACCCGAGCGACCTGGCAATCCACACAACATCATCGGCCAGACGAGGGGATTTGATTATGATGTCATACGTTGCGTCATCTACAAGGTAGCCATCGGTGTCGATAAGCCCGGCAAGTAGTTTCAGCCGAACGCGGCGTGAATTCTGGCGATACACATGCGGTATATGTTTCGCACCGATGAGCCCCATGCCTCGCATCGCTTTCATTACCGGATTGCAATTGTGCACATCACCGCCGCGTTTGCGGGACGACACGCGGTATACTGACGACTTGTTGCCGGGCTGCGGTGTTCTTGGCAACGCAAGCCCGTGTGCAGCCGCGAACTCAGAAAGAAAATGCACCACCTCGGGGTCAGAAGTGGTGACTGCGGTTGTCGACGTTGTTCCGTCCCCAAGCCACACGCCGACAAAATACGGGTCGAGGGGGACCGCAACCTCTTCGTATTCAATGCTTGCTTTCCACCCCTTTGCGGCGTGTTTGAACCTTCGGGGGCCTTGCATATAGTCGCGAACTGAAATGTTTATCCTTTCGTCCTTTTCGTAACGCCAGCATCGTTTGTTGATTTCCAGCGACAGCACATGGTCTTCGTTTACCACATACGACATTCCCTTGACTTGTTCGACGCGAAACAGCTTCCCGGTTCCTTGCGTTGTGCCGCTGACTCGACGAGGTTCAGAATCGGGCCCCATGAGAAGGTCTCCATCTCGAACCTGCTCGACCGCTTTGCATGTTCCATCGTGCATCATCACCTTTGTCCCGCGGCCGAGACACTTGCCCAACCCGGGCCTTGCGGCCAGAATTATCAACTCGCCGGGAAACAGCCCGCCGATTGTCGTGTCGAATGATTCCAGGCCGGTCATCAGGCCAGAGGGCCCAGCCCCATCCCGGGCCGCGTCCGCGGCTGCCACAACATCGACTATCGCCTCGGTCGCCGGCTTGGCCGCTCTGGTGTTCTGGCCGACCCACGCCTCTCTGAGGGTGGCCTCGGCCGTGTCGACGGCTTTTTCGGGTTCGCCATCTTCGGCGTAGCCTGCTTGCACCATGTCGGAGCCGGCCTGAATCAGCCGGCGAAAGGCGGCTTTGCGGGCGACAATCTCGGCGTGGTACTCGGCGTGTGCGGCCACCGGCGTCGAGTGCATGATCTCCGCGATGTAGGCTGCTCCCCCAATCCGCTCCAGGTCGTTGACTTCTCGAAGGCGGTTTGTCAACAGCACAACGTCGGGCGAGTCGAGGATCAGCAGGTGGTGGAAGATGGTTTGGTTGGCATCGGCGTAGAAGTCTGTA
>Ga0208015_1001050_pt1 | contig 10763 bp, 8 predicted proteins | sample 26BtaG_FD_184101 | JGI IMG/M metagenome (GOLD analysis project Ga0208015, IMG submission 184101) | Marine viral communities from Cariaco Basin, Caribbean Sea - 26B_WHOI_OMZ_CsCl (SPAdes) (version 2) | ecosystem: Environmental > Aquatic > Marine > Oceanic | place: Caribbean Sea: Cariaco Basin...
TTCTTCTGTAAGCTGAAAGATTTCAAGAAAATTGCCATGCGTGCTGAAAAAACGGATGAGTCGTTTGCTGCTAATATCTATTTAGCAGCGACGATTATCCATTTACGGTAATTGTCAACACACCCTAGGTTTAACGCAATAAAAAACGCTTATCAGCATCATGCCGATAAGCGTTTTTTTAATGATGTATAACGATTTACTCGGTACCAAACTGCTTACGTTTTTTGGCAAAAAATCTGTCCAATCTATCCATCGCATTTTCTAGGTCAAGCAAGTTAGGTAAGAACACCAGACGGAAATGGTCGGGTCTATCCCAGTTAAACCCAGTACCTTGAACCATCAATACATTTTCTTCAACGAGCAAGTCCATCATAAAATCCATATCATCGGTGATAGGATAGACCTCTGGATCCATTTTTGGGAAACAGTAAAACGCGCCTTGAGGCATGGTACAAGAAATACCTTTGATAGCATTAAGACGTGAGACTGCCATTTCACGTTGCTTATATAGGCGACCCTTTTCAGAAGTCAGGTCTTGCATGCTCTGATGCCCACCCATCGCTGTTTGAATGGCATACTGTCCCTGCACGTTAGAACAAAGGCGCATGGATGCTAGCATATCTAAGCCTTCAATAAAGTCAGCTGCGTGCTGTTTGCGGCCTGATACCATCATCCAACCTGAGCGAAAACCTGCAATACGATGTGACTTCGACAAGCCATTGTAAGAGAGTACTAGCACGTCGTCAGTTAAGGTGCTCATCGGCGTATGTACATTATCGTCATAGAGAATACGGTCGTAAATTTCATCAGCCATGATGATTAAATCATGCTCTTTAGCAACTTCGATGATTTGCTTTAATAGCTCATCACTATAAAGTGAACCTGTTGGGTTATTCGGGTTAATAACCACGATACCTTTCGTTTTGCTCGTAATTTTAGACTTAATATCTTCAATATCAGGGTGCCAGTTGTCTTCTTCATTGCAGCGATAGTGCACCGCAGTACCGCCAGCGAGATTAGCAGCAGCAGTCCAAAGCGGGTAGTCTGGCATTGGAATTAGGACTTCATCACCGTCATTCATCAACGCCTGCATGGTCATGACAATAAGCTCAGAAACCCCATTGCCCAAATATACGTCACGTACGTCAACGGCCGACAGCAATCCCTTTGATTGATAATATTGCAAAATGGCTTTGCGCGCTGAGAAAATCCCTTGCGAGTCTGAATAGCCAGTTGCCTCAGATAAGTTCATAGCGACATCACGCAAAATCTCATGCGGGGCTTCTAAACCAAAAGGTGCTGGATTGCCTACGTTTAGTTTTAATATGCGTTTGCCTTCTGCTTCCATCTTATTCGCAGTCTGCAATAGAGGACCACGAATGTCATAGCAAACGTTTTGTAATTTATCAGATTTTTTTATGGTGTTCATAGCATGACCGTTTTTCGGGTTGGTTGTCGAATTGGTTTTTGATTTTTTACTAGCGGAATAAGGTGTCGTCGATTGAGCATCAGTTATTTTAATATCTGACTGGGTGTGGGAAATCGTATCTATCTTTTGATGTTCACTGCGCTCTACAGATGATGTCGACTCGTCTGCATCAATAGCTTCATTGTTGAGGTCGCCGCGCAACAGATATCCTTCACTACAGCCCAAAATACGCGCAAGTGTAGGCAGCTTGGATGAGACAATGCCATTGGTACCGCGCTCCCAGTTTGAGATAGCACCACGGCTCACTTTTGCACCAGCGGCTGTCATGGCTTGCGCTAGCTGCTCAGCAGTAAATCCTTTGTCACGGCGCAACTGTACCAGTCGTTCCGCTTGCGTACCTTTGCCATTGTCGTCAGACATTGTTATATGAGCCTTTGTTAATCAGTAATTATTCAGAGTAGAGATATATTAAACATTTTAGTTAAGCACTAATGCAAGATATTATTGCATTGATAGTTAATTTGCAAATGATTTTACAATCAGTTCTATCAGTGTTTGCAAGTATATCTTGCAATTAATACTTGGCTTATATTTGTATGGCTCTAAATCTCTTAAGTAGACTATAAAATGTATAGGTATCAAAATTACATCTTTACCCATCATTATCTAAAATTAATTTGGTATATTTAACTCAGTCAATCTCTTCCATCATGCTGTCTATCTCCCAATATAAAGAGTGCTTTTCTTATATATGCCTTGAATAGTGTGCTGATAACCAACAGATAGAGCACGTCGTTCTCATAATCATATGGCGATAAAATAGTTACCGAGATTAGATAATAAATACTCGAATAAGGATAAATTATGCAAGACAATCAACTAAGCAAAGAAGAAATCAGCCAGTTGACTGAAGCTGACTGGAAAGAGCGTTTAACCGCTGATGAGTATCATATTATGCGTGAGAAGGGCACTGAGCGTCCATTTACAGGTGTATACAATGATGCAACCGATGATGGCGTTTACCGCTGTAAGGGCTGCGGTGCAAGCTTATTTGACTCAAGCAATAAGTTTGATGCGAGCTGTGGCTGGCCAAGTTTTGATCAAGGTATCGATAACAGCGCGATTGAAGAGCACGTCGATAACTCGCTAGGCATGACTCGCACCGAAGTCACTTGCAGCAACTGCGGCGCACATTTGGGTCATGTATTCCCTGATGGCCCTACTGAGACAACAGGCATGCGCTATTGCATCAACTCAGTATCTATCGATTTAGATAAGTCTGAGAAGTAAGTAGGCTAAGTAGTATTAGAAACGTGAAAGGGAAGTACAAGGTGCTTCCCTTTCAATAGTTTTATTAGGTGTATGATAGAAAAAGAAGTAGCGCATAAACACCCAAAACAATAAAAATCTCAATTTAAGGATAAATAATGAGCACAATTTATGATTTTACGGCTGAACGCATGGATGGTAGCTCGCAAGCGTTTTCAGATTACCAAGATAAAGTATTATTAATCGTCAATACCGCAAGCAAATGTGGATTTACGCCGCAGTTCGAAGGCTTAGAGTCGATATATCAACAGTATAAAGATCAAGGGCTGGTGGTTATCGGTTTTCCTTGTAATCAATTTGGTAGCCAAGACCCAGGTAGCAATGACGAGATTGGCGCGTTTTGCCAAAAGAACTATGGTGTCAGTTTTCCAATGATGGCAAAGACTGATGTCAATGGCGCAAATGCTAATCCTATCTATGAATGGCTAAAAGAACAAAAGGGTGGCGTGCTGACAGATGGTATCAAGTGGAATTTCACCAAGTTCCTAGTCGATAGTAAAGGCCAAGTTTTTGACCGTTATGCACCAACGACTAAGCCAGAAGCCATTAAAAACGACATCGAGCAAGCACTGGCTAACAAATAAGCATTAAACCTAAAAAACATTGGGTTTGTATGAAAATATAAAGCCAATAAAAACAAATGCTTGCTAGATATTCTAATAAAAATCGAAAAAATATCCAAAAAAGTGGTAAATACTGTTTGACACCCAACAGTAAATCTATATAATACACACCCACAGCAACGGAGCTTAGTGACAAACTTAAGAGCTCAGTTGATGTTGAATAAATTGCATCGCAATTGTTCGAAGGGTGATTAGCTCAGTTGGTAGAGCGTCTGCCTTACACGCAGAATGTCGGCGGTTCGAATCCGTCATCACCCACCACTTCTTAGCAAGTGGCTAAACAAGCTAAGAGACCTAAGCAGCGGTAGTTCAGTTGGTTAGAATACCGGCCTGTCACGCCGGGGGTCGCGGGTTCGAGTCCCGTCCGCTGCGCCATATTTAAAACGAATTTAAACTTTCGAGTTTAAGCAAGTTTCGCCTCAAGCATTAAATTGTTTGAGGTTTTTTTTGTGTCTAAACTTCCTTCTAAAGCCTTTATCCGTAAGGGTTGGTTATTCTGTCTTTATAAACCCCTAAGAAGTAGTCTACTCTTTAATAATGTATTTCCTATAAGTCTGCGTGCATGAACTCTGTTTTTTGAAAATCGGTGACCAAGTGCTCGGTGACCAAACGGTGACCATTTTGTGACCAAGTTTGTTGAAGTTTAATGACAATAACTGATCCCTAAGATTTATATTTATTGATCAGTCCAGTAGCTTAAATTATCAATCTCAAACTAAGTTTGAGATAAAGACTACAGTGTTGAATAGACGTTTTTTAGGAGCTAGCAGCTATGCTTGCCCCTATCTGGTTCACGTTTGATATGAACTTATCATCAAATATATTCTGATTTTCTAAAGGCTGCCACGGCAGCACTATAACAAATGGCGCACCGTGTGGTTGTACGTTGCTCGTGCTTAGCATTCCGCGTAAATGACTGACTAGATCTTCTATTGAGGGCTAGTCCTAATCCTGTTGGATTACTTTCACTATCATCGCCGGTACAACGTTCAAACCCCAGTTTTGACAACATCATCTGAGTAAAGTACACCATTCAAGGAAGGTTGTTAAGACTATATTATGTATACCTCTGGCAATCTTTTGCACCAATATAAAAATTGAGTTGCTAATAATATTTAGAGGCTAAATTGATATTTAGATTACCGTGTTAATAAAGTAATCGACGTCTAGGATATTATATATCTAGCCTACGAATGAGTTAATGACAACGTCAGAACCTTAACACTAATAGCCCTCAAATCATTGTTAATACAACTCGGATTTTTGAAGGTGAATAGCATATTATTCTAGGTTTTGTGCATCTTCCTGCTTCTCAATTTTATGCTGATCTTCTGTACGCTCTACTTTCCAGTAGCTAGATATATATAAATGCGTCTTAGCTATGGACCGGTTGAATTTAAAATAGCCACGCAGTACACGCATACTATGGAATTCACAAGCAGCCCAAACAGCAGGTTGCCCTTCAAGCCAAGTAATGGTTTTAACATACTCAAGTAAAGGGCTGCTTGCGGAGTTTGGAGTAGGATTTATAACCCAGTAAATGTCAACGTTCTTAGGTTTTTTAAAATTTTGTCGATCTGCCTCGCTGCTGATCTCAAGGATGGCATAGCCGTGTGCATCGTCAGGTAATTGTGCAAGATTGACAGCAATCGCAGGTAGTGCAGTCATGTCACCTATTAATAAAAACCAATCTGCATCACGGTTGATGAGCTTTTTTAGTCCTGGTCCGCCTACCAATATTTGCTCACCCACTTTGGCGTTACGTGCCCACATTGATGCAGGGCCTTCAGCGTCGTGCAAGGCAAAATCAATATCTATTTCACCCTCACGTTGACCACTGATGGTATAGGTGCGCATTAGTGGTCGAGTCCCATGGCCTTGAGGAAATATGAGTTTAATATAAGCGCTTTCTTGATCTGTTGGAAAGTCAATCAAGCCAGCACCGCCAAGCGTGACGCGGCACATATGTGGCGTGATGTATTTGGTACAAATAACATCCAGTATTCTTGGAGCGGGTTTTGCCATTTTATAAAGTGCCTTATTTTATAGCGTTAAAGACAGTTGCTAATTAAGTCAGGATTGATATCGTCATCTTTGATTTCAGAAAAAATAAAATATTAAGGAGCAGGCTGAATGTCTATTTTAAATTCCCATGAGGTCGCAGTCGTGGCTGAGCTATCAGGATAGTTGATTTTATCCAAACGCACGCGTGCATAGCTATTGCCTTCAGCAGATCTAATGAGCGCGCCTTGTGCGCTGTCAACTGGTTTGGCATTTAGTTGATGCGTCATGCCATTGTAGGTATACCAGCCAAAGTCTAAGTTCGGGAAACTGCCGGTATAAGCAGGATTGAGATCTGAGCCTTTACTGTCAATAACCCAGCTTCTAGCACTCAGCGGTTTATCATATACAGCGGTGTTGGTAAGGTCGGCTAAAGTAGCCGCGCTACCATCGCTGGTAAATTGACTGGTAATCGGTTTACCTTGCGCATCATAATATCCGGCTGGTGTGGCGGCAAGATAACCGCCAGTTTTACCACTGCCCGAATCCCCACCATTTAAAATCACATCATTACGCTTAAAGCCAATCTGCCAACTGCTGTTTTTATCGCTGCTACTTTTTCCTGTAGCTAAATCAAAATAGACCCAATTATCATTGTTTGAGGCATCGATGGTTTTCGTCTGTACCTTATTCGGTAGCGCAGTATCAATCCAGCGCAGAGTAGGGTGGCCAGAGGCACCAGTATCATTATAATAATTGGTAATCTGCATGGCATAAATAGGCTGCTGGACGCTGCTGTCTGTCATGGCGCTGCTATTATCTGTGGTGACAAAATAGACGCGATTGTTCGGATATAGCTGATGGTTGCCTTTTAAATTGTATTCAAACCACGGCTGTGCATCAAATATACCGCCACTACGGTCTTCATTGTAGTGCATGGTGATGTCACGACTGGTATCAGGGTCTTGAGTTGCATTGTTATAAAGACTCAGATCTGACCAATCAATTAAGCCAAAGACGCCACCCAAACCTGCGCCAGAATCACCGCTATTTGACCAAAGCTTGACCGAACGCGCTTGGTTATCAAACTTGATATCCCATTTATCTTCGTCACACGAGCTTTCAGCTTTGGCATCAAAGTCATAACAGGTCGCGGTATTAGGTGCTAGATTGGTGACTTGCCAAGTTGCCGTTTCGCTAAAGCTGGCTGTGCTAGTAGGCGGTGTACTATCACTATTTTCGCTGCCATTACTATTCGAGTCATCACTGCCGCCCCCGCAACCAGTCATGCTGAGTGCTAAAATACTGCCACTAAACAGTAATGCCAATTTGGTCGGCTTGGTGTGAATTGCTGGGGAAATGGGGGTCATATCAGCTTCCTTGAAGGTTGTGGTTTCAGATAGAGGGTACAAAATAAGGGTAAAAATAGCGGTACAAATACACTTGCTTTAGAATGATTGTGAATCAAAGGCTTACCAATGGTAGCTGGCGCCAAGTAACCACTCGCGATTATCAATGGGACGGTAGTCACTGGTATCGGTGACATCACGCTGCACATCAAAGATATTATTAATCGCTGCATACAAGCTCAAGTTTGCAGTGGCGTCATAATTGAGCTTGCTATCGAGTGTCCACCAAGAGGGTGAATACGCTTGCTCGCTGGTACTAATCAGCTGTTTGGATTCATAATTGAGGCGCGGGATCAGCTGTAATTTATCATTGATTTGATAATCTAGTGCCAGCATCGCTTTGTGATTGGGCTTATAGGTCAGCTCGGTATCGGTGACATTGTTATGCGTCTTGAGGTAAGCGTAGCTGGCTTGTAGTTTGGCGCGCTCGTCCACTTGCCAGTCAAGGCCAATATCGCCGCCATAGGTTTTGGCACTATCGACGTTCATATATTTATAAATGGCGATATTGCCTTCAAAGCTCGCATTGTCTTCATCGGTCTGAATCAGATCATCTATCTCGTTATAAAAACCATTGACCGTCAAATTCATGGTGTCGCTCAGTTGACCTTGATAGCCGATCTGGTAACTGGTTGAGGTTTCAGGCTGCAAGTCGGGGTTGCCCATGACTTTATAACCCAAATTGCTATGGTCAAAGACGTAGTAGCGTTCTTTCAGGTTGGGCACGCGATAGCCACCGCCAATACTGCTACGAAAGACATGATCACGACCGCTGGCATCCAAATGGTTGTATTTGAGTGATACTTTTGGCGCTGTATGACCACCAAAGTCTTCATCGTTTTGATAGCGAATACCACTCAACACTTCCCAGTTATCGCCAATCAGCCAATCATCTTGTAGATACAGCTCACCGACATCACGGCTGACGTCATCGCTGATAAGCTCGCTGACTTGGTTTTTCGTTTGGCTCAACTTGTCTTGCTGAACCTGACCGCCGACTTGGATAAGATGAAGGTGCTTATCGGATAGCAATAGCTCAGGTAAGTCGAGCTGGGCTTGCGCCAACGTCGTACTAATCTCTGTATCACGAGCACTAGTGATGGCTTGCTGTGTTTTAGTATTGGATTCGCTTTGATATTCCTCATGCAGCGCTTGAGCGGACAATCGATAAGTCTTGCTGCGATCATCGACATGCGGCGCGATATCAGCGCGCGCCCCGATACTAAAGCGCTGCTTGCTGATGTGCTCATCTCTTTGCTGTGCCAAATAGCGCGGCGCGACATAATAATTAAAGCGACTAATATCGTCTTCTTTATAGTGGCTGGCTTCTAGCCAATATTGAGAATTTTTGACCAGTCGGCTATCGTTGCGGTCATTGTTATTACCTGATGTGTCGTTACCGTCAGGGCGGTAGCTGAGGCGGGCACTGACTTGTGATTGCTCGCTGGCATCTTTTAATCTGGGCCATGCTTCATGGTCTAAGCTTAAGCCATCATTGTCCAGATACGAGCCTGATAGACGCGCGTGAAAGCGCTGGTTTTTATCTAACGCCCCTTCCACGCTGGCTTCTACATAGCGCTTATTAGCATCTAGCTTTTTACCAGATGGATTTTGCTGCCCATTGCTGGCAATCTCGGTGGTGATATGTCCTGTTGCCGCGCCAATGGGTTTGGTGATGATATTAATGACGCCGCCCATCGCCGCGCTACCAAACTGCGCTGACGCCGCTCCTTGCACCACTTCTATTTGCTCAATATCCATATTCATATATTGATTCAAATTTACTGTCGAGCCAGTGCTGGCGGTGATGGGTAAGCCATCAATCAACACCAATACTTGATCACCTGTGAAGCCTTGCATGCTGACCTCGTAACCTGTTTTACCATGGACTTCGCGTAAGTACACATTGGGCAACAAGGCTAGCGCTTCTTTTAAAGTATGAGCATGGTTGTCATCTAGCTGCTGGCGGCTGAGTACTTGCAGGGCAACTGGCGCATCGCTTAATGCACGCTCAGAGCGTGTGGCCGTTACCACGATAGGATCTAAACGTGTGCTCGGCATGGCTGCATCGTCGGTCATATCAACATTAGTCTCTGCGAGAAGCGGCGCTGCTTGGACTGAAACTGACGTGAATGCAAACAATGCTAATGCCACACTGATGGCTAATGGGCTATGACGCAGTGGTGAGGGATGGGTGTTTAGTCCCGTATGAGTCAACGATAAATCAAACGCTAAAATTGACATAAATAAAACAGCCATCGTAAAAAGAGAGAGTAAGAAAGTCGTGTTACTTAAAGACCTTTTGCTACAAAAAGAGCGATTTAAAGCGACCATTTCATAGTATGAATTATTAAAGGTTTGGTTACTTGATTCACTAGATTAAGCAACAAAGCCCAGACATAGTATTTCAAACGATAATAATTATCAAGATGTAAATGATAAATATTATCGTTTACAAAGTGAAAAAATGTTGCCATAATGATTTCGTCCGAAGCCTAGAGACAAAATTATAAATGATGAACTAGCAGCGATAATTGCTAAAAGTCTGCTTGATAAATACACCCTTGCTGCATCATTGCAAGCCCTGTAGTACAGCAGGCATTTGTCTTATCAAATATCAATCATAGTCATCGTCTCTGCTATTTTCTAAAGATATTCATATCTCAATACTACATAGCCAAGATCATTGGCTTTTTTACTGCTATTTATTTTATGGAGACCCTCATGAGTCAACCGTTATCGTTAACTAAAAAAAATACTGAGCTATGGCAACAATACCAAGCATTAAAAGCAAAAACACAGATGCTATTTCCCACAGAGGGAGCGGCTGCGCTAGGCATCAGCGAGTTTGAACTGATGTTAGCCTCGCCTTATAGCCAGTATATAGGTGATCAGTGTAAAGCTGTATTAAAGCAATTTGAAAACTTTGGTGAAATGGAAAGCATTGTCAGAAACGAGTTGGCAGTGCATGAAAAAACCGCGCCATATCACAATCTTAAGCTTGGCGAAAAGATGGGATTGGCACTCAATGTGGGTGGTCTAGATTTGCGATTCTTTATGTGGCAATGGCAGCATATGCTGGCGGTAACGGATACCAGCCGCGCGGATAAACCCTCTTATAGTATTCAGTTCTATAACGCGCAAGGCGGCGCGATTGATAAAGTGTATCTACGAGAGTTAAGCGCTGAGACTATTGCGCGCTGGCAAGCGATGATTCAGGAACAACAGCAAGCGGTAAGTAAGGAGACGCTAACGTTAGAAGCACAAGAGTCAGTCAGTGAATGGTCTTATAAGGCGCTGGGCGAGGCGGAGAGTGCGCAGCTACAACAAGGCTGGCAAGCGATGACAGACGTGCATCAATTCCACTCATTATTAAAAAATCTCGATATCGATCGTGCTAGTAGCTACCGTCAAGCACCAGAGCAGATGACGCAGCAGCTTGATATTAGCGCGGTCGAAGCGGTATTTGAGCAAGCGCGTGATGCCAAATGCCCGATTATGATATTTGTCGGTAATAGTGGTCTGGTGCAGATTCAGACTGGCACGGTGCAGACACTCAAGCGCATGGGCGATTGGTTTAATATTTTAGATAAAGACCATAATGACTTTACGCTGCATTTAAAAGACAAGGCATTGGCGCAACTGTGGAGCGTTAAGCGCCCAACCAAAGACGGTATCGTGACTTGTATCGAAGGTTTTGATGGTCACGGCGTCAGTATTTTTAGCGTGTTCGGTCAGAGAATTGAAGGCACGCCTGAGCTTGAAGCATGGCAGCAAATTGTCTCGACGATCATCGAAACGCATTCGTATGCAGAATCCTTAGCAGCAGTTGCAATGGCTGAAGCAGAGAGCGTGTAAACCCGTCATAAAAAATCAGCAAATTTTGCGATATTGACACTCACATAACGGATAAGTCATAGCTGTTGTGTGAGTTATTTGGGATGCTTAATACACGTTAATGGTTCTGTTAAT
>Ga0208015_1001053_pt1 | contig 10724 bp, 12 predicted proteins | sample 26BtaG_FD_184101 | JGI IMG/M metagenome (GOLD analysis project Ga0208015, IMG submission 184101) | Marine viral communities from Cariaco Basin, Caribbean Sea - 26B_WHOI_OMZ_CsCl (SPAdes) (version 2) | ecosystem: Environmental > Aquatic > Marine > Oceanic | place: Caribbean Sea: Cariaco Basin...
TCAATCTCAAGCCCTGCCATGGTCAGCTGTTCGGCCAACTGCTCACTGGTATTATCGGGATTTACCCATTGACGTAGCCACTGTTCGCTAATTTTCATAAATATCTCGAATCAAATTTTTGGAGTAAAGGTAGACGTATTAACAACGAAACTCTAGCCAAATTGCTTTAAGAAGCGTACGTCGTTTTGGAAAAACAAACGCAAATCATCGATACCGTAATACAGCATCGCAAAGCGCTCAATACCCATGCCAAAAGCAAAACCTGTGTATTTGTCGCTATCGATACCGCAGTTGGTCAGCACTTGTGGATGCACCATGCCGCAGCCCATCACTTCAAGCCATTTGCCATTATCGTCGAGGATGTCTACTTCAGCAGAAGGCTCTGTAAATGGGAAAAATGAAGGACGGAAACGTACGGTCAGCTCTTTGGCAAAAAACGCCTCTAAAAACTCGCTAATCAACCCTTTTAGCTCAGCAAAAGTGCTCGACTCTGTGACCATGAGCCCTTCTAGTTGATGAAACATCGGTGAATGGGTTTGGTCTGAATCATTGCGATACACACGGCCGGGGCAAATAATACGAATCGGCGGCTCATTCTTTTCCATGGTCCGAATCTGCACCGGGCTGGTATGCGTACGCAGTAAATAATGCGCATCAAAATAAAAAGTATCGTGCATCGCGCGGGCTGGATGGTGCGACGGAATATTTAGCGCCTCAAAGTTGTAATAATCGCTCTCAACTTCAGGACCAGTTGCCACGTTGAAGCCTGCTTGAACAAAGTACTGCTGCATACGCTGGGTAATCATGGTGACTGGATGCAAGTGACCCTTTTGCCCACCGCGAGCAGGTAACGTAATATCAATACTCTCGGCTTCTAACTTGGCATTGAGCGCGGCGACCTCAAGCTGCTGCTGCTGATCGCTCAGTGCTTGCTGAATGCGGCTACGCACCTGATGCAACCAGCCACCGTAGGTCTTTTTATCGTCAGCATCGAGCTTACCCATCTGCTTTGACCAGCCCGTTAATGGGCTTTTCTTACCAGTCAATTGCACTCGTAAGTCTTGTAGGGTACGCGCATCGGTTACTTGCAGAACTAAAGCTTCAGCGGCACTCGCAAACTCGATAAGCTGAGCTTCATTAAGCTCATTGAGCTCTGAGGACAAGGTCGGTAGCGCCGACAAGTCGTTGGTGGCGGCAGGGGTAGTCATAAGACGCATTATTCCTGATTTAAACGGGCTGTTAATTGTAGGGATTTGACCAAATATTGCAAACCATTTACCCAGTCATTTTAGTACAAAGACAGATGATATGAATGGCTTGAATATTTAGACGGTGATCAGCGTGTTTTGACGTCAATAAAGTCCAACATCGCATACGCTTAAAATAATTTAATATAAAAAAAGCCACCGACCAGCGGTAGCTTTTATTAATATCGTACTATTAATCAATATTAGTCCTATCCGTTTAGATACTTGCTTAAGTAAGCCTGATACCTAAAGGATGGGTAATATTTAGGCCAATTCCGCTTTTGCTTTTTCGACCAATGCTGTGAAAGTCGCTGCATCATGCATAGCGATGTCTGCTAGAACGCGACGATCGATGGCGATGTTAGCTTTTTTCATGCCATTGATAAAGCGGCTATAGCTTAAGCCGTTTAAGCGTGCACCAGCATTGATACGTGCGATCCAAAGACGACGGAAAGTACGTTTTTTGTTGCGACGGTCACGATATGCATATTGACCAGCTTTGGTCACTGCTTGTACCGCTACGCGGTAAACACGTGAACGGGCACCGTAGTAGCCTTTTGCGCGCTTTAAGATTTTTTTGTGACGGCGATTTGCCTGTACACCACGTTTTACACGGGCCATAATTTACTCCAAGATTTCTTTAATCATTGTTAAACGAATCACGATGTCATTGAATAATAGACATCGTTGTCAGATTGCAAAGTCAGATATCTTTAATCAAATAATTTTTAATTAAACACAAGTGACAATAGGCTATTAGATGTATGGGCACATACGACGAACTGCTGCTTCGTCAGACTTGTCCACCATCTTAAGACCGCGCAACTGGCGAATACGCTTAGCTGATTTCTTGGTCAAAATATGGCTTTTGAATGCTTGCTTACGCTTAAAGCCGTTCGCTGTTTTTTTGAAGCGTTTAGCGGCACCGCTTCTGGTTTTCATCTTAACTTTCATGATGATTTGCCTCTTTTTCTGTGTTAGAACCTGGTCGTCAAATAGTAATAATGAATAATCATCATATAAACAACAACTATCTCTCTATTTGCCTCGAGGTGGGAGGCGCTATTTTAGCAGATAGCACGTTGTTTTGCCAAGTAAAGTTTTGGCTCTCTTCTAGTCGCCCATAAAGACAAACAACCTGTATGAGCTGAGTGACGATCTGCTCATACAGCATCCTAATAAAACGACGAATATTTTTCTAAATAGATTGAATGTCAGTTGCAGCTGTGCTTTAGTAACACTAAGCTTTGGTATAATCTAAGCACCGATAAAGCAACGCTATTGACCACTTTTATTGACTCTACATCCTATGGTCATAATCATTATGACGCAGCCCACCTATCCCATGATAAGCAGAGCTCATCACCTGCAATCAGTCTAGGAGATAACGTGTCAAAACATGAGTTAAACTTTGATAATGATCTATTCGTCTTCGAGACGGTAATGCGTGTGCGTCATACCGAAATCGATACTGGGCAATATATGACGCTTGAATCCCTGACCGCTTTATTATCTGAGGCACGCTTAAGATTTTTATATTCTAAAGGTATTAAAGAGGTCAACGCGGACTATCAAGGCTTAGTGGTTGATGAGTTACAGCTACATATCATGAGCCGTGTACGGGTGCGTGAAGAGCTATTGTTTGAGGTGGGCGTTGAGCCACTGTATGATAAGGGCGGCAACTTGATGACAAGAGTCACCCGTATGTACACGGGTGAAACGGTGGCAAAAGCACGGCAGCATTTTGTCAATTATGACTTTCGCCTGAATAAGACAACTCCGCTTGATCACACGATCAAAGAAGCATTGTATCCGCATCTGTTTAAGCATTAAAATGACGCTATACATCAGGCGCACGTACAATAACAGTGTGTCAGCTTAAACAGCAACTGACTCAAACGTTGCCCTTATACCGATAACAGTCTGACTCAAATCATTCAGACCATCCATAGAATGGTCAATGGCTAACCCCTTACCCTTTTTTTACTTTTTCACTATAAGATGATAGACATATTATGACTTTACCTGCTTGGCTGACCGCCATAAATTTTAATGCTGATGGTTTAATTCCGGCAATTGCTCAAGATCACAAGTCAGGTCGTATTTTGATGATGGCTTGGATGAATAGCGACGCACTGCAATTGACTGCGCAAACACAAACTGCGGTTTATTTTTCGCGCTCGCGTGCCAAATTGTGGCACAAAGGAGAGTCGTCAGGTCACACTCAGACAGTACACGATATTCGCTTGGACTGTGACGCCGATGTGATTGTGCTTAGTGTCACCCAAGCGGGCGGGATTGCTTGCCATACTGGGCGCGAGTCTTGTTTTTACCAGCGTTTAGATTTGTCTGGCCAAACACCAGAATGGCAGACGGTTGATAAAGTCCTAAAAGACCCTGCTGATATTTATCAAGCCCATGAGTCTACCAGTGCCAATTCTCAAACTAACAACACTCGCGCAAATGCCGATCCTGATACGGGCCAAGCACGCGTTGATAAAAGCTCGGTGTTACAACAACTGGATCAGGTATTGGTAGAGCGAAAACAAGCCGATGCTGACAGCTCTTATGTGGCCAGCTTGTACGCTAAAGGATTGAATAAGATATTAGAAAAAGTTGGTGAAGAGAGTACGGAGAGTATCATCGCTGCCAAAGACTTTGCCCATTGTGATAAAAATAAAGACAAAGCGCAGTACGATGAGGCCCGTCATGAGCTTATTTATGAAGTGGCGGATGTCTGGTTTCATACCTTGGTTGGACTGGCGTGGTTCGATATAGAGTCAGATGCCGTATTAAACGAGCTGGGTCGGCGCTTTGGTCTCTCAGGAATCGATGAAAAAGCCGCACGTTAACTTGTAAAATGACAAAATAAGCGCCTAATCTATTTGATTGTGGTTGCTTTCACCTTTTTGTCATAAGGGCAGGTTATAATATAGCTCTGTTTCACTTCAAACTATATATCGATGCTTTTTGTTTTATTTTCACGCTTTTATAAACTCAAAGCACGCATATAAAGACTGAAAACCAAGTCACAAGGATACCATTATGGGTAGTTTTTCTATTACGCATTGGCTGATACTGTTGGTTGTGGTGGTTGTCGTATTTGGCACCTCAAAACTCAGGAATGCTGGCAAAGATTTGGGCGGTGCGGTCAAAGGCTTTAAAGAAGCGGTCAAAGACGAAGAGAGCGATCATGCCAAAAAGCATGTTGTCCTCGACCACGAGGGCAATGCACGTACAACAGAACATCCAGCAAACAAAAAGGTGAATGATAGCGATATTCATACTGCGCCTGCTGATGACAAGCACAATGTATAACGCTTACAGCCTCTAGCCTGCTTCATTTAAAATAGTGACATTCAGCCGTTATGTTTGATATTGGGTTTTCTGAATTACTCCTCTTTGGTGTTATCGCCCTCATTGTCTTGGGTCCAGAAAAACTGCCTCAGGCAGCGCGTACCGCTGGGCAATGGTATGCCAAGATTCGTCGCACGGTCTCCACCCTACAGTCTGAGATAGAGGCGGAGCTGGACTTAGCTGAGACACGGCAACAAATGCAAAAAGAGCTGGCTAAGATTCGCCAAACTGAAGCAGAGATGAGGCGAGAGATGGCTGAGATGCGGGGCAATATGAAAGAGTTTGAAAGCTCGCAAAGCCACTCAATAAAGGCCACACATACCACCGTCACGAATAAAGAGCACGCAGAAGTCAGCCCAGAACCAGAGCACGATCTCAACGATGATGGTGTAGGCGCGGCCAACCGTAGCAATACTCTGCCAGTTGCTCAACCCATGATCACCAGACCATGGGAAAACATGTGGTTTCGCCTAGGTGCTTATGACAAGGCGCGTCGTCTGCCTATGCCGCCATACTTACCGAACTATAAGGCCGATACGTTATTAAACGCTCATTTGGACAAGCCCTTAAAGCCACAGGCTTCTGTAAATCAGCAGGAAACCAAATAATGGGATTGTTCAAACGCAAAAAAAGCCGCCAAGAAAAAATCACTGATATAGATGTGGCTCACCCAGATACCCCAGACGTTAAAGCAACGGCAAAGGCAGACCATGACAAGGAGTCTGGCGAGGTTTTAAATGCGTTGGCTGATATGCCTATTACTGAGCATCTGATTGAACTGCGTAGACACCTCATCAAAATATGTGTGGCGGTACTGGTGATATTTTTGGGTTTAGCAGGGTTTTCACGCGAGCTGTATAATTTTTTGTCAGATCCGTTAGTCGCCCAGTTGCCTGCCAACTCGACGATGATTGCGACAGACATCACCTCCAACTTTATGGCACCGATACGACTGACCGTTTTTGTTGCCGCGTTTTTGGCGATGCCCTATATTCTCTACCAAATCTGGTCATTTGTCGCGCCTGGCTTGTATAAAAAAGAAAAGAAAATCGCTATACCAGTGCTTCTGTCTTCTATCTTTTTATTCTATGCTGGCGTGGCTTTCTCTTATTTTATCGTGCTAAAAGGCGTGTTGAAATTCTTTATCATGTTTGCCCCGCAAAACGTCCTACCGATGACGGATATCGATAGTTATCTAAACTTTGCCTTAAAATTATTTATGGTGTTTGGGTTAACGTTTGAGATTCCAGTGGTGACCTTGCTATTGATATTGGCTGGCATTGTCTCCATTCAGAGCCTAGAAGATAAACGTCGTTATATTATTGTTGGTTGTTTTGCCGTGGCGGCCGTCGTCACGCCGCCTGATGGCGTATCAATGTTGATGCTAGCGATTCCAATGTGGTTATTGTTTGAGCTTGGATTGTTTTTGGCTAAAATTTTAATCAAAGATGAGCCTAGCCCTGCTCTTGCCTCAATAGATAAAGAATAAAAGACTTAATGTCCTTACGTGGTTTGATATAAATCTATTCAATAGAAAAGAATAATGTTTTAATTTACCATTATTTTGTTTTTCTCTTATCCCATGAATGAGCTCAGTGCTTATTATCACGATTGAGCATCACTATCGTCTATCAGCCATTGTTTATGCAGTGGCTTTTTTTGCCGTCGTTGTTTTTAATCCCTTTTCGTATTTTAGGTAGCTTTATTATGTCCGCATCTATGCCAGCTTATATGAGCGATCCCACTGACGAGCAGCTGAGTGCGCTGAATATGGCAATGGATCACAAGTCATTTAAAGTGGTCGCTTATGCGGGCGCTGGTAAAACGACGACACTAAAACTGATCGGTGAACGTCTACGTGGACGCGGTTTGTACTTGGCTTTTAACAAAGCCATTGCCAATGATGCTCGCTCCAAGTTTCCGCCCCATGTAGAATGTCGCACCTTTCACTCGCTGGCCTACCGTCATGTCGCTCGCGATATTACCGCCAAACTGTCGTTGCCACGCTTTTCTCCCAAACGTCTCGGTGATGATTTGGGATTGCAACCTGTGCAAGTACGTCGGCAAATGGATGGCGTGAATAAATACATTACCCTGACGCCAGCTCGTCTGTCGCGATTCGTCAGCGATGCTGTGAGCAATTTTTGTAGTACCCATGCCAGCTATCCTGCTCCCAGACATATATTGTTTCCCAGCTGGCTCGATGCGTCAGATGCAGAGCAGCTACGTGAGATGCTCTACCCTGCCGTTGAGCAGCGCTGGCTACAGTCGATCGATGCCCGTCATCCTGCCGGTATCGGACATGACATTTATCTCAAGCTTTGGGCGTTGTCTAAGCCCAGCATTCCAGCGGACTTTATCTTATTTGATGAAGCGCAAGATGCTGATCCCTTGATGATGGGGATTTTGACTCAGCAGCCACGGCAAGTGATTTATGTGGGTGACGCGCATCAGCAGATTTACGAATGGCGCGGTGCAGTCAACGCCATGAAAAAACTTCCCCTACCGCAAACCTTATTGACCCAGTCTTTTCGCTTTGGTGAGCCGATTGCAGAAGTGGCCAATACTCTATTAAAAGCCTTGCAAGAAGACGTACCGCTAAAAGGCAATCCCAATAAACAATCCTCTACCGACAAAGGCATGGTACACAGTAAAAAAGATGCCATTTTGTGCCGTACCAATGCCGCGGCCATGGCGCAGCTATTGACGGGTCTTAAACTTGGCCATCGGGTGGCGCTACAAGCCGATACCGATCGCATGCTCAAATTCTGTCAGGCGGCAGAAAATTTAAAAAATGGCAAATCCGCTTACGGCGTACCCGAGCTGGCGTATTTTTATAATTGGGGTGATGTACAAGAGTACGCCGAAACCTCTGAGGGCAGCGATCTAAAAACTCTGGTCAAATTGGTCGACGATCATGGCACCAATGTGCTCAGCCAAGCGGTCAACAGCCTAACCAGTATCGAAAATGCTGACTATGTCATCTCCACGGCCCATAAAGCCAAAGGGCTTGAATGGGGAAAAGTACAATTGGATGATGACTTTTATTATGATGTCACCACCAATGCTGTCAAAATAAGCCCAGAAGAATTGCGCTTGCTTTATGTCGCCTGTACGCGCGCGCAGAGTAATTTGGATATTCATAATATTAAAGACTTGATATCAGGATTACAGACGGGCAAAAAAGTGATTTTCGGCAACACTTAACCCTTCTTAGTATTATCGATCAACCTAAAACCTTGATCTATTTATAACGACTTCTTAGCAGTGAATAACAAGCATGAACCATAATCAGCAGCTTCAAGCACGACAAAACACCATACACCAGTTATTTGCTGACCCTGTGCGCCTCCTTGCACCCATGGAGGGTTTGACCGATCCTTTGATGCGGCAAATCTTAACGCAAATTGCCGCCGACTTGGGTCGTCCTTATGATTGGTCAGTCAGTGAGTTTATTCGAGTCACTCAGCATCTCTTGCCTGCTCACGTATTTTATAAATACGTCCCTGAGCTGCACCATGGCGCCAAGACAGCATCAGGCACGCCCATTCACGTACAGCTACTCGGTAGCGACGCGCAGCTCATGGCAGAAAATGCGGCTTATGCTTGTGAGCTTGGCGCACCAGCCATTGATATCAACTTTGGTTGTCCTGCTAAGACCGTCAATAGTCATCGTGGCGGCTCAGTGCTGCTTGATGAACCAGAAGTGATGTACGACATTATCAGCGCCGTGCGTCGAGCTGTACCTACCGATGTTCCTGTGTCTGCGAAGATTCGTTTGGGCTATACCGACACCAGTCGCATGGATGACATTCGCGCAGCCATTGCTTCTAGCGGCGCTGATTGGCTGACCATTCATGCCCGCACAAAAACCCAAGGCTATAAGCCGCCTGCCTATTGGGATAAAATCCAAAATTTTAATGCGCTTAGCATTCCAGTGATTGCCAATGGCGAGATATGGACAGCAGAGCAAGCAAAGGATTGTATGACTCAAGCAGCAACCCCCCACCTAATGTTAGGTCGCGGCGCAGTCACTCGTCCCGATTTGATTGCACAAGTCGATAGTGACCGTCATAAAAATTCAGAAAATACGACGACACTATTGTGGCAAGATCTGATCGCTCATCAGATTAAATTCTTAGAGGGCGCGGCTAAAAATGACGTGGTTTTAGTGGGTCGTTATAAGCAGTGGCTAGGTATGCTGACCAAAGGTTATCGTGAGGCGCAAACCTTGTGGGAAGGTATCAAACGAGAAAAAAACAAAGCAGCAATTATTAGCGCACTGTACACCAGTGTAGGCGAATAATTTACTGCTTTTATATTAAAAAGAGGGTGTTTATCACTATCTGTCGTTAAACACTGACTCGAATCGCTAAGTAAAATAACATCAAACAACAAGCAATCGATAACACCCACAGGATGGAGCGAAATGTCGCCAAATTGGTGATATACGCCGCGCAATAACCAAGACGAATCAACACATACAGCCACGCCAATGTATTGATAATCAGTTGCGGCACAAAAAACAACATGGCCACCAGTACTGCTGCCAAAAATACCGGCAAGGTTTCATAGCTGTTTTGCTGTGCTGCGTTAGCACGTGCTGCTGCACCCGTCGTACGCTGCAGAAAATCACGCGGATGCGCATTGTCAGTCAGACTAAAGCCACCAATGATTTTTGCTGTCAACGCCATTAAAAGCGGCAGTAGGCTTGCTACCACCATGGCCCATATTGCAGAGGCAGCGATATCAGGGACCAATCCAAAGAGTGCATTCATTATTTTCTTTGCCCCTACCCTGCGCTAATTTCAAAATCATGAGTGATATTCACGCCGCCTTGTGCCAACATCCGGCTGGCCGAGCAGTATTTTTCTGCTGATAGATTCACAGCCTTTTCAACTTGTTTGTCTTTAATGTTTTGACCCGTCACAATGAAATGCATATGAATGTCAGTGTATACCGCTGGTACTGTTTCAGCACGCTTGGCGGTCAACTCACAACGTACATCTTGTACCTCTTGGCGAGATTTCTGCAGAATCGATACCACATCATAACTCGCACAACCGCCAAGCCCTAACAAAATAAGCTCCATCGGGCTTGCCCCTTTCTCCTTATCGGCATCGATTTGTACCTCATGTCCTGACGGTGAGACGCCCATAAATGCTTTATTTTCTTGCCACGTAACGCTTGCTTTTGATTCTGACATCTTAGATTTCCCTTAGTTGCTTTTTAATTGGCTTCTTTTTAATTGGTTTTTTTTACTTAAAAAACTGATTATCGAGGTAGGCTATTATGATTTTATACCATCGTTTATTGGGTTAGTGTAGCATAAGCCCAAACCAGATTTTATAAAGACATCACTTACCTAAAAGCCTCTTCGTTTATCCCTTTACTGAGCGGCTGGCCATGAATCAGTCGTCAACCATAAAAATATCTGTGATGTAGACCGAAAAATGCCCAATTATAAACCATTGATTTTAAACGGTTAAACTCGTGAAACATTTTATAGCAAAATACTGTTACACATTTTGCTTGTTTCTTGGTTTAATAACGGTAATGAATCTTATTTTTGCCTGATAGCGATAACAATCACCCTATAATAATTATGCTTGCTGTCATGGTATCAGGTCGAAATAAGCGGTATTTTAAACAAATTAAAAAGGTTTAGTCATGATAGATGCAGACGGCTTTCGCGCCAACGTCGGCATCATCTTGGCAAATACACAAGGGCAAGTTCTGTGGGCAAAACGTATTGGTCACAACGCTTGGCAATTCCCGCAAGGTGGTATCGACCGCGGGGAGACGCCGATGGATGCGATGTATCGCGAGCTCTGGGAAGAGGTCGGCCTGCATCCACGTCATGTAGAATTATTGGCAGTGACGCAAGATTGGTTGCGTTATCGACTGCCAAAACGCTATGTGCGGCATGGACAGTACCCTTTATGTATTGGGCAAAAACAAAAATGGTTTTTGCTCCGCTTAGATGAGCCAAATACTCAACATATTCGCTTTGATGAAGGAAAGCCAGAATTTGATCATTGGCAATGGGTCAGCTACTGGTATCCACTTGGACAAGTGATTCACTTTAAACGAGGAGTCTATCGTCGTGCTTTGCAAGAG
>Ga0208015_1001057_pt1 | contig 10672 bp, 9 predicted proteins | sample 26BtaG_FD_184101 | JGI IMG/M metagenome (GOLD analysis project Ga0208015, IMG submission 184101) | Marine viral communities from Cariaco Basin, Caribbean Sea - 26B_WHOI_OMZ_CsCl (SPAdes) (version 2) | ecosystem: Environmental > Aquatic > Marine > Oceanic | place: Caribbean Sea: Cariaco Basin...
GCACTCGCCATGGCTGCATGCCTGAGAGGCCATTGACTCCAGCGCCTTGAATGAGTCGCATCAATACGGTTTCAGCTTGGTCGTCAGCATGATGGCCCAATAGCAAAACATCACCTTGATTGATATGTGCGCGCATTACCTCATAGCGAGCTTGCCGTGCTGCCTGTTCATCATGACCGTTTACTTGCGCACGTAATATATAACACGGTATTTTTTGAGCCTCTGCCCAATCAGCGACATGGGCTGCCCAAGCGCTACTGTCTGCTTGTAATCCATGATCGACATGTAACAGCTGCGGCAGACATGGCAATCTACCTTGTCGATAGAGCTGCACACACAGCGCCGCAAGTGCCAATGAATCACGCCCACCACTACATGCCAGCCAAAGACGACGACCATGCAACTGATCACTATACTCAGACATACTGCTCACTAATGCGGTTGCTAGTGTCTTATCAACTGGCAAATCGGCAATTGATTTAATAGGATGTGAGATAATTGCACTGCTGGTCATATTCAGCCTTATTTTTAGTTACGTTAGGTGCTTTATGTTAGGTGCTGTACATAGCAACAGTAATAGTAACAGCCATAAAAAAACGCGCCATTAAATGACACGTTTTTATTTTAGCATTAAGACTCAAACTCTAATATGAAAAGCCTATTATTAATAATAGCGACTTAACAATAAAGGCGCCATAACAACCAATTAAGCAGGTAACATCACTTCTGAATTGAAAGACTTTAGCTTTTTATAACGTAGCTCACAACGCTCTTGAGGATCTAAATTTTTGATTTCATCAAGCTGCTCAGTAATCAATGCTTTTAGAGCATTCATTACAGGTTGTGGCTGCACATGTGCACCCTCGCCTTCTTCAATGACAGCGTCAATCAAACCCATTTGATAAAGGTTAATGGCGTTTAACTTTAGTGCTTCACTAGCGTCTTGTGCTTTTTCAGCAGTTTTCCAAAGAATAGAAGCACAACCTTCTGGCGAGATCACTGAGTAGATGCTATTTTGTAGCATATTTACTTTATCACCAACACCAATTGCCAATGCGCCGCCTGAGCCGCCTTCACCAATGATAGTCACAATCACAGGCACTTTAAGGCTAGAGAATACAGCGATACTTTCTGCAATCGCTTGCGCTTGTCCGCGCTCTTCTGCGCCAATACCAGGATAAGCACCTTGGGTATCCACAAAGGTCATCACAGGAATGTTAAAGCGCTCAGCCATTTTGACCAAACGAATCACCTTGCGATAGCCTTCAGGATTGGCCATACCAAAGTTATGAGCAATACGCTCACGGGTGCTACGACCACGATGTTGACCAATCACCATCACAGGCTGGTCATTAAAACGCGCAAGACCACCTAAAATGGCTTTGTCATCGGCAAAAGCACGGTCGCCATGCAACTCGTCAAATTCGGTAAAAAGCTGATTAACATAGTCCATAAATAATGGACGCTTGGCGTGTCGTGCAAGCTGCACACTATCCCAGACAGTGCTCATAGACGCTTCCCTTTAATAATTATACTTAATGTATTTATGTTTAAGAATAATATCGTTATCCGTGTTCAGATAATGAAAGTACAGTTGTAAACTCAATAGGAGCTATAGTAGCACATCTTAAATGGCATGACATTATCGACAACGCCGCTTTTGTTACGTTAATCTTTAACTCAATACTTACAATGGTACCTGCTCAACCTCTTGGGTCTCGGTCTCTTGAGCTTTAATCACACTAAGCTGTACGCCCCATTTAGCGAACTGGTCAATCTCTGTACGCAAATCTGCGAGCAAGAACGCGTAATGCTCACTGCTATCCGCCAAGGTAACTTGCCAGCTGTTTTCAGCGACTACCTTTAGTTCTAACTCTGGTAGCGCATAGTCACTACGGCTATGATGCGCCAATACAGCGAGGCGCAACAGTAAGCAGAGATAAACCAGCTGGTCACCACCAATCTGACAAGTCTGCTCTAGCATATCGGCTTTAAGCTTGCGGCGATGATTAAGCATCAGCTGCGCCATGCGTTTCTGATCGACTTGCGAAAACCCTGGAATATCAGAGTATTCAAGCAAATATGCGCTATGCTTGTGATAGCTACTATGACTGATTGCCAGCCCTATCTCATGCAAGAATGCAGCACGTCTGAGCAAGTCGCAATCATCATTGGACAGCGCAAGCTTGTCTTTTACTTGTTCAAATAAATGACGGCTGGTTTTTACCACTTGCTTGGCTTGCTTTTTGTCCCCTGAATAACGCTTGATTAACGCCAATACACTGCGGTCACGCACATCTTCACTAGCAAAACGGCCGAGCATATCGTACATAACGCCTTCACGTAACGCGCCATCTGAGTAAGTAATGGTCTCAACACCCAATACTTTCATTACCGCGCGCAATACTGCCACACCAGCAGGAAATACAGCTTTACGATGTTCTTTGACGCCTTCTAACTCGATATCATCAATATTGCCAATCTTAATCAGCAATTTCTCTAACTTTTTGACACCTTTATAGGTAATGCGTTCTTGCTCATCGGCCCAACCTTTTGACACTAGGACATTGCGTACCGCTTTGATCGTACCGCTTGAGCCAACCACACTGCTCCAGCCCGTCTTTTGATAGCGACCATTAATCGCTAAGACTTCTTTGCGTGCACCTGAAATCGCGCTATTAAAAGCTTCTTTAGTAATCAGTCCGTCAGCAAAGAATTTTTGGGTAAAAGAAACACAGCCCATTTGTAAACTTTCAGTCAACAATGGATCGAAATTTTGACCAATAATGAACTCTGTCGAACCGCCGCCAATATCCATAACCAAGCGTTTATCACTACTCTCGTTGGTATGCGAGACGCCCAAATAAATCAATCGCGCCTCTTCGCGGCCCGCGATAATCTCAATAGGTTTTGGCAGGATTTTATTGGCACGGGAAATAAAGTCGTTGGCGTTTTTGGCTTGACGCAACGCATTGGTCGCAACCACACGAATACGCTCTGGCGGTACTGAATCCAAGCGCGCCACAAAGCGGCTTAAACAATCAAGACCACGCTGCTCGGCTGCTGCGCTTAGAATATTATTTTCGTCCAGACCGGCGGCGAGCTGTACCTTTTCAGACATCGAGACTACTTTTCGCACTTCCCCATGGTCAAGACGAGCAATAGCTAAATGGAAACTGTTGGAACCAATATCGATGGCTGCCATCATTTCATCATCGCCAATTGGCGGATTCGTAAGGTAGTCAATAGGCATAGGACAAGTCGTCACCGTGTTAGAGAGAGTGGATAGTTTACCAAAATCACGTGCTATATAGTTATAAAATCACATGTATAGAAAAAAGTAGTAACCACAAAAATCAGGGCAATTTTATCATTAAAGCATTTATGCCAAACACTCGCAAGCGATGCAAAAATGTAGTGGGAACATCGGAGACCACCCTATCAGCTGACAGGTATCGGCTCAGCATCTAGCGCTTGTGTTACGCATATCGGTTTGCTACATTGAAAGCTATCAATATCATGATAAAAAACCGTTATTTACAGAATTTTTATCCGTATCACTTACTTCAAAAGCCACCAGCTAATCGGTTAAAAACCATCTGCAATTAATAGTTATCAAACCCACCAGCAAGGAAGCTAGTCACATGAATCAGACCACTACAAAAGACGCTACCCAAACTACTGAAACCCCTATCAGTAGCGCTAAAAAAGACATGGTAAAGGGCATTGCCGCTGGATATGCCTGTGCATGGGTTGGACACTTTTTCTTTGAAAAGAACAAACCCGCTTCTTTTAAGTTTCCATTGAAAAGCTTTGTTAGCGATTTTCGTATGTATAGCGATGTGCTACGAGGTAATCTAAGCTTGAGAAATCGTAAGTTTGATAAAGCACGATAACGTTTAGTCGTCATATAAATTAAGTGACAAACTTTATATTCTTCCCAATACGATTATAAATAAGATATCGATAAACAAAAAAAACCAGCAAAGATCACGGGATGATCTCGCTGGTTTTTTAAGCTATAACTTTTTAGTTAGCTAATAACTTACATGGCTAAACTATGCTTTTGCCATTTCTGCAAATATCTCATCAGCCGCTTTGATTGACGCATCAATATCTTCATCGCTATGTTTGATAGACATAAAGCCTGCTTCATAAGCTGACGGTGCCAAGTAAATACCACGATCTAGCATACCGTGGAAGAAAGTATTAAATACGTCCATATCGCACTCTGTCACGTCATCGAAGTTCTTTGGTATTTCGGTTGCGCCGTCTTTGACAAAGAACATGCCAAACATACCGCCAAGCTTATTGGTACGTAGATGAATACCATGTTTGTCAGCTGCTGCTTGGAAACCGTCTACTAGGCGATCAACTTTCGCTGCTAACTCGTCATAGAAACCCTCTGCCGTTAAGTCTTCAAACATAGCGATACCAGCGCGCATCGCTAGTGGATTGCCTGATAACGTGCCAGCTTGATAGACGCCGCCAAGTGGCGCGATGCAGGACATGACTTCTTTTTTACCGCCGAAAGCGCCAACAGGTAGACCTGCACCGATGATTTTGCCAAAGCAGGTTAAATCAGGATCGATGCCGAAGTGTGCCTGTGCACCACCAAGGCCAACGCGAAAGCCCGTCATGACTTCGTCAAAGATTAATACTGCGCCATTGGCAGTACACTCGGCACGCAACGTATCATGGAACTCTTGTGTTGGAATAACCATGTTCATGTTGCCAGCGATTGGCTCCAAGATAACGCAAGCAACTTCTTTGCCCCATTTCTCAAAACAATCTTTAATCGCTTGCGGATCATTATAAGGAATCGTAATCGTATGCTTGGCAAAATCTGCTGGTACGCCTTTTGAGGTTGGTTCACCGATATCAAGCATGCCTGAACCTGCTTTTACTAACAGACTGTCTGAATGACCATGATAGCAGCCTTCAAACTTCACGATTTTGTCACGCTGGGTATAACCACGTGCTAGACGAATCGCACTCATGGTTGCTTCGGTACCAGAGCTGGTCATACGAATCATTTCGACGCTAGGCACGATTTCGCAAATTTTATCTGCAACTGTGGTTTCAAACGGTGTTGGTGTACCAAAGCTTAAACCATCATCAGCAGCTTTTTTAACCGCATCGATGACTTTTGGATGCGCATGACCCAAAATCATTGGGCCCCAAGAACCGACATAATCGATATAAGCATTGTCTTCGGTGTCATAAATTTTGCTACCATTGGCACGGTGCATAAAGATTGGCGTACCACCAACTCCAGAAAAGGCGCGGACTGGCGAGTTAACGCCACCTGGGATATGTTTGCTGGCTTGTGCAAAGAGCTGTTCGTTTTTAGTACTCATAGTTATTCTCTACTCATAGGTTCTATGTTTTATAACTTCTGTATTTTTTGACTAAACTTCTATTTTATATTTGTTTATTATCCAATTTTTCAAGCACGTTTGGAGCGCTAGGCTTTTTTGACAACAGAAGATTTGAGCTTCATTGGCCCGTAGCCATCAAGTTTGCAGTCGATATCATGACCATCAGTAGCATCTGGCAACAGGCGAATGCTTTTCGCTTTCGTCCCGACTTTAATCACGATTGAAGAGCCTTTGACTTTTAAGTCTTTGATTACAGTCACGGCATCACCGTCTTGTAGCTCGTTGCCGACAGCATCACGAATAACTGCATCTTGCTCTTCAGCTTGCGCAGCATCGGTCTCAGCCGCCGTCCACTCATGAGCACACATTGGACATACCAGTAACGCACCATCTTCATACGTATATTCAGCATCACATTTAGGGCAATTTGGTAAGCTCATTATTTCCTCGGCAGCCATGACAGATTAGGTTTTTACTAGAGCCAACATTGTACCGTAACTCGACAATTTTAACCAATTTGTACGGTTGAAAACTGGGTACTGAGCCCAATTTAACTGTTAACTCACCACTTAACCACGAGCTTTTTTATGACCGTGTTTTTTGTGGTACTCTTCTTAGCTTCATTTAGTTTAATGTGCACATATACTGTCAATGATAAAAGTGCCCGTATAATTTTTTATCACTTCGATTTACCCTCTATATTATTAATAAATAAGCTCTCATCAGAAGGATAATAACAATGACTCAGTCTCCAGACACATCAGCACTGCCGCAGTTTTCACAATTAACTATCCAAGGCGAAGATGCTGAAAAATTCTTGCAAGGGCAATTAACTTGTGACGTTACCAAACTCGGGCTTAGCTATCAGGCAGCCGCTATCGGTAACCTAAAAGGTCGTATTGAGTTCGGTATCTGGATCAAAAAACAAGCAGAGAAACATTATGATGTGGTCATTAGTGCTGACTGCGCGGATGCTCTACAAGCCCACCTTAAAAAATATGGTGCATTTTCTAAATTTGAAACCAGCGCGCCGACGCCAATTTATCCTTGTGTCCTTGATAATGTACCAACTTTTAGTCATAAAGACGACCATAATACGACTGAGGATACACAAGCTTGGATGCAATGCAGTATTGCCACTGGTAACTATTGGATCGTAGCTACCACTCAAGGTGAATTCCAACCGCAAGAGCTGCGTCTGCATCAACGCGGCGGCATGGACTATGATAAAGGCTGCTACTTAGGCCAAGAAGTCATCGCTCGCATCTACTTTAAATCTGCACCCAAAGCATTTTTGCACTATGTGCAAGGTACCGGTGAAGCACCAAGCGCAGGTGACAAAATCGATAAAATCCAAGTGGTCAATGCGATGAAAAATGACGATGGCTTTACCGCTTTGGTCGTGGCACGTCCTGAACAATTGGCAGAAAGCGATTTGAGCATATTGGACTTGCCAACTGCACTACAAGTAGATGTCGCACGCCCAAAATAAAAGCACATCGAATCAGGCAAACGACGCAGCAAAGGTGACGGTAGTTCAATAAAGAGTTACCGTCATGACTAACATGAGCATAGAGAATCCTATGACACATATTGCGGTACTCGGAGCAGGTGTGGTGGGCGTGACCACCGCATGGTATCTACGTCAGGCAGGCTATGATGTGACTGTGATTGAGCGCGAACCGGCGGCAGGTATGCAGACGTCATTTGCCAATGGCGGTCAAATATCTGTCTCACATGCCACGCCTTGGGCTAATCCTGCGACCCCGATGAAAGCGCTCAAGTGGCTGTTTAAAGAAGATGCTCCGCTACTGTATCGCTTGCGTGCGGATAAAGCGCAGCTCAAATGGGCGATGCAGTTTCTGCAAGAGTGCCGCGCCGATAGAGCCGATGCCAATCTGGTGCAAATGGTGCGCTTAGGTCTATATTCAAGAGATACTTTACAACAGCTGCGTGCAGATATCGGTATTAATTACGAGCAACAGACGCGCGGTATTATGCATTTTTATACCAATCAGGCAGAGTTTGATGCTGCCATCGAGCCAACCGAACGTATGCAAGCGCTCGGTTGTGAGCGCTACGTGATTGATATTAATAATGCTGTCAATTTAGAACCAGCCCTTTATCCAATTGCGCATAAGCTCACTGGAGCAACCTATACCAGTCGTGATGAGTCTGGCAATGCCCATCTATTTACTCAACGGTTAGCGCAGCGCTGCATCGATGCTGGCGTACAGTTTTTATATGATACTGAAATTTTGGCACTAAATACCGATACAGACTCTTCGCGCCCGCACGTGCACAGTGTCACCATTCGCCCAGCAGGTGAAAATGCCCAAACCTTTACGGCTGATACCTATGTATTAGCACTTGGCAGCTATAGCGTACCTCTGCTAAATCCTTTGGGAATACACGCGCCAATATTTCCAGCAAAAGGTTATTCGGCTACTTATACTGTTAACCCACGAGCGCCGCATTTAGCGCCTTTTGTGAGCTTGATTGATGATGAGTTTAAGCTAGTCACCTCACGACTGGGTGACAAATTGCGAGTCGCTGGTACGGCTGAATTCAATGGCTATAACCTAGACCTAAATGCTACGCGCTGTGAAGCCATCACTCGGCGTGTGCAGCAATTATTTCCAAAAGGTATCATCGCAAACTCGGTGCAATATTGGACAGGACTGCGCCCGATGACCCCATCGAACGTACCTTTAATTGGTCGCGCGCACTGCGGTCAAGTCAAACATGGCAGTCATAACGCTTCAGCCACTTTTGATAATTTATGGCTTAACACTGGGCATGGCACATTGGGATGGACACACTCTTGCGGTTCTGCAAAGGCCCTTAGTTTATTAATCCAAGGCGAAACCCCGAATGTCGATTTTGATTTTATCGGTATGAGCGTTTAATCAGATCAGTGATATATGCAGATTACAAACAATAAAAGGCGCTCACTTTACGTGAACGCCTTTTTTATACTTTTACAAAGGTATGATTAACTTTATGCTAGTGCGCCTTCCGCTACAGTCTCTGTAGCAGTAGATAAACCATCTACACCCATATCCAATGCTTCTAGTTGCACAGGCACACCATTGACTGCGGCATTACCACTCAACTGGTCAATTAAAGTTTCATCAGTCAAATCATTAACGCTGACACCTGCATGCGCTTGAGCAATCTTTTGCTTAACCCCTTTGCGGCCGTGACCAAAGCCGTGTGGAATACTGACCACTCCTGGCATCAGCTCATCCGTCACTTCTGCTGCAATGACCACGCTACTCACTCTAGAAGTTACTCTGACATCTTGACCGTCTGCAATGCCATGTTGCGCTGCCGTTTGCGGATGCAACATCAATGTACAGCGAGATTTACCTTTTACCAATCGATGGCTATTGTGCAACCATGAATTATTGCTACGTACATGACGACGACCGATTAGCAAAATCTCATTACTGTTGTACTGTTGCACCATTTCTTTAACACGTGCCAAATCTGACTGATAAAAATCAACATGAAGATGAATTTGTTTATCGGCGTGTTTAATGGCCTCTGGCAACATACGATGTAGTGGACCCAAATCGATACCATGTGGATTTTCGACTAAGGCTTCAAATGTCACCTCCTTATGAGGTCCATACTTTAGGCCTTGCTCTAACAAGAACTTAGGACCAAATGCTTTTGTCGCGGCACGTTCTTTTTGCGTTGCTTCTGGTGCATCGCTGTCTAAGCGCTCTGCCAGCTCTAGATAAATTTCCCAGTCATGCTTGGTGTCGTCGGTTTTATCAAACAAAGCAGGCGAGTATTTGGCGACATTGTGCACGGCAAAACCATTAAAAGTAATGTCATAATGGTCGCGCTCTAATGGCGATACAGGCGGCAAAATGATATTGGCATGGCGACTGGTCTCAGTCACAAAGTAGTCAAGCGACACCATAAACTCTAACTGAGATAATGCTTCATCCAACTTTTCGCCATTTGGGGTACTCAGAACCGGATTGCCAGCGACCGTAACGAATCCCTTTAACTGGCCTTCCCCTTCTACCAACATCTCATCTGCCATCGCAACCACTGGATACTCACCATTAAAATCTGGCAAGTTGCTGACGCGACTATGACGTTTACCTAAATAGCCCGGGCCTGAGCTATTCACAACATCGACGGCAGGATTTGGGAACATGAGTCCGCCCACTTCATCTAAACGACCCGTGACGATATTGATGACCATAGATAAATATTGGCTGAGCAAACCAAACTCTTGCACTGAGATGCCCATGCGACCATAACAAACTGAGCTTTCCGCTTCACAAAACTCTTTGACGATACGTTTGATTTCGGCTGCGGTAATACCCGTGATGTCTGCAACTGACTCAGGCGCATATTGTTCAGCAAACAAAGCAAGTCGATCGATCTCTGGTGCCAAGGCAGCCACTCTAGTATCGAGCTTGGCATAACCCTGCGTATAGATTTCATTGAGCATGGCTAATAGCAGCAGTACGTCCGTCGCTGGACGAATAAAGTGGTGCTCACTAGCGATGTCTGCAGTTTCGGTACGTCTTGGATCAACCACCACTACTTTGCCATCGCGCGCTTTGATATCTTTTAGCTTTTGGCGCATGTTGGGCGCAGTCATGATACTGCCGTTAGAAGCCAGCGGATTGCCACCGATAATAAGCATATATTGTGTATTATTGACATCGGGAACTGGAATGCGCAGCATATGACCAAACAGATGCATACTGATAATATGATGTGGCAGCTGGTCGATAGAAGTGGCAGAAAAACGACTGCGCGTCTTTAAGCTGGTAAGTAGTTGTTTGATGGTCAACATACCACCCATGTTATGTACGTTAGGATTACCTAGATAAACACCCAACGCATTTTGACCATACTTTTGCTGTATGGACTGAATACCTGCGGCGACTTTATCCAACGCTTCTGGCCAACTAATAGATTTCCAACCGTCTACCGTTCTCTCTACCGGCTGACGTAAACGGTCAGGATCTTCATGCAAATCTTGCAAAGCGGTGGCTTTCGGACAAATATAGCCTTGCGAAAAGGGATCGTTTTTATCCCCTTTAATCGACAAGACTTTTTCGCCATCATGTTTTATTTCGACGCCGCACATTGCCTCGCACAATGTACAAGTTCTAAAATGCGTTTGCGCTTCGCCTAACGTTGGTGCAGCCGTGGTTGTGGCCATAGTCACTCTCCCTGTTGTGTTTTTTGTTCTAGATTTCATGACAATAATTTTTGCTTATTATCACTACTGACTAGTATTGCTTCCGTGCAAA
>Ga0208015_1001059_pt1 | contig 10658 bp, 8 predicted proteins | sample 26BtaG_FD_184101 | JGI IMG/M metagenome (GOLD analysis project Ga0208015, IMG submission 184101) | Marine viral communities from Cariaco Basin, Caribbean Sea - 26B_WHOI_OMZ_CsCl (SPAdes) (version 2) | ecosystem: Environmental > Aquatic > Marine > Oceanic | place: Caribbean Sea: Cariaco Basin...
ATTTCTGTTCGTCGGGCCGGGAGTTTGCCTTCAGCTTCCTTCAGATTCTGCCTTGCGGCAGACACCCTTGCTGTTCAGCTAACGGTTCCCGCTATCAGGGTCCGTAGGGGACTTTCACCCCCAAGTCGTCCTGTGAGGCACCACCCTCAGGAATAGCGCCAGTCAAGGCGCTGCGCGCCATGCCTGGCGCACAACGAGAACGGGCGACCCAATGGGTCGCCCGTTTTTTGGCTAGGGTGCCTCTGATTAAAAACTCAGCTCCACACCACCATAAACACTGCGCCCTGGGGCTGGCTCATAAAAGCGGCCAAACGTGCCGTTTAAGCGCACATTGGCATAGTGTTTTTCATCAAGCAGATTGCGCAGACCAAGATAAGCGCTTAGTCGCGTATCTTCACTTAACTGCCAACCATCGCCTACCCGGAGGTTGAGCAGCCAATAGCTATCCACCTCGGTCGCATTGGCGTTATCCGCCACTAAATCACCGATGTATTCGGTTTCCAACGTGGCAAAACGCTGATCAAAGTTTTCCCAGGTCAATTGAGTGACCCACGTCTGCTCTGGCAACCCAGGAATCCGGTTACCATCAAAACGTTCACTAGGTGTTGCAAACTTGTCGAATTCATAACGCGCGAGGGTTAAAGCGCTATCCAAACGCCACTGGTCGGCAAGCTGCCAGCCCAGCGCCAGCTCTAGGCCATCGCGATTTGTGTCGCCTGCATTTTGATAGAAGGTACGGCCACCCTCATCATACGGCACCAGCTCATCGCGAACCCGGATCGAAAATAGGGCGAGATCGTAATCCATCGCCAACGGCTCAATGTAGCCACGCAGGCCTATTTCGCGATTCCATGCTTTTTGCGGCTCAACAACGGGATTGAAACCACCGCCAGCCGGGTTGGCAAACTCAGAAAACGTAGGCGTCTCAAACGCGGTGCCGGTATTAATATACGCTTGGTGCTGCGGACGATAGCGATAGCTTAGCCCCGCCGAGCCACTCCACTCGTTAAAGGTACGCTTCCCGCTTTGATCTCCGTCATCAAGAAACCTATCGTCGACGTCTAGCGCCACCCGATCAAATCGCACGCCCAACGAGAGCGAGAGCTGTTCCGAGAGTGCTAAATCTCCTTGGGCAAATACGCCAGCGGCAGTCGCCGCTTGGGTTTCATCCGCTAACGGCTCGCCGACAGCCCCTTGAGCATCGACATCGTTACGAAAACGCTCATCTTCTTGGCGCGCCACATCCACCCCAACGATATAACTCAGCGGCAAGCTCCCTAACGCCACTTCATGATGATATTCAGCGCTTGCGCCCATATAGTCACGCTGATAGCCCAAACGACTACTGCCCACAAATGGTAGCTGCTGTTCAAAATCACGCTGAGCAATAAAGCCTTTAAGATACAGTTCGCCATCACCCGCCGCTAAGTCCTCGTATTGCAGACCCAACAACTGCTGGTCGACGTTTTGCCCAGCATCTAGCGCCAGTGAATTGGGCGCGGCCTGATCGCGCCCAGCGGCAACTTCACGGGCATTGAGTGCACCGGGATCTTCCGAACGGGGGTTCTCTAGCAGATTAATAATCGCGGTAACCGCCCGCTCACTGCCGAGTTCTCGGCGTAACTTCGCATTCAGCAAATACTTCTCGGTTGAGCTTTGTTCACGATAGCCATCAACGTTAAGCGCCGTCAGGCTGATATGGTGTGACCAATCGCCCTGTACACCGCCATTTTGCAGCGCCACTTTTCGATAGCCATCACTACCTGCGTCCATCCGCAGCCGTGTAGCGGGGCTATCACGCCCGTCGCCAGTGGTCACATCAATGACTCCGCCAGCCGCATTACCGTAAAGCACTGAAGACGGCCCGCGAATCACCTCAATACGCTCGGCACTATCTAAATCAATGGCATCCAATTGCGCCTGGCCATCCGGAAGTGTGTAAGGAATGCCATCCACCATAACGGTAATCCCACGCACACCAAATGGAGCACGCGCGCCAAAGCCGCGAATAGCGATTCGCTGCCCTTGGGCGAAGTTATCGCGGTTTTGTAAAAACACCCCCGGTACTCGATTAAGCGCTTCATCCAACCTCACCCGCTGCCGACCTTGGGCAAGATCTTCGTGCGCCAAGGTCGACACTGCTGCAGGCGTAGCATATAGCTCGCGGGCTAGTCGCGGAGCGCTCACTTCTACCGTAGGCAGTACCGCCTCCCCACTACTGGGTACCTGTGCCCATACAGGACTGGCCAGAACAACGCTCGCGAGCAACAGAGATGACGGTAGATAGTGACTCATAGCATTCCTTATTCAGCTGCAGTCGATGGGCTTTCACAGCCCTAATTTCTCGAAGATCTAATTTCTCGAAGATCTAATTTTTTGAAAATCTGAGCTATTGAAAATCCAAGTCCTTGAAAATCCAAGCTCTTGAAAATTTAAGCTCTTGAAAACCTGGGCTCCTGAATACGCCTACCTAAGCAAGTGAACGATAGCCCAAACACGAGGTCTTACCTAGGTCGCGCTGATTCGCAAAACCTAGTCATTGCGACTACGTTACGCTCAGTCGCTGAACCGCACTGTTGCTAAAAGCCCAGCATTAGCAGTCAGCGCTAAAACCGTTATTGATATCTACCTTCTAGAAACCCACACTATTAACCTGTTCGTTATTAACCAACAAACTGTGCAAGCAAAGGAGGCTGCATGGCGTTTACCGCAACTGACCCGATCAAGATGATCTTTGCCATTCTTCTACCCCCACTAGGGGTGTTTTTTGAGGTCGGTTTCAAAGGACATTTCTGGCTAAATATCATTCTCACGCTATTTGGCTTTATTCCAGGCATCATTCACGCCTTCTATGTCATATTGAAACACTAGGCACATTGACATATTGATGCATTTTTTTGCACTGATTTAGCAAATGCCGCCTTGTCGAGCACAAGGCGGCGTTTGTCATTATTGACCATGCCTTGCTTACCGATTTGCCAGTCGATTAAAACCGAGTCCTTCAAAACTTGGCCCTGACGTTATGCGTGCAAGCGGCGATGCAAAGCATGGACTTGCTCGTCCAGCCCAGGCACGGGGCCATCAACAGTCAATCCAGGCACCACCTCATTAATTGATAGCGGAGCGACAGGCGGTGGCGCTACGCCCAATGCCGCCAACCATGCTCCTAGTTGCTCAGAAGAACTGACGTAAACGATACGGCCTAGCCCTACCCACCCATGAGCCGCTGCACACATTGGACAGTGCTCTCCAGAGGTATAGACGGTCGCTTTCGAGCGCTCTACAGGCGTCATATGATTTGCTGCCCAGCGGGCCAGCGAAAACTCTGGATGCTGAGTAGAATCTCCATCGGCAATGCGATTTCGATCCTCGGCTAATACCTGACCTTCAGCATTGACCAGCACACTACCAAATGGCTCATCCCCTGCATTTAAAGCTTCCTCTGCTAAAGCCACAGCGCGCTTTAGGTATGCCAATTCATGTTCGGCAATCATTGGATTCTCCTCGATTTGATAACGTGCCTGACCAACAGGGTTGTCATTTCAAAAGTGCTTCGCCAAAGATAGCATTTTTAATATTGCAGGTCTGACCCACCGCAAAGCACCCACGCACCTGAGCAAAGGGGTGAAAGCAACCGCCGTACTGGCACCATCCCCCAGAAAATATTCATAAAAAGGCTTTGACCCGAAGAAAAAATCATGTACTGTAACGTCAGTTGGTTAGCAAGCAGCATGGTTTCAGAAGTGTACGATCTATTTCGGCAGCCTGATATTGTATTCCTTGTTTCACCCACTACTATTCATCTGGGTAATACCAGGAACTTTATTACAGCGCATTAGCGCGAAAGGATCTACATCATGGCAACTGGCACAGTTAAATGGTTTAACGACACTAAAGGTTTTGGTTTCATCGCTCCTTCTGACGGCGGCGACGACCTTTTTGCTCACTTCTCTGAAATTCAGTCTGACGGTTTCAAAACCCTTCAAGAAGGTGCTAGCGTTTCTTTTGACGTTACCCAGGGTAAAAAAGGCCTTCAGGCTTCTAACATCAAGCAAACGTCCTAAACCTTAACGGTTTAAGAGTTTGCTCGAACCTTAACCGGTTCGGATAACAAGGCCCGCTTATGCGGGCCTTGTTGCGTTTGCGTATTGAACATGAAAGACAAAATGAAAGGCAGTTAGCATAAAGATTCAGAAAGAGAGTATGCTCGGATTAGCCCCCTATTTACGCTCATACACCATTAGTTTGGCATCTACCGTCAGGGTAAGCTCATCAAGTGCCGCCGCACGTGCCCGCCCCTCCTGGCTGGCACGGTAAAGATGGGGCGTCATGGTTAATAGATCACCAATTAATGCCTGCTCTTCCAGCGTTATTTGATAGTTAAGTGACTCTGTGTACAACAGAGTAAAGCCCTCAGGCACCTCCCGCTCATTTATCGTGTCCGGCTTAAGCGTGGGATAAATCACCTCCCTCAGCTCACGCAGGTGCCCCACCCCAGCCTCAACCTGTACCAATAGGCCACCTGACTTTAATACCCGCGCAAATTCGTGATGCACTGGAAAGCCAAACATACACAGTACACTGTCAAGCGTCTCCGCTTGAACTGGCAAGTGCGCATTGCTCCCGACGACCCAACGACAAAGCGGAAATTTTTTATCATCTTGTCTAGCCGCCGACAGGACTGCCCACTTGGAAATATCTAACCCCAGCAGTGAAAGTGGCTGCGCATTGGATGCAGTACGGGCTAGCTCACGCAAGTAATAGCCTTCACCGCAGCCAGCATCCAGGCAACCAAATAGTGAGCCGGCGGATTGCGCATCAGCATGGCTTAACAGATGCTTACTTACCGCCTGCGCAATGGGCTGATAGTAACCAGCTTCAAGAAAACGCTGCCTTGCTGCCACCATCAGCTTACTGTCACCAGGGTCAGCGGAACGCTTTTGCTGTACCGGAAGCAGGTTAATATAACCTTGCTTAGCGACATCGAAGCTATGCCCCGCAGAGCAGCACCAGGTACGGCCTGCCAAATGAAGCGGCTCGCCATCTAACGGACAGGCTAATAATTGAAAAGGAGCGCTACTCATAACAAAGTGAACTCATAAAACATATTCCTATAAAACGTTGGTTTATAAACTTTTCTTTTGCCTATACGACCTGCGGGCGACATCTTTAAACAGCGTGGACTGCCACTGACGAACAGCTAGTACCGAGGTGGTGCCAAAGCGCTGATGAATGGGCAGCCCACTTTCGCGTTCACACAGGGTGTGAAACTCTTTTGCTAGCCGCTGCATCGTTTGTTGCCACTCAGTATTACCCGCATGAGATAGCAAGCCATTCAGCACAATGAGCTTTTCACTGTCGCTATCGAAACGAGACTGAAAAAACTCTGTGGCAATATATTGCTGGAAAAAGCGCTGAATAGGGCCGCCAGGCCGCCAACGAAAATTCGCGGCCACACGCCGCCGAATTCGATTACCCGGCAATAAGTCAATCAGCTTTAGCCGTTCTAGCGCCAGCAGTTGCTGAGTGCATTGCGCCTCGCTGAGCTGGTACTGGTGATGAATTTCATCAAATCGATAGCCGTTAATCACACACACAGCGACCAAAAACAGCTCACGATCATCGACAATGCTCTGCTCTTGCGCCTGGGTCAGCTCTTGCAAACGGTGCTCTTCCTCTTGCATGGCTTGCACCAACTCAGCAAATTCCAGGTTAAGCTGGTCGCAAATACGCTCTAGCCGCTCTAAGGTAATGTGCTGCTCAGCGAATAGCCGTTTGACCGAAGCCTCGCTTAACCCAAGCCATAACGCCACATCAGCGTAAGTTTTCCCTTGGGAGCGCAGCTGGCGTTTTAAGGTATCAATAAGCGCGCTTGTCTGAGACACATCACCTCCAGACGTATAAAGTAGCGTATAACGATACCTTAAAGCCCAAATAACACAACTTTAACTACCAGAGTTGCAACATTAACCCCATTTACCGAAAGTGCTCTAACTTCTGGTTTATAAGGCGTCATTTCATGCAACCTTTACTACGCATCACGGGTGTTTGGCCCTACCTGATTGCCATCTTCTTGAATGCCTTTGTGGATTTAGGGCATAAAATCGTCATTCAAAACACGGTTTTTAAAAGCTACGACGGCGAAATCCAGGTGGTACTGACGGCATTGGTCAATGGGCTTATTCTATTGCCGTTTATTTTACTGTTTAGCCCAGCAGGCCATGTGGCGGATAGCTATCCCAAAGTCCGCATTCTGCGGGTTTCAGCCTGGGCCGCTGTCGCTGTTTCACTGGGCATCACCGTCGCTTATTACCAAGGCTGGTTTTGGCTGGCGTTTGCGATGACGCTAGTACTGGCAGTTCAATCAGCCTTTTACTCTCCCGCAAAGTATGGCTTGGTGAAAGGGCTATTTGGCAAACCTCGCTTGGCTGAAGCTAACGGGCTTATCCAGGCCGTCACCATTGGTGCCATTTTGGCAGGCACCGTGGCCTTTACTGCGCTGTTTGAAAGCTGGATAGTGCCCCGCGCTCAAACACCCGGCGAACTATTACGCAGCATTGCGCCGCTGGGTTGGCTGCTGGTGCTGAACAGCGCTATACAAGTGATAGCACTTTATCGCTTGAAACTGGATACCGCTCAGCCCTCCACCCCTCCGCTCACTTGGCAGCGCTATATCAAAGGCAGTGCACTTAAAGACAACCTGAGTATTTTGGGCCGCCAACCGATACTACGGCTGTCGATTATCGGTCTTGCCACTTTCTGGTCGGTAGGCCAGGTGCTGCTCGCTGCGTTCCCCGCCTATGCCAAAGATGCACTCAGCATTGATAACACCTTAGTCCTGCAAGGTATTCTTGCCGCTAGCGGTATTGGGATTGCGTTAGGATCATTGCTTGCCAGCAAGCTGTCTCGCAATCGCATTGAAACTGGCTTGATTCCTTTGGGCGCTGTTGGTGTTGCGGTGGGTCTGTGGTGCCTGCCACTGTTCACTACACCCATCAGCCAAGCGCTGAACTTTGTATTTATTGGCATGATGGGCGGAGTATTCATTGTACCGCTCAATGCACTGATTCAATTTCATGCGGCAGACCATGAACTAGGTACCGTGCTAGCTGCTAACAACTGGATTCAGAACCTGTCTATGCTGGGTTTCTTAGTGCTTACCGCACTATTTGCCCTGGCAGGTGTGGATAGCCATTACCTGTTGCTACTCGTGGCTACCGTTGCCATGGTGGGTGGTGGTTACACCATTTTCAAACTGCCGCAAAGCTTAGTACGCTTTCTACTCAGTTTCCTACTGACCCGCCGTTACCGTGTTGATGTTCATGGATTAGAGCACCTGCCTGCCCAAGGCGGCGTGCTGCTGCTTGGCAACCATATCAGCTGGGTAGACTGGGCAATGGTGCAAATCGCCTGCCCTCGCCCCGTGCGTTTTGTCATGTTGAAGGATATTTATCAGCGTTGGTATTTGCGCTGGTTTTTTAAGGCGCTGGGCTGTATTCCTATCGAACGGGGCGCAGGAGCCGATAACGCCTTAGCAGCGGTTGCCGAACAGCTGAATAACGGTGAAGTGGTATGCCTATTCCCTGAAGGCGCGATCAGCCGCAACGGCCAGCTAGGCGAGCTGCGCCGAGGCTATGAACGCGCCTGTAAGCTGGCGAACCCAGAGGTGCGTATTGTGCCGTTTTACCTGCGCGGCCTGTGGGGTAGCCAGTTTTCCCGCTCTTCCAGCAAACTCAAAGAGCTGCGTAACGCGCCTCTCCATCGCTCAGTCGTCGTTGCGTTTGGCAAGCCGCTGCCTAAAGACACCCCGGCCGACGTGCTCAAACGGCGCATCTTCGAACAAGCAACCAACTCGTGGCAACATGCTATCGATGAACTGCCCTCGCTGCCCGACGCCTGGATTCGTAGCGTGAAGCGTAACCTTGCTGCACAAGCACTCACTGATTCCCTTAGCCGCCCGCTGACGGCAGGCCAAGCACTTACCGCCAGTCTGCTTATTGCAAAGCGCATCCACACGCTAACCCCTGAGCAAAACGTGGGCCTACTGCTACCCAATAGCAGCGCGGGTGCACTGGCCAATATGGCAACACTTCTGGCTGGAAAAACGCTGGTTAACCTCAACTATCATCTTAACAACAGACCCAATGGCACCGCGAAAGAGGACGTGTTGTCTGCGGCACTCACCCAAGCCGACATCAATACAGTGCTGACCTCGCGCCACTTCGTTGAAAAACTTCAGCAACAAGGACTAAGCGTTAACTCACAGCTGGCAAATACCCAGACGATTTATCTGGAAGACCTACAAGCCAATATCCGACGTCATGAACGCATCAGCACTTGGCTTGCTGTTCGCCTGCTACCTGCATGGCTGCTTCAGCGCCTTTACTGCCGCAGTAGAGATGCCAATGCCACCGCTGCCATTGTGTTTCCAAGCACAAGCGAAGGACAGCCCAAAGGCGTCATGTTGAGCCACCGCAACCTGATGGCCAATATTAAGCAGACCTCCGATGTGCTTAATACCCAACATGACGATGTGGTGATCGGCTCGCTGCCGCTGTTTCATGCCTTTGGGCTCACCGTTACCCAACTGCTGCCACTTATCGAAGGCCTGCCACTGGTCTGCCACGCGGACTCCAACGACACTGCTGGCATTGCCTGCGCCGTCGCCAAGCACAAAGCCACCCTGATGTTCGGCACATCAGACTTTCTACAGCACCTAAACCACAGCCCCAACGTGCACCCACCCATGCTAGAAAGCCTACGGGCAGTCGTTGTCAGTGCCGAAAACTTGGATGAGCAGGTAGGCAGCGACTTCGTCCTAAAATTCCATAAGCCCATTTATAAAGGCTATGGGGCAACCGAGACCGCCCCCGTGGCCTCGGTTAACCTGCCGGACTCACTGGGCGCTCATTACCAAACAATACAGAAAGGTAGTAAAGCGGGTACCGTTGGCATGCCGCTTCCCGGCACCAGCTTTAAGATCGTTGAGCCGGAAAGCTTTGCGGAACAGCCTACCGGGGAGGTAGGCATGATTTTGATCAGCGGTCCCCAGGTGATGCAGGGCTACTTAAACGACCCGAAGCGCACAGCCACCGCCATTAAAGAACTCGATGGCCAACGCTGGTTTGTCACCGGCGATAAAGGGTTTATCGATGAAGATGGCTTTTTAACCCTAATTGGCGGTTGGGCTTAAACGCTGGCCAACACGAGGTAGCCATTGCTGCCGACAGGATAAAACGTTTAGCTAGCCAAGCTTAGTATTCAGGCTTGGCTAGCTGAGTGACGTATTAGCGGTTGGCCTAAAAGGGCCATCGCCTGCAGGGCCGTAGGTAATGCCCCAATCGGGAAGAAAACGCTGCACTACCTGTAATTGTGATTTCATCATGACCACTTCCTAACGTCCTTGTATTTCTTTCCGCTAGCGGGATCGTTAAAACGAGCAGTCAGCTAAAACCAGTATTCAGCCGTTTGATCAACGGGTGCCTCCATAGTTATTGTTCCCCCTCCCGCTTGCCTTAAACATGATTTTTTCCTTCTTTAGCAGTCGCTGGAAATAACGCTTCCATAGCGTTTAAACATTATGGATCATTAGGATTTACCAGCCGACGCCAAGGATCTTGCTATGCACCAACCTATCGCTGTTTTCGACGCGGGTATTGGTAGCTATGCCATTGTTGCCGAGATACACAAACGCCTTCCCAAACAGGATATTTTATATTTTGCTGACCGGGCGAGCTTTCCTTATGGCAGCAAAGGACGTGATGAACTACTCACAGTCATGCATCGCACGCTGCGCTTTCTAGAGAGCTACACGCCATCCGCCATCGTTATCGCCTCGAACGCTCCTTCTATTATGGTGCTGGACGATATTCGTCAAAGCGCATTGGTCCCCTTGTTCGGCGTCTACCCACCTATCGAAGAAGCGCTTGCCGCATCGGTTACAGGCAAGATTGGCATTATGGGTGTGCATTCGCTCATCGAAAGTTCACCTCTGAAGCAATTTATCGCTCACCATGCGCCTAATCCGGGTAACGTCAGCCTGATCAATGCCTCCCCCATGGTGGAGCTTGTCGAAAATGGTGCCTTCATATTCGACCCGGAGACAACTCAGCAAGCGGTCTCTGCTTTTATAGACGACGTTTTCCAACGGCATCCTGATATCGATACTCTGACGCTTTCAAGTACCCATCTACCTTGGTTGCGTACTTTCTTCGAATCGGCGAGGCCAAACTGCCGCTTCCTCGATCCCGCCGAAACGATTGTCGCTGGGCTAGGCAACGGCACACAGGGCACGGGACAAATTCGTGGCCTAGTGACAGGAAGTGATGCCTATAACGTGGAAACCTTTCAACGTATGTTGCAGCAGTTCGGCGTAGATATTCCGTTAGAGGTAGTCTCGCTACCATAACGTATGGCCTGCTGGTATTTCAGCGTAAACCACGATGAAATACCAACAAGCTGATACGTCAGGCAGCGGCGCTTGCCGCTGCTTGGTTGCCCTCTATTCAGACGGTTTATCCGCAGAATTATTTGGGGTATCCGGATTATCTGGTTGGTATGCGAGAGCGAAAGGTGGCCGACAAACTCAACCCACAACGGATTAGCTGGTTGATGGCTCGCTGAGTACGCTCACTTGCTAGAGAGCAGATACTTCACCA
>Ga0208015_1001061_pt1 | contig 10640 bp, 5 predicted proteins | sample 26BtaG_FD_184101 | JGI IMG/M metagenome (GOLD analysis project Ga0208015, IMG submission 184101) | Marine viral communities from Cariaco Basin, Caribbean Sea - 26B_WHOI_OMZ_CsCl (SPAdes) (version 2) | ecosystem: Environmental > Aquatic > Marine > Oceanic | place: Caribbean Sea: Cariaco Basin...
TTAAAATTGAGTACCAATCAAATCGACATGAATGGTACTATTGATGTTTCTGTGGATGTGAAGAATTCTGGGAATTATGATGGGAAGGAAGTCGTTCAGCTGTACATAAGAGATTTGGTGGGATCAGTGACGCGTCCGGTGAAGGAATTGAAAGGCTTCGAAAAAGTGGAAATCAAAAAAGGGGAGACGAAAACAGTCACTTTTAAACTGACCGTTGAAGATTTGAAATTCTACAATTCCAATTTGGATTTTGTGGCGGAACCAGGACAGTTTCATGTCTTTGTTGGCACCAATTCTGATACGACCATGAAGGCTGAATTTGAGTTGAAAAATTAAGGTTAAACAGAGATCTCACGGTTTAATGCAGTAGAGTCTTGACTGTGAGATCTAATCATGTTAGCAATGAATAAATTATTTGTCATATTATTTTGTTTCGTATTTGCTTGCGTCAACGCACAGCAACTGAAGTCCCCATCCAAGGATATTGTGGTTGATTTCTCGTTGGGCGACCACGGAGAACCAATCTATCACATCGTGTATAAAGGGAAAGAAGTCCTCAAACCAAGCAAAATGGGAGTTCTGTTGAAGGATGGAAATACATTGAACAAAAACTTCAGGATCCTCAATGTTGAAACCAGCGCATTTGACGAAAATTGGACGCCAGTTTTAGGGGAGGAAGCAGTGATAAGAAACCATTACAACCAAATGACCATGCACTTGGAACAAAAGGAATCTGATCAGAAAATGGATATTGTTTTCAGGGTGTATGATGAAGGGGTTGCTTTCAGATATGAGTTTCCATTTGAAAATAAAGCGCACTATTTTATTATTTCGGACGAGACTACCGAATTCAATCTAACGGGCAATCACAAGACGTTTTGGCTTCCCGGGGATTATGATAGTCAGGAATACAATTATAACGAAACCAAATTTTCGGAGATTGACATTTCTAAAATTGATCGAAACAACGGAATCGCCTTACAAAGTGTGGAAAGCAATTATAGGGTGCAAACTCCTTTAATGCTGAAATCAGACAACAATTTATACCTCAATATTTTTGAAGCAGCAGTCAATAATTACCCTGTAATGCATTTGGATGTCGATACTGAAAATTACACGTTGACCTCCAATTTGGTTCCTAATGCCATTGGGGACAAGGCTTATCTTAGAACGCCGTCAACAACACCTTGGCGCACCTTTATGGTCAGTGATGATGCTCGGGATATTGTGGGTTCCAAAATGATTCTGAATTTGAACGAACCCAATAAAATTGAAGATACCTCATGGATCAAGCCTATGAAATACATAGGTATTTGGTGGGAAATGCATGTGGGGATAGCTACTTGGGATTATGCGGGCAGTCAAAACGCACAGAATTCCTTAACCAAGGAGCTGTTGCCTTCCGGAAAACATGGTGCCACAACGGAAAACACCAAACGTTATATCGATTTTGCCGCAAAACATGGTTTTGATGGCGTGTTGGTAGAAGGTTGGAACGTAGGATGGGAAGATTGGTTTGGAAATTGGAAAGAAGATGTTTTCGATTTCCTGACTCCGTATCCCGATTTTGATATTGAGGAAGTCCATAGATATGCCAAATCAAAAGGTGTAAAAATGATTATGCACCATGAAACGTCGGGATCGGTTGGCAATTATGAACGGCATTTGGACCGCGCTATGGATTTGATGAAAAAATACGATTATCCGGCGGTCAAAACGGGTTATGTGGGTCGAATAATCCCTCGGGGCGAATATCATGACGGACAAGCCATGGTCAATCACTTTAATTTTGTGGCCGAACGTATGGCAGATAATCAGTTGATGGTCAATTCACACGAAAGCACACGTCCAACGGGCTACCACAGAACCTATCCAAATTATATTGCCGCAGAAGCCGCACGTGGGAATGAGTTCAATGCATGGAGCAATGGAAATCTACCTTCCCACGAAACCGTTTTACCTTTTACAAGATTGCTGGGTGGTCCTATGGATTATACCCCGGGAATTTTTGAAATCAAAATGAGTGCTTACGACCCCACTAAAACCGAACAAGTCCATACCACCTTGGCCAAACAATTGGCCTTGTACGTTACGCTGTATTCACCACTGCAAATGGCAGCCGATTTGCCGGAGAATTATGAAAAACATTTGGATGCCTTTCAATTTATAAAAGATGTGCCGTTAGATTGGCAAACCTCCAAATATCTCGAAGCTGAACCGGGTGATTACCTCACGGTGGTTAGAAAGGATAAAAACTCCGAAAACTGGTTCTTGGGGGCGATAACCGATGAATATCCGAGGAAAACAGAAATTCCATTGGATTTTCTGTCGCCAAACAAGACCTATAAAGCCACTATTTATCAGGACGGAAAGGATGCGCACTGGGAGAAAAACCCAAAAAGTTATACGATCAAAACAGAAACGGTAACCAATAAATCCAAACTCAAATTGACTTTGGCTGCGGGTGGTGGAACGGCCATTAGTTTTATGGCCATAAACTAACTTCAAGCACCATGCTTTGAAGATGTGAAGACTCAGTGAAAATTGAATCAATTATAAAGAGATGATGAAATTCGTTAAAAATAATATGTTGAGGCTCATAACATCAATAGGTATGTTGATCGTCTTTAATGCACATTCACAACAAAAAACCTATTGTAACCCCATCAATATTGATTATGGTTATACTCCTTTTGACCGATTTGCATCGCAAGGGAAACACCGGGCTACTGCAGATCTTGTCATTGTAAATTTTCAGGAAAAGTTGTTCCTGTTTTCCACCAATCAAGAAGGCTATTGGTACAGTGACAATATGCTCGATTGGACCTTTGTGCCACGAAAGTTTCTTGTGGACGATACTTATAAACACGATTTAAATGCCCCGGCCGCATGGGCAATGAAAGACACCTTATACGTGTATGGCTCCACTTGGAAATCAGATTTCCCTATTTGGAAAAGCACCAATCCCACCGTTGACGATTGGGAAATTGCGGTAGATACCCTCAAAGTAGGGGCTTGGGATCCAGCATTTCATTATGACGAAGATACAGATGATTTGTACCTCTATTGGGGTTCTAGCAATGTTTGGCCACTCTTGGGTACAAAGATCAACACCAAAACTCTGCAGTCTGAAGGCTTTGTAAAACCTATTTTACAATTAAATCCGGAAGACCACGGCTGGGAACGTTTTGGCGAATATAATGACAATGTATTCTTGCAACCCTTTTTGGAAGGTGCATGGGTCACCAAACACAACGGTTTATATTACATGCAATATGGTGCCCCGGGAACGGAATTCAGTGGCTATGCCGATGGGGTCTATGTGAGTAAAAATCCGTTGGAAGGTTATGAATACCAAACACACAATCCATTTTCATACAAACCGGGCGGTTTTGCACGTGGCGCTGGACATGGTGCCACCTTTCATGACAACTTTGATAATTATTGGCATGTATCGACCATAGCGATTTCCACAAAAAATAATTTTGAACGACGCTTGGGAATATGGCCTGCAGGTTTTGATCAGGATGATGTCATGTATTGCAACACCGCCTACGGCGATTATCCGACGTATTTGCCGGAATATGGTCAGGATAGGGATTTCACGAAAGATATGTTTGCAGGTTGGATGTTGCTCAACTATCAAAAACCTGTCCTTTCTTCTTCAACCTTAGGAGCTTATCATCCCAACTTCGTGGTGGATGAGGATATCAAAACCTATTGGAGTGCCAAAACCGGAGATAAAGGCGAGTGGTTTCAAACCGACCTGGGTGAAGTGTCCACCGTCAATGCCATTCAAATTAATTATGCCGATCAAGATGCCGAGTTTTTAGGAAAGACCTTGGGTAAATTCCATCAGTATAAAATCTACGGTTCCAATGACGGTAAAAAATGGACAGTGATTGTAGATAAGAGTAAAAACAAAACAGATGTGCCTCACGATTATATCGAATTGGCAAATCCTGTGAAAGCACGCTATTTAAAACTCGAAAACTGGTACATGCCCACAGGGAAGTTTGCCTTAAGTGGATTCAGGGTATTTGGAAAGGGAACTGGAGAAAAGCCAAAAGCCGTCGAACGATTTGTCGCTTTGCGTGCCACGCCTAAAAAATATGGCGAACGCAGAAGTGTTTGGTTCAAATGGCAACAAAATGAGATGGCAGATGGGTATGTGATCTACTGGGGCAAATCACCCGATAAACTCTACGGAAGCATCATGGTATATGGTAAGAATGACTATTATTTTACGGGAGCAGATCGCGTGGATCCGTACTATTTTCAAATAGAGGCATTCAACAATAACGGGATTTCTGAACGCACTGAAATTATAAAGGCTGAATAAAACAAAATCTATGAGAGCACGTCATTTTTTAATCGCAAGTTTTATCTTTTTCGGATGTCTATGGACTTTGAGTGCGCAAAATGCACCTTCCAAATATGAAGCCAAAATAGATTCGTTGATGAATCTGATGACTTTGGAAGAAAAAATAGGCCAGACTGTAATGTACGGCGGGGGCTGGGCCAAAACAGGTCCCTTTGTCAATACGGATTATGAAAAATACATCAGGGAAGGTAGCGTAGGGGCCATGTTGAATGTGTATACCTCAAAAGCCACTCGTGATCTGCAGAAAATTGCTGTAGAAAACACCCGTTTGGGGATTCCGTTGTTGTTTGGTTATGATGTGATTCATGGCCATCGGACCATATTTCCAATCAATCTCGCATTGTCAGGAAGTTGGGATCCTGAGCTTGTTGAACTTACCTCACGCATCGCCGCTGAAGAAGCTTCGGCAGAAGGATTGCACTGGACTTTTGCTCCCATGTTGGACATTGCAAGAGATCCGCGTTGGGGCAGGATTTCAGAAGGTGCAGGAGAAGACGTCTATCTGACCAATGTCTTGGCAAAGTCTTATGTTAAGGGTTTTCAGGGCGATGATTTGTCAAAGAACAACACCATTCTTGCCTGTGCCAAGCATTTCGTGGGTTATGGCGCTGCACAAGCCGGTCGTGACTATCATACGGTCAGTATGGGAGAAGATGAATTGCGCAACGTGTATTTACCACCGTTTAAAGCAGCGGTCGACGCTGGAGTGGAAACCTTTATGACCGCTTTTAATGAGTTGAACGGTATTCCTGCAACCGGAAATATATTTCTTTTTCGCGACATTCTTCGCAATGAATGGGATTTTAAGGGCTTTGTCGTATCCGATTATACGGCCATTAACGAATTGATTCCACATGGTTTCGCAAAAGACAGCTTGGATGCTGCACGTTTGGCAATGCTTGCCGGTGTGGATATGGATATGATGGGACATGTGTATCGGAAGAATTTAAAGAAATTAATTGAAGAGGGTGAGGTTAGTGAGGACTTGGTCAACGAATCCTGTCGGAAAATTTTATCGGCAAAATTCAAATTGGGATTGTTTGAGGATCCTTATCGTTATTCTGACGAAAAACGCCAACAGGAAACCATCTATAAACCCCAATTTTTAAAAGCCGCCCGTGATGCTGCGGCAGCTTCTTCGGTATTGTTAAAAAACGATGGAAATGCGTTACCACTGGAAAAGTCGGCTACCATTGCCTTGATCGGTCCCTTGGCAAAGGATGAATATCACATCAACGGAAATTGGGGTGGTGCTGGAGATAGAAAAGGGAAGTCGGTGAGTATTTATGAAGGTCTTCAGGAGTATTTAAAGGACAGTCAAATGTTATATGCAAAGGGATGCGAATTGGAAAAGGATGACGAAAGTGGCTTTCAAGAAGCTATTGATGCCGCCAAAAAAGCGGATGTGGTGCTTCTCGTGATGGGCGAAAGTTACCATATGAGCGGCGAGGCAGCATCGCGAACTGACATTAGAATCCCTGGGATCCAACCAAAACTGATCAAGAAAATTCGGGAGGCAGTTCCCAATAAAAAAATTGTTTTGCTCTTAATGAATGGAAGACCTTTGGATCTTTCCGAAGAAATAGGACAAGTGGATGCTATTTTGGAAGCTTGGTACCCCGGAACCATGGGAGGTAGTGGGGTTGCCGACGTCTTGTTTGGGGTTTATAATCCATCGGCGAAGTTGACGGTGACGTTTCCACGTAATGTTGGCCAGATTCCAATTTATTACAATATGAAAAACACGGGGCGTCCCATCCCGGAATCCAATCCGAAGCAAGATTATAAGTCCAATTATATCGATTCGCCGAACACCCCATTATTCGTTTTCGGACACGGACTGAGCTATACCACATTTCAATACTCTGAGCTTACCCTGTCGTCAACACATATCGGATTTAATGACACACTTACAGCAACGGTAAGCATTACCAATACCGGGAATTACGACGGCCATGAAGTTGTCCAGCTTTATATACACGATAAGGTAGGAAGCATTACGAGGCCAGTGAAGGAACTCAAAGGTTTCCAAAAGATCTTTCTTAAAAAGGGAGAAAGTAAAATCGTAACGTTTAATATATCGGTTGAAGATTTGAAATTTTACAATAATAACATGGAATATGTGGCTGAAGCAGGAGAATTTGAAATTGCCATTGCGCCAAGTTCTGATTTTAAATTTAAACATTTATTTACCCTTGAATAACCCTTAATTTAATACTAAATAGCAGATCATTATGAAAAAACAATTACTCATATTACTTATGTTGATGACCTCTATAAGCTTTGCACAGCAATATGCATTTATAGATTTCGGAAACTCATCCACCACCACGCCTGGAAACTGGAATAACGTGGTCACCACCATGCAAAACCAGACGGGCGTCATTGTCAACCTGATTGATTCCAATGGGAGCGCTACAGGAGTGACTCTCGAACTCACTGACTCTTTTGATGCCATCAATACCAATGGAACCACGTCACCTAATAGCGCATTGCCTTTTCCGGCATCGGCTACAAGGGATAATTTTTTTGGAGCGACCAGTGCAGCTTTTAACGGAAACATCACCCTTACCGGAGGTTTTACCTTAACTGGTTTGGACCCTTCAAAGTATTATTCATTTATAGTGTTCAGCTCCAGAACGGGAGTGAGCGATAATCGTGAAACACTTTATACCGTAACTGGTGCAACAACTGCTGCTGAAGGTTTAAATGCCTCTAATAATACCTCAAACACTGCAGATGTTTTAAATATTCAATCTACGGCAGGTGGTGAAATCACGTTTGAAGCCAAACCGGGACCTAATAACAACAATTCTTTTGGATTTTTCTATTTGGGTGCACTTCAATTGATTATTAGTGATTCGCCCATCGGAGATACCACTCCAGACCCCACATTGACCTTGATCTATCCTAATGGCGGTCATCTATGGGAAGTAGGTAAAACCGTTAGGGTGAAATGGTCAAGCATTTCTATTACCGATATGCTGATCGAATTTTCCTCAGATAATGGTACCAATTGGTCAACCATAGCTACCGCTCCAGCGTCACTACAGTATTATGACATGGTGGTTCCCAACACGATTTCCTCATCTTGTCTAATTAGAATTTCAGGAGAAGGCTTGACCGATACAAGTAATGCTAGCTTTGAAACCATACCCAATGAAGGCATGGTTTATCGGATTGTCATCCTCGGTTCCTCAACCGCAGCAGGTGTTGGGCCATCAGACGGCAATAATGCCTGGGCCACCAAATACCGCAACTATCTTACTGAAATGGATACGCGTTATGATATTGTCAATTTAGCTGTGGGTGGCTATGCTACCTACAATATTTTACCAACGGGCACACCAATTCCATCTGGAGTAAGTAGAACAATTGATACACAAAGGAATATTACAAAGGCTATTGAATTGGTTCCAGGAGGTGTCATTATTAATATGCCTTCCAATGATGCTGCAAGTGGGTATCCTGTTGCAGATCAAGTGGCAAACTACAATCTCATCAGCGCCGTGACCACGAGTGAGGAAGTGCCATTATGGGTCACCACGCCACAGCCTCGAAATTTTGGGAGTAATACAACAAATCTGAATATTCAAATCCAAATGGTGACCGAGACCAACACGATGTTTGGTGATTTTGCCATCGATTTTTGGACTGGGTTTCCTATTGCCAATAATAACGGCATCCTTCCACAGTATGATTCTGGGGATGGTATCCATTTTAATGACGCTGCTCATCAGATTTTATTTGATAGAGTTATTGCCAAAGGCGTACACCTGGCAGTAAAGGCAAAGGCGGATGCGTTAAGTGTGGAGGATCATGCTACGGCAGATTTCATAGTGTTTCCAAATCCAGTGACTACAACGGCTACCATTAAGTTCACACAGACACTTTCCCAAGAAGTCACAATCTCATTGATGGATATGTTGGGCAAAGAAATTTACCGAAAAACACAGACCCCTGTAAACAATACCATGTCTTTTTCGAGAGATCAGATTGAATCAGGATTTTATATCCTAAAAATTAATAGTGCAAGTAAAATTATTACAAAAAGAATATTAATCAACTAAAAACAAAAACAATGAAAAAAATTACACAAACATTAGCAATATTATGTATTGCTACATTTACAATGACGGTACAATCGCAGCAGGTTTTCCTTTTCGATTTGAACCACAACAATTCGGAACTTAACCGGACAGAGGGTAACTGGAATAATCATTTGGCAAGTGCTATGACTACAGACATCAGCAACTTTATCAATGATCAAGGTGTGGCTTCAACCTATTCTTTTGGAGTAACAGATGACTTTGTTTCGGCCAACAACAATGGAACAACCTCTCCCGATCCTAGTATTGGTTTTCCTGCTACGGCAACAATTGACTCCTATTATGTCCAGAATGGAAGTAACGAAACAGGAGCTTTTACTTTTTCGGGTTTGAATACTTCCATGTATTATCAATTTGAAATATTTGCTTCGCGGGTAGGTGTAACTGATAATCGTCAGGCTCAATATACCGCAACTGGTGCCAATACCGGAATTGCTTATTTGGACGGTGGAAACAATACCGCCAATACGACGACTATCGTCAATATCCAGCCTGACGCGACTGGAAATATTGTATTAGCACTTCAAAAGGGACCTGAAAACACGAACGGCTCCGGCTTTTGTTATATTGGAGCTATCAAAATGACGGAAACTACAGAGCTTTCAACTCCTGATTTCTCATTGGAGGCCAATGTCACTTTTTCTCCAAATCCAGTAACCGAATCATTTTCAGTTCGCTTTAATATGAATAGCACTGCAAAAGTTTCCATTGCCCTTTATGATATTGCAGGCAAAATGGTCACATCTATTTTTAATGATAAGGTTTCAGCTGGTATATTTAACCATACTTGGAATAGAACTTCAGGGGAAGGCGAGACAATTGCCGCGGGACTTTACATTTTGGAAATCAACGCAGGTGATCATAAAATGAGCAAGAAATTAATTTTGAAATAGTACAACTTAATTTAAAACATGATCATATGAAGCCACATATAACATATCAAATTAGAAATTTGCTGATCCTGTTTTGTGTGGCTTTTTCTTATCAATTGAGCGCCCAAAAATCCATCATAAATTCCGGGTGGCAATTCACCTTGGATACCACAAAAACCAATTGGCAAACGATCAATATTCCGCACACATGGAATAAAAATGATGCTTTTGACGACGACCCCGGGTATTTAAGAGGTTTGGGTTTTTATCAAAAACAAGTATATGTTCCTATCGAGAAAAAAGAATTAATACATTATCTCCGTTTTAAAGGCGTCAACCAAGAAGCCAATGTCTATGTGAATGGCCATTTTGTCGGCAATCATAAAGGGGGTTATACAGCCTTTAATTTTAATATTACAGAGTTCTTGAAATTTGGGGATTATAATCTTATTGAAGTAAAGGTTGACAATTCGTATAATGCGAATATCCCACCCTTGGACATCGACTTTACAATTTATGGCGGTATTTATAGAGATGTGGAATGGATTGCATTACCAAAGCAACATCTCACTTTAAATGATTTTGCATCCGAAGGCTTTTATGTCGATTACCCTCATGTCTCCATAGAAAAAGCCAGTGTAGAAGTAACGGTTCTTTTGGACAATTTTGATGTGAAATCGGCTACAAATCAACTCGAATTAAGTATTTCAGATGCCGATGGAAAAATCATCCGTACTGAAACTAAAAAAATAAAAATCAACGCCAACACCACCGAAAAACTGAAGATACATTTTCCAGAAATCCGTAATCCAAATTTATGGTCGCCTGAACATCCGTACCTCTATCAGTTGCAAATTGTGTTAAAAGATAAGAATGGAACTATTTTAGAAGAAAAATCATCGCATGTTGCATTCCGTTGGGTCAGTGTCGATCCAAATAAAGGCTTGATCCTTAACGGAGAACCTTACAAACTAATTGGAGTTAATAGACATCAGGATTATGAAGGCTATGGAAGTGCCGTACCGATGCAGCTTCAGGAAAATGACATTTATCTGATAAAAAATATGGGATCCAATGTTATTCGTTTTGCACATTATCCACAAGCTCAGGAACTCTATAAGTTATGCGATGAACTTGGACTTCTGGTGTGGTCAGAAATCCCAGTTGTCAATAAAGTGACCAACACGCCTGAATTTTTTGAAACCAGCCTGACCATGCAGGAAGAACATCTCAAACAGTATTATAATTTTCCTTCTGTGGTGATGTTTGGGTATA
>Ga0208015_1001063_pt1 | contig 10631 bp, 10 predicted proteins | sample 26BtaG_FD_184101 | JGI IMG/M metagenome (GOLD analysis project Ga0208015, IMG submission 184101) | Marine viral communities from Cariaco Basin, Caribbean Sea - 26B_WHOI_OMZ_CsCl (SPAdes) (version 2) | ecosystem: Environmental > Aquatic > Marine > Oceanic | place: Caribbean Sea: Cariaco Basin...
CGAATTTATACTAAACGGTTTAAAATACAGAACTGTAAAGAATAAACGTATCACAGCATATCAATACTTGAGGAAAACAATGAAAGTACAAACCTACCTAATCAACCTTGATGGTAGCCATGAGCGCTTAGAGAATGCTAAAAAGCAACTCGATAGTATCGATTGGAGTTTTGAGAGGTTTCCTGCTTTTGATGGACGTGGCAAATCACTGTCTAGCTTTGAAAATTATGACGACCAGCAAGCAAGGCAGACTCTCGGTCGTAGCCTTTTAAACTCCGAGATCGGTTGCTATCTTAGCCACTATCATTGTGTGTCGGCATTTTTAGAGAGCGATGCAGACTACCTAATCGTTTTAGAAGATGATATGCAGTTGTCTGATAATTTTAAGAGCGTTACCACGCAGTTGTTAGATTTTTTGTACGCCAATAAAAATTTAGAGTGGCATTTAATCAATATTGCCGCTAATAAAAAAAAGATAACGAAAAATATTACCCAAATCAATAACCATACTTTGTGGCATGCTTATTATTTTCCTATTTTAGGCTTGGGCTTGATATGGTCCAGAAAAGGGGCAGAAGAATTTATAGAAAAAGGCAAAACCATTACCATGCCAGTTGATGTGTTTTTTCAAAACTGGCTCAGCCAAAGCGCTAAAGGTTTGGGGGTTTGGCCAGCATTGGTAACTCCCTCAGATATGGACAGTGATATTTGGAGTGAAGCAAAAGCAAAAAATATACAACGTAAAGAGTTAGAGAATAGAGACTGGTCTTATAGCCTAAAAAAGAAGCAAAGAATATTGCACAACAAAATACTTGCCATTAAAAACTTATATTCACATAAATAGTACTTATATTATGAAAAATACTGTTATCAGCTTAACTGCTGCTATAGACAGAAGAGAACACATCAAAACTGAGTTTAACAAACATAATATCAACTTTGAATTTTTTGATGCGCTTACGCCAAGTGTGGCTGAAGCTTATGCTAAAAAACTCTGTACAAACTTTGAAAGTAGCAATCTTAGTGGTGGTGAGCTGGCATGTATGATGAGTCATGTCTCAATTTGGCAAAAAATGATTGACGAAAGCATACCCTATCTGGCTATCTTTGAAGATGATGTCTATTTGGGCGAAGATGCTGAATATTTATTAAATACGACAGATTGGATTCAGCCTACATGGCATATTATAAAAACTGAGACGGTCAATGATAAAATACTTTTGTCTTCCGATAGATATGAGGTTATCGCTGAAAAAAGATACCTTGCTCAATTAAAGGGTACTCATTTAGGTTCAGGTGGCTATATTTTATCATTACATGGTGCTAAGCTTTACTTTGATTATTTTACTAAAAACAAGTTAATACCAATAGATGAGCTGATGTTTGATACTTTTCTGAGTGAAGGTTTAGAACCTATTTACCAAATGACGCCTGCTCTATGCATACAAGAAATTATATTGTGCGGTGCTAACTCAGCATTGTTATTGCCAGGCTCATTAATGACAGATCGCAGCAACAAAGTAAATAAAATAAAGAAACCTTTCACTTATAAACTAAAAAGAGAAGTTAGTAGGCTTGCTTTACAGATGAAAAAAGCGCTGTCTGCTGAAAATATTCCTTTTAAATAATCTATAGTCAATCTACTATAAAGTAAATACAGTGTTACTGGAATAATTGTACTCTTTTTATTTAGGACTAACTATACTGTATGTTAATCATCCAAATAAAATCAGACTCAGAAAATTATTATTAACGACTAAATAAGCGCAATGTCATTTTATCTAGCGAATATTTTACAGGTCTTATTTACAGGTTTTTTATAAACCTAGCAGGTAACAAAAATGTTTTTAGTGAAAAACCTCAGATTACTGGGAGAAGGTACGCAAAAAAAGGTTTATGAGTATCCCGATGACTTAGAGAAAGTCATTAAAATAATGAAGACAGAGCATGCAACAGCGACTGGTGGTAGAGCAGGTCAGCATCACTTGCGAGCACATCGATCACAAGGTATTTACAGACAGTTTCGCAGAGAGTTATTACAATATTTACAGCTATGTAAAAATAACTATGCTAATTTTAACTTTACCTTTCCTATCGAAACGGTCTACGGTTTTGTGCCTACTGACCAAGGTTTAGGTTTGGTAACTGAAAGAGTTCTAGATCCGAATGGTACGGCAACCTCACTATATGAGATTGCAACAAACCATAGTTTTGAGGATAAGCATGCTATTGCTTTAGATGCCCTATTCAATGAATGCGTAGAGCAGCATGTTGTATTTGGTGAAGTTAATATCGCAGGAATTATGTATACCGAACAAAGAAGAGGCTTTCCTGAATTCGTACTGGTCGATGGTATTGGCGAAAAGCTACTTATACCTTTTAGAGCCATGAGTAAAAGCATTAATAGTCGTAACGTTAGAAAAATTGAAAAGCATATTAAAAACCAGATTAATGATTACCAAAATAAAATAACTATCAAATAGATAGCTTATTTTTTGAGTAACTCTCCAAATAATTCATGATAGCCTTGAGTAATATGGTCTTTACTATATGAGTGTAAAGCCTTTTGTCGTGCAGCTGATGCTAATTGCTGATACTCCGCAGGATTAGATAATACCGATGATATCGTAGCAGCCAATTTGCTAGCATCTCCAATAGGAAAAAGAAATCCGTCTTTTTCGTGATTTATTAGCTCTTCTACCCCTACTGCCTCACTTCCAATAATTAAGCAGCCGCTCGCCATTGCCTCTATTACAGCGAGATTTAGTCCTTCGAACCTACTAGACATCACAAATATTTTATGATTTAGCAGTAATTTATCAACTTCGTTACTATAGTCTATAAATTTAATTTGGTCTTCTAAGGCGTATTGTTGCACCAGTTGCATAACTTCTTTCTTATAACGCTCACGCCCAGTGCCTACCAGCGTTAAATGTGGGATGACTCCTTGTTTTTTGAGCTTATGCATTGCCTCAATTAAGGTAACATGATCCTTACTCTTTGCGTATCTACCAACCATAATCAAGTCTTGTGGTCTAGCACTTATAGGCGATAGATTATCTCCTCCAAATCGCGTGGTATCGATGCCATTTGAGATTACTTGGATAGGTGACTGTAGGCCTTGATTAGACAAGGTTTTTGCAACCCCTTGTGAAACCGCGACCACTCTATCGGTATATTTACTTAGTTTGCGTGTTTGGTAAAGCTTCCAAGGAGTATAACGCTCTCTAGAGTTATGCTCAACTTGGATTAAATGAGGAACTTTAGCCAGTAATCCTGCTCGACGCCCTAACAAATGCTCAGGAAATCCATGAGCAACTAAAATATCTGGCCGCCATTGTTCACATAGATTTTTTAGCTCCAGTATTGTCGTTATATGGGTCGCACCTGTGATTACTTGATACTCGATATTTTTGTCATCCAATCCTTTTAGCTTTTCCGCTACTGTTGTACTTTTGCGACGTAATACCAATAAACTCTCAATTGAAGGTAATTGATTGTGTGCCGCGATCAAGTCAACAGCTACTTTTGTAGCTCCAGAGAAACCGCCCGTGACAAAATGTAAAACTCTCAATGGTTTCTCCTTAAGTACATCTAAATAGATATAAAAATTTATTTACTTTAAAGACAGTTTTATTATCTTTACAAATTTCTTGAAAAAATAATTCGCAGTTTTAAATGGCTTGATAGAAAATAGCTTTAGTGAATATTTTATTTTATTACTGCTTTCTTCATACTGTTTTTTAGTATTAAACCACTTTATATTGGCCAGCGCTTTATTATAATATTTTGAATCCTTAAAAAAAATTAATACATCCAGTCTACCCTGTTTCATTTTTTCTGAATCTTTTGAAAAATTATTATCATGTTGTCTATATAAAGCAAATATTTCACTCATATAATAAATCCTGCCATGCTTTGTTAATTTTAGCCACATGTACCAATCTTCTAAAACGATGCTGGAATCATAGCCACCAGTTTCTTTTAATGCTTGGAGTCTAATCAGCTGTGTCACTGCAGGCAGGTCAAACTTGTGCATTATTATTCTTTTGAAATCATAATATCTTGATTTACTTAAGCTGGTTGCTATTATTTTATCATTTTCATCAATATGCTGAACACCGCCAAACACCGCTAAAACATTATGGTGACTATTTAGAAACTCGACCTGCACCTTAAGCTTATGACTCAGTATGACATCATCTGAAGCGATACCAGAATAATACTCTCCCTGACACCACTCGATGGCTTCATTCAAAGTAGCGCTCAAACCTTTATTTGGTCTAGATCTAAACTCAAAATTAACAAAGCGTTGCTCACATAACTTTGTCATCTCTTCAATTTTTGCAAACGATCCATCTTTTGAGCCATCATCTATGATAATAAGTTCTATATTTTCGTATGTTTGATTTATGACACTTTGGATAGAAGCTTGGACAAAATCTTCATGGTTATAGCAAGGTATCACTACGGAAACTAAAGGTTTTGACATATCAAGACTCATAATAAATTTGTTATTCTAAAAAAAATTAATCTTATTTTTCTCGTGAACTTTATTGTACTGAACAGTCCAGAATAATTAATTTTACTCATACCTTCAATTATAGCTTTTTTCCAATCTGCCTTATTTCTAAGCTCTGTCTTATGTTTACGCATATAGCTATAAGTACTCCATAGGACATATACTATATTATCTTTAGTACTCGCATATATTTTCGGCTGGTCTAAGAAAATATCATTTAAAATAAATGCATTTCTTAACATCAAATAATGATTATCATTCACTTTCTGAGTAGTAGAAAGAAAATTGTAGTGATAATAATACACTGATGAAATTCTTATTATTTTTTCTGAGTTGAAAAAATTTAACCTTGTTATTACTTCATCATTATTTATGTAATTATCGTTATTAATATTATACTTTTCGTAATCTTTATAGCTTTTCTTAATAACTTCCTTTCTAATAGCAAAGCAACCATGTACATGCCATCCATTTAAAGAATTTACTATACATTCAATAGGATCCAGCTCATTATCTAATGTATAAAAACAGAGCTTATTCCAAAATTTATTTTTATTTTCAATTAACATCTCCGGTATAACTATGTCTACATCTAGATTACTATGATAAGTTTTATAAACTTCACTTATCATATTTTCTGAGAGACTATCATCACAATCTAGAAACAGTATAAACTCAGTAGAAGCATTTTCTATGCCTAATCTTCTGGCTTGGGCTGCACCTTTATTTTCTTGCTCAAAAACTTTATAGTTAAAGCTAACCCCCAATGCCAAATGATCTTTAATGACTCTTAAAGTGTGGTCAGTCGATCCATCATCAACGAAAACAACATCAAAATTTTGATTTTTTTGATTCTTGAGAGTTTCAATGCAGCTTTTTATATTTTCTTGCTCATTATGCATTGGTACAATTATACTTATAAGACTCATTCAATTCCTTTATTGCTAATCCATAATAAAATTAAAACAATTTGCATCATAAAAGACGGCCGTATTAGATAACTGGTTTAACTCCCGTTGTCGTAATCAAATTATTCAGAATACATCCAAAAATCATTACATCTCTGAATAATTGTAGTGACGTCTTCCATAGTCATGGTAGGCCCTATTGGTAAACTTAACACTTCATCATGCATTTTTTCAGAAATGAGATAGCTAAGCTTATTCCACTCTTTATAAGCAGGTTGCTGATGTGGCGGAATAGGATAATGTATCAGTGCCTGAATCCCATTTTCAGCTAAGTATGTTTGTAGCGCATCTCTATGTTTACAGCGAATCACAAAAACATGCCAAACGTGGGCGCTATCATTTTCCTGAGTAGGTAAGATGATTGCTTTATTTTTAATGCCTTCAAGATAAGCGTTCGCGACTTGTCGGCGATGCGCAATTTCTTTATCAAGATACTTTAATTTAACACTCAACATAGCGGCCTGGATTTCATCCAAACGACTATTGATCCCTTGATATAGGTTTTTATATTTTTCATGTGAGCCATAATTACGTAACGCGCGCAATGTGTGAGCCAGCGCTTCGTCACTCGTAGTAATTGCACCCGCATCACCTAAGGCGCCAAGATTTTTACCAGGATAGAAACTAAAACCTGATGCATCACCCCAACTCCCTGCTCTCTTACCTTCAAGAGAAGCACCATGTGCTTGCGCAGAGTCTTCTAATACCAACAACTCATGACATTTAGCAATATCCATAATCGCTGGCATATCTGCTAGTTGCCCATATAAATGCACAGGAAGTATCGCTTTTGTTTTGCTAGTAATAGCCATCTCAATTTTTTTGGGATCAATATTGAAGCTGTCGACACATGGTTCAACTAAAATAGGCATTAAGTTATTAGCGCTAATTGCCAATATACTCGCAATATACGTATTTGATGGGACAATGACCTCGTCACCATCTTTTAGCTTACCTAGCTCCTTCCATGCTCGCAGCGTTAGAATAAGCGCGTCCAAACCATTAGCAACACCTATGGCAAATTTCGTCTCACAATAATCAGCAAACTGCTGCTCAAATTGTTCGAGCTCACTGCCGCCGATATACCAGCCTGAATCAATAACACGAGCACAAGCGTCTACAAGCTCATCACGATATTGAGCATTAATTGCTTTTAAATCAAGAAAAGGAATCATGTGGTAACCCTATGAGGTAAATATTTAAGCAAATAGTTAAATTGAGTATTATTGTGTTTGGTGATTGACTCTAGGCTACAAGGGCTTTCATACCTTTTTATCTTTTTTACTCACTCATCCACGATGTTACCAATTCTTCTGGATAACCACGATGGAAGTGTTTACGCCACGGATAAGCATCACCCGTTCCATCATGCAATTTGACTTTAGTAGTGGGGCATATTTTCTTAGCAGGAGAGCCGGCATAAATCATATCGGCTTCTGTGATACCTTTAATCGATGAATGCGCAGCAATTAGGCAGCCATGACTTATTTTAGCACCTGGCAAAACAACACTCATGGTGGCAATGACAGCATAATCTTCAACAGTGACACCAAGCAAGGTGTCGCTAGGCGGATGCGGATCATTGGTTAAGACCACATATGGAAAAATCCAAACATAGTTGCCGATTTTACTTTTTTGCCCAATATGGACATTACTGTGAAAACGTACAAAATCGCCTATGTCACAATGACCTTGTAAATCAGACAAAGTGCCTATTTGTAAGTTTTTTCCAGCGTTTACTTTCTCTCTTACCGTGACTCGATGACCTGTCACTAATGCTTCTAAAAAATGTGAGCCTTCATAGAAAATACTATGTGATCGAATATGGGAATTAACCCCTATATATAGCTTCTCTCCATTTGACAAATGATTTGAAACGCCTATCTCGCAGAACGCTTCAATCACTGTATTCTCACAGATCTCTACATTGTCATAAACAATGGTGTAAGCACCAATCTTTACATTAGAGCCTATAATAGCTTTGTCCGAAACTATTGCCGTAGGATGGATACTCATAGACACCTCAAAAATTCATCATAATCGCGAATATAATCATTTTCGTCGTAATGCTCGCTTGCCAGTACCAAAAGCACACAGTCGTGACTAAAGTTATGCATCTCACGCCATACCAAATCACCAACGATTAAGCCTTTCGTAGGAGAATCAAGCCAAGCTTCTTGACGCTGCGCACCATCATCAAGAACCATACGGCACTTACCAGTCACACAAATAGCAACCTGTTGGAGGTTGTGATGCGCATGAAAACCGCGTGACGCCTCTATCTGTGTACCAAAAATATAGTAGACACGCTTTATTTTAAATGGCACAGTCTTTTCTGCTTCCAAAGCAACTAGTGAACCACGTTCATCGCCCAATGCTGGAAAATCAACCCATTTTATTAAGCTCATGACTCTTCATCCGCTAGAGAAATCAAATACTGGCCATAAGCATTTTTGTTCATACTGCGACCAATCTCTAACACTTTTTGCTTACTCAACCAGCCATTATTGAGGGCAATCTCTTCCAAGCATGCCACTTTATAACCTTGACGCTTTTCAATAGTCTCAACAAACTGTGCTGCTTCTAGCAAGCTTTCATGTGTACCTGTATCAAGCCACGCAAACCCACGACCTAGTAGCTCTACGCTTAAATCACCACGTTCCATATACATCTGATTGACGGTGGTAATCTCAACTTCGCCTCGATCGGAAGGCTTAACATTTTTCGCAATCTCTATGACATCATTATCATAAAAGTATAAACCCGTCACCGCATAATTGGATTTAGGCTTGGTAGGTTTTTCTTCTATCGAAATAGCGCGCTTATCTTCATCAAATGCCACTACGCCAAAACGCTCTGGATCTTTCACTTGATAGCCGAAGACGGTTGCACCGTTTTTACGATTGACGGCTTGACGTAATAATGGCGTGAACCCTTGACCATAAAAGATATTGTCACCTAGTACTAGACAAACATTACTATCACCAATGAAGTCTTCACCAATAATGAATGCTTGAGCCAAACCCTCTGGACTTGGCTGTACTGCATAGCTAATGTTAATCCCTAGCTCGCTACCATCGCTAAGTAAACGCTTAAAACACCCTATATCATCAGGCGTACTAATGATGAGCACGTCACGGATACCTGCAAGCATCAATACGGATAACGGATAATAAATCATCGGTTTATCATAGATAGGTAGCAGCTGCTTAGAGATACCTTTAGTAATGGGATAAAGACGTGTGCCTGAGCCACCCGCTAAAACAATACCTTTCGTATTCATTACTCACCTGCTCCTATTCTGCTTATTCCAATTTTTTGACGTTGATAACTGCCATTTTGGACACGACTACACCATTCCGTATTACTTAAATACCATTCAACTGTTTTTCTGATACCGCTATCGAAGGTCTCTTTTGGTGTCCAATTTAACTCATTAGCAATTTTACTCGCATCGATTGCATAGCGTAGGTCATGTCCTGGACGATCTTTTACAAATGTAATCAATGACTCGTATTGAATCCCATCAGCGCGAGGTTGCAATTCATCCAAAATTTGGCAGATCGTTTTGACTACTTCAATATTTTGTTTTTCGTTATGTCCGCCGATATTATAAGTCTCACCCACTTTCCCTTCAGTGACCACTTTATATAGTGCACGCGCATGATCTTCTACGAATAACCAATCTCGTATTTGGTTGCCTTTACCGTAGATAGGCAAAGCTTTGCCATCTAGAGCATTTAAGATAACCAACGGAATAAGTTTTTCAGGAAAATGATAGGGGCCATAATTATTAGAGCAGTTAGTAACTAAGATAGGGAAATCGTAAGTACGATGCCATGCACGAACCAAATGATCAGAACTTGCTTTAGATGCAGAATAAGGTGAACTTGGCGCATAAGGAGTGGTTTCGGTAAATAAACCAGTCGTCCCTTCCAGATCGCCATAAACCTCATCGGTAGAGATATGATGAAACCTAAACTGCTGTTTACCTATGCCATCAAGCTTTTGCCAGTATTGACGTGCGACTTCTAATAAATGATAAGTGCCTACAATATTAGTATTAATAAATTCAGCAGGCCCATCAATAGAACGATCTACATGTGACTCGGCTGCTAAATGCATGACAAGATTGGGCTGAAAACTGTCAAATACTTGCTCTAACGCTTCTTTGTCACAGATATCTATCTGTTGAAACTCATATCGTGGACTTTGATCAATGTCTTTGAGTGATTCTAAATTACCCGCATAGGTTAATTTATCAATATTTAATACTTCGTCATCCGTATTGTGGATAATATGACGAATAACAGCCGAACCAATGAATCCGGCACCGCCAGTAACTACTATTTTCATATCAACCTTTTTATGATATTTGAATAAAATCGCATAAGTATAAAAAAGCTAAGCCCACATGGTCTTAGCTTTTTAATCGTTAATTCACAATCATACAGCTGTTTTAATCAATAAAGCTTAACCAATCCATATACTGCTCATTGCGACCATGAACCACATCAAAGTACAAGGTCTGTAGCTGCTCAGTCAAAGGTCCTCGGCCACCATTTCCGATATTACGATCATCATATTCACGGATAGGTGTGACTTCAGCCGCCGTACCCGTCATGAATATCTCATCCGCCAAGTAGAACTCATCACGGGTGATACGGCGCTCAACGACCTTGATTCCTAGATCATCGGCAAATTGAATGATAGTACGACGCGTGATGCCGTCAAGTGCACCGCCCGCTAAATCTGGCGTATGCAATACACCATCCTTTACTAAGAACAAGTTCTCGCCAGCACCTTGGCAGACATAACCTTGCGGATCCATCAAAATTGCTTCGTCATAGCCATTACGAGTGACTTCTTGGTTTGCCATGATAGAAACTGGATAGTTGCTCGAGGCTTTTGCCTTACACATGGTCACATTGGTCATATGATGAGTAAATGACGAGGTTTTTACACGGATACCATTTTTGATACCCTCTTCACCCAGATAAGCGCCCCAATGCCAAGCAGCAACCATTGCATTGATACTGTTATCACGTGACGATAAACCAAGCTTTTCTGCACCGACCCAAATGAGCGGACGAATATAGGCTTCTGCCAAGTTGTTTTGCTTGACCACATCTTTGTGCGCC
>Ga0208015_1001064_pt1 | contig 10612 bp, 5 predicted proteins | sample 26BtaG_FD_184101 | JGI IMG/M metagenome (GOLD analysis project Ga0208015, IMG submission 184101) | Marine viral communities from Cariaco Basin, Caribbean Sea - 26B_WHOI_OMZ_CsCl (SPAdes) (version 2) | ecosystem: Environmental > Aquatic > Marine > Oceanic | place: Caribbean Sea: Cariaco Basin...
TTAATCGGCGGCCCCGCCACCAATGGGAAAATCTACTTCATAAAAGACGATTTTTATTTTGGACGTCGTGGGCCATCGGTTCATTTAACCTATGACTTGCCCAAGGAAAAAGAAATCGAATGGTTTTATAATGAAATCAACGTCCCCGAAGGTGAAGATGTCATCGGCTCTTATTTTATGGCCAACGGTTTTTTGGATGGCTATTTTGGAATTCAGGTCAATTCAGAGACAGAGCGCCGCATCCTATTTTCGGTATGGAGTCCTTTTGATACCCAAGATCCAAAAGAGATTCCCGACGATCATAAAATCATCTTATTAGGGAAGGGAGATGGTGTGACTACGGGCGAATTTGGGAATGAAGGTTCTGGAGGACAAAGTTATAAAGTGTACAATTGGAAAGCAGATACCACCTATAAATTTTTATTGAAAGGGGTGCCGGCTGAAAATAATTCAACCGATTATACAGCTTACTTTTATACTCCAGAGGATAACACATGGAATTTGATTGCCAGCTTTAGAAGACCACAAGGTAGTCGACACTTAGAAAGACTGTATTCCTTTTTGGAGAATTTTGTGCCTGCAACTGGCAACACATCCCGCAAAGCAAATTACAATAACCAATGGATTTATACGACCGATAATGAGTGGATAGAATTGACCAAGGCCAAATTTACAGCGGACGCAACGGCGCGAAAAGAGTCTCGAATGGATTATGCCGGAGGTGTTAATGGTAACCAATTTTTTATGAAAAACTGTGGATTTTTTAATAATACCACCCCAATCAATACCGAATTTACAAGAACATCAAACGGCGTGGCGCCCAATATCGATTTTTCTCAATTGATAAATCCAAGAAAATAGTTTATTAAGTTGATTTGATTATTCTGAAGGTCCGAAGAAAATTACTTTCTCGGGCCTTTTTTTTTAGTGAAACCCATGTTCCAAAAGCCGAAGGCGCATTGGAGCATGTTGGTTGAACTAATCCCGCTAGGGCGGGATGAAACTCCGGTCGGTCGACAGGCAGGCAAAACTCAAAAGCGAAGCGCATTGGGTTTTGATGGTTGTCTTGATAGTTATTGGAATAACCTTGTTTTTGGGCCGGATCTGAAACGCTTATCTGTAAACAGGCCGACAAAATCCATACTGAAGCAGATAAAATCCTACGGGCTGTGCCATACCATTATGAAGGTCCGACCCAATATATGCCATAGAATAGCAAGCCCTCAAATTTGACTCTGATCCACATTAAATTCTTTCGCAACATAAGTAAAAATATTTGGACCTAAATCATCTTGAAAAGCAAATCCGATTTGGTTCGGCTCTGATTTTCAAATCCAATTCTAATTTTTTAAAATTTAATTTCAGTTTTTATTGATATAGATAATTTAAAATGCGAAATTGTACATTGAATTCAATAGTCTCTAACATGGGCAAATTATCCGAGAGTATAGAAACGTTTTTCAAACAACCATCTGCGCCTGGAATATTGTTAATTATCGCCACTGCTTCTGCGCTGATTGTGGCAAACACCTCCTTAAATGGCTTCTATCACACTGTAATGCAATACAATTTTGGAATGGGATTTAAGGATGCCTATATATCCAAGACCTTGCACGATTGGGTGAATGATGGCTTAATGGCGTTGTTCTTTTTGATGGTTGGTCTTGAAATTAAGAGCGAACTGAAATTTGGTAGCCTCACTTCTTTTAAATCTGCCATATTTCCTGTAGCAGCAGCATTTAGTGGTGCCATGTTTCCGGCCATCATATACTTAGCGTTCAATATGGGTACTGATTATGTAAGGGGCTGGGCCATACCAATGGCTACGGATATTGCCTTTGTCATTGGTATCATTGCCATGCTCGGCTCCAGAATGCCTTCTTGGGCTAAGGTATTTATTACCACAATTGCTGTAGTGGACGACCTTATTGCTGTTTTGGTCATTGCTTTTTTCTATACTGATGAAATCCATTGGCATGCTTTGGGAATAGCGGGCGGTTGCACCATCATACTCCTTATTCTTAATAGGAAAAGAGTAAACCGGTTGACGCCTTATCTCGCTATTGGATTTGTCATGTGGTGGGCAATATTGGCTTCTGGCGTCCACGCCACAATTGCCGGAGTAATTTTGGCAATGACGGTGCCGTTGCGACGCGAATGGGATCTGGATCAAATAAAAAAAGCATCTTTAAAAGGGTATCGGCTTTTTAGGGAAGCAAAGGATGATGCCTATACCATGACAACACCTCAAGTACATCATTTTCTTGAAAATTTACATCGTGAGATGGAATCGCCATTAAAACGATTGGAACGAAAACTCCATGGGCTGGTTTACTTTTTCATTATGCCAACCTTCGCTTTCGTAAATGCAGGAATTGTATTTGATGCTCAGGTTTTAAACGAGGCATTTCATCTGCCAATTACCTGGGGAACGATGCTGGGACTGTTGATTGGTAAGCCCATAGGCATTATGTTTGCGAGTTGGATATTCTTGAGCTTCTTCTATAAGAAAACAAAAAAGACCCCAGAAATATGGCGTCTCCTCTTTGGGATATCGCTCCTCTGCGGTATTGGTTTTACGATGTCGCTATTTATAGTAAACCTTTCTTTTGTAGATCGGATCTTACAGGAGGAAGCTAAAATTGGGATTCTTTTAGCCTCTGGGTTAAGTGGTTTGTTGGGGTATCTCGTGCTTCGGAATGCCACTCGGAAACCAGAAGCAATTACTGAGGATAAAATCAGGTTAAATCTTTCTCACCTGCCAAAATAGTGACTGATAACTAACGCTGGGTTTTGGCATTGGGTTAGCTTTAATGACATTTGAGAAAGGCTGATCATTTCTAACTTTTTCTGATCATTTATTTGGCATGTTGTTCTTTTTAGAAAGATAAAACACCTTTTGTTAGAACAAATGCGTAACTTTAAAGAGCCTAAATAAGACACTGATCATTTTCGAATCGGTGTCTTAAGCATGTATAATCGGGAGGAAATGGTTTCTCCTTCACTTGGGTTTTTAAGAATGCTATACTCCAGACATTCCGAAAACAACATTGTGCTCCAATACTACTGCTTGAATAGGCAATAAATACTAACAAATTAAATCACATATACTATGGGTAATGATCTATTTAAAACTAAAAAGCAAATCGCTGTAAATGGTAAAAACTTTACTTATTATAGTCTTGAAGAACTCTCAAATCAAGGCTACGAGATCGATAAATTGCCATTTTCAATTCGTATCTTATTGGAGAATGCCTTGCGTAATTTTGATGACTTTTCAATTACTAAAGAAAATATTGAAACGCTTCTTAATTGGAAGCCCAAGGGTGTGGATAAGGACATTCCCTTTAAGCCTGCACGTGTTTTAATGCAGGATTTTACAGGTGTTCCTGCCGTTGTTGATATCGCAGCACTCAGGGCAGAAGTCGCTCGTAAAGGTGGAGATCCAAACAGTATTAATCCCTTGGTGCCAGTAGATTTAGTCATCGACCATTCCGTTCAAGTGGATTATTTTGGTACTGATTATTCTTATCAGCGCAATATAGAGGAAGAGTACAAACGGAATAAGGAGCGCTACCAATTTTTAAAATGGGCACAGCAATCCTTTGATAATTTTAGCGTAGTTCCTCCAGGAATGGGAATTTGTCATCAAATTAACTTAGAATATTTATCCAAAGGGGTCATTGAACGCAATGGCGAACTCTTTCCGGATACCGTGGTAGGTACGGACAGTCATACACCAATGGTCAATGGAATTGGAGTTGTGGCCTGGGGCGTTGGCGGTATTGAGGCGGAAGCGGCTATTTTAGGTCAACCGCTCTATTTTATTATGCCTGAAGTCATCGGATTGAAATTGACAGGAAAACTTCCGTTAGGATCTACAGCTACAGATTTGGTGTTGACTATTGCCAATATTTTAAGAAAACAAGGGGTGGTAGGTAAATTTGTTGAGGTTTTTGGGCCAGGACTTGATCATTTGTCGGTTCCGGATAGAGCAACTATTGGAAATATGTCGCCAGAATTTGGATGTACTATTACCTATTTCCCAATCGATGATAAAACATTGAAATACATGCGCGAAAGTAATCGGTCAGAAGAGCAGATCAAGGTTGTGGAAACCTATTGTAAAGTCAATATGCTATGGCGTGAAAATGAAGACCGTATCACTTACACCGAAGTTGTGGAGTTGGACGTTTCAACTATTGAACCTACAGTTGCGGGTCCGAAACGACCACAGGATAAGATACTTTTAAAGGATTTTAAACCTGCGTTTATTGATTTGTTAAGTTCTGGATATGAGCGTGAATATATTGAACACGAAGAGCGGGAATCAGTGATCAGATGGAAGAACGAAGGAGGGAATCAGCCTACGTCACCACCTCGGGCCATGTCTGAAGGAACGAGAATTGAAACCAGGGAACAGAACGGACTTAAAACGGTTTGGATTGATAAAGGCGAACAAAAGTATTCCTTATCCGACGGTTCAGTCGTTATTGCGGCGATAACCTCCTGTACCAATACGTCCAATCCATTTGTGATGATTGGTGCTGGCTTGGTCGCTAAAAAGGCGAGACAACACGGTATTGATGTCAAGCCATGGGTAAAGACTTCCTTGGCACCAGGTTCTAAAGTTGTGACCGATTATTTGAAAAAAGCCGACTTGTTAAAAGATTTGGAAGCGCTTCAATTTCATTTGGTGGGTTATGGTTGTACCTCTTGCATCGGGAATTCAGGGCCGTTGCCACCCGCTATTGCAAAAGCAGTAGATGATCATGAATTGGTGGTCTGCTCGGTACTTTCCGGGAATCGTAACTTTGAAGCACGGGTCCATTCGCAAGTAAAAATGAATTACTTGATGTCGCCCATGTTGGTTGTCGCTTTTGCTATTGCTGGACGCGTGGATATTAATCTGACCACAGATCCTATCAGTTATGATAAAAATCAACTTCCGGTGTATCTAAAAGATATTTGGCCAACCGATGATGAAATCAATGCTGTTCTCAAGGAAGTGCTGACTCCAAAGGATTTTCAAAAAAACTATTCCGAAATTTTTGATGGAAATGAGATTTGGAGAAACTTGGAAATTCCAAAAGGCAAGTTGTATGACTGGGATCCAGACTCCACGTATATTCAGGAAATTCCATTCTTTAAGAACATTTCCGATAAAGCACCAGCACTTCAGAATATAGAAAATGCACGAGCACTTTTGGTGTTGGGAGACAGTATTACTACCGATCATATTTCTCCAGCAGGCGCATTTGACGAGCATTCGGCTGCAGGAAAATATCTGATAGAAAGAGGTGTAAAGAAAGAAGAATTTAACTCTTACGGAAGCCGAAGAGGAAATGATGAGGTCATGGTGAGAGGAACTTTTGCCAACGTTCGGATCAAAAACAAGCTTGCCAACAAGGAAGGTGGATATACCACACACTTGCCATCAGGTAAAGAGATGAGCGTTTATGATGCTGCAGTTAAATATCAGAAAGATAATACACCTTTGGTGGTGCTTACCGGTAAGGAATACGGAAGTGGTTCCTCGAGGGACTGGGCTGCAAAAGGGACGTTTTTGTTGGGTATAAAAGCTGTAATCGCTGAAAGTTATGAGCGTATCCATAGAAGTAATTTAGTGGGTCTAGGTGTTTTGCCACTGCAATATGAAGAGGGTGATAGCGCTGAAAAGTTGGGGTTGACCGGAACTGAGACATTTACTATTTCCGGAATTTCTGAAGGACTGACACCGCACAAACTGGTGGACGTCGTGGCGGAAAAAGAAAATGGTGAGCTTATTAAATTTAAGGTCGTAGCCCGATTGGATTCGTTGATAGATATTGAATATTACCGCAATGGTGGAATATTGCAATATGTGCTCAGACAGTTTTTGGATAATAAATAGGGAGTGATGGATGACCGATGACCGATTGATGACCAGCCCGAACGTACCCTTTCTTGCCCGAATGAATCCATCCGGGCGGTTGGTACGGGCGGGTTGTTGAAGACACGGAAGACCAATGGCCGATCGATGATCGTTAAATTGGCCAATAACTAATAAAAACAAGGAATAACTAATAGCAAAAACGCCTGTCCGTTCGCAACGAAGCGAAGGCGGGTAGCTTTTGCGGAGGTGGGTTAGCCTTTGAGGAGATGGGTAGCCTTTTTGGAGGCCAGAAATTGAGATCGATAATTGAAAATACTCCTTTTTGATGACGAATACTAATAAATAATAGTTAATAATAATGCCCGTCCGAAGCTTTTAGGTTGGCGGAAGCAATAGAAACAAGAAACTAGCCTGCCCGCCCGCACCAAAGCGAAGGCGTGAAACAAGAAATCAACAGGTATTTTAAAAAATAAATAAATAATAGTGCTGACATTTGAAAACTGTTTCGATACTAATAAAAGTGATCTACATATTCAATTGATCATTTTAAAACGTATCGTTTCACTTAATTCACACCATTATGAGAAAAAATTTATTTTTAGCATTTTTAATCCTCCTTGGCTGTTGTGGCTATGCCCAAACGGGGATTTCTACTCCAGATTTCAATGCTTCTGATACTTACCTTAAAAATTTCATGACGAAATGGTCTGTCACGGGAGCTAGCATGACCATTTCTAAAGATGGAAAACTAAAATATTTACGCAGTTTTGGATTTTCCAATGTGGAGGACAATATACTAACACAACCTCATACGTTGTTTCGTATTGCAAGTATTTCAAAATCTATAACCTCGATTGGGATTATGAAATTAATGCAAGAAGGAAAACTGTCTTTAAGTGATAAGGTATTTGGGCCAGGAGGAATTCTTGAAAACTTTCCTGATATTAAAGACGCCAATATTACCGATGAACGTATTTATGATATTACAGTACAGCATTTATTAGAACATACTGCTGGATGGGATAATGCAGTAAATTGTTTTCCTAGCCCTACCACACCATACCCTTATACTTTTTACGGATGTAACCCTAAAGATGCTTCTTTGCATGTAGCAGAGCTCTATGGTGCATCTGCGCCACCGCCAGCAAGTTTGTTAATTCGATTTATGGTAGAAAATGGTGTGAATTTTACGCCAGGCACAAGACATGTTTATAGCAATCAGGGCTATTCCACATTAGGTAGGGTTATAGAAGCTGTCACGAATATGAAGTATGAAGACTATATCAAATCGGCAATATTACATCCTTTGGGGATTTTTGATACGCATGTAGGAAAAGCACTTCCTGAAGATTTCCATGAACGCGAAAGTCTGTATTATGCTGTGGGAAATGTGAAGAGTATTTATGGTACTGGTGAAGATGTGCCATGGCAGTATGGTGGTCAAAACATCCCTGAGATGGATGCTTTAGGTGGATGGACTACCACGGCGAGAGATCTGAATCGCCTTTTGGTGGCTATTGATGGATATGATACTAAACCTGATATCCTTACCGCTGAAACCTTAGCAATCATGACCACGCCGTCTACAGCATACCAGTACTACGCAAAAGGTTGGGCGGTTAGAACTGATGGAAGATACTGGCATAATGGACAACTCCCCGGAACTTATAGTATTTGGGTAAGATCAATTCAGGGTTACACTTATACGATAATATTGAATAAGGATAGGAATGATGCTTATGCAAATCAGTTTCGAAACGAATTTGATAATTTGGCCAGTCAATGCATTCAATCAGTAACCAACTGGCCTGAATGGGACTTGATGGATGTGCCAACAGTTAATGCCAATGCCTTGGTTGCCAATGCAAGCGCAACTTCAATTGATCTTGATTGGACCAATGGAAATGGTCAAAAGCGCATAGTGATAGCACGTGAAAAATCGAGTAAAAAAGCCTTTCCGCTTGATGGGGTCAACTATGATGCCTCTTCTGTTTTTGGAAATGGAAATGATTTGGGCAATGGTAATTTTATTGTTTATAACGGCACAGGAAACAGTGTTTCGGTAACAGGTCTTATCGAAAATACAGAATATGTGTTTAGGGTTGTTGAATTCAATCAATCAACCAACACAGGAGATAACGCACTCTACCAATTAGGAAATAATGCTGAAATTGAAGTGGTCGCATCTGCATTAAGTATGGAAGATAACGCCTTAGCGCAATTCACAATTCATCCCAATCCTACCAAATCGCTTCTTTATATTAAGGCACCAAAGATTGGAAATAATACCACCTATGCTATTTATACGCTTGAAGGTAGAATTTTAGAGAGTGGCCCTCTTAGTGAGGAAAACACCGAGATTAATGTGGATAAATTATCTGCTGGAATTTATTTTATAAAGGTTGCAGAAGGCAACACCAAATCTAAAACCCGAAAATTTATTGTGGAATAGTGGATGTTGGTTTGCAATAGGGTTGTGTGTTTTGAGTTCTTGAGGTGGTAACGGGAGATGGATGTTCCAGGACAGATTAACAAGTAACGACCTGCCCGAACATGTCATTTTTTGCTCAAATCAATCCGTATAGGCCGGTTTTACGGCCGGGTTGATGATTGTTGAAGTGACAGTGGACTATTGATCGAAGTCAAGTTCATGAGGACTAATAATTAATTGAACATAACCAATTGACCAGCTCAACTGTATTGCTAAACACAGCTTTTAAGTACGAAAGATAAGTCATGGTGTGAATGCCAGTAGCAATAAACAATAAGAAATATCATTTATTTTGTATCCTTTATGATTTTTTGGACTCTAATCATTAGACCCCATACAAATAATGTACGCCAATAAATAATAGCATTAATATTAAAATGAATATAGCGAAACTATGGAAAATCAAGAAGTAACTATAAAATCAATTGATCATGCCACACATGATGTTTTGCATATTGTAGTTGAAAAACCGGACGGAATGGACTTTGAGCCAGGACAAGCAACAGAAATATTTGTAGATGAATCAGGATGGGAAAATGAAGGGAGACCGTTTACGTTTACATCACTCCCAGAAGATAAGGATCTTGAATTTATGATCAAAACCTACCCATCACGAAAAGGAGTCACCAATAAATTACTGTCCTTGAAAGCTGGTGATCATTTAATTGTCAATGAAGTTTTTGGCGCCATCGCTTATAAAGGTGAAGGAACATTTATTGCCGGCGGTGCTGGTATTACTCCGTTTATTTCAATATTTAGAAATTTAAAGGCACAGAACAAGCTGGGAAATAATAAGCTCATTTTTGCAAATAAGACGAAAGCTGATATTATTCTTCAAGAAGAATTTCAAGAAATGTTAGGTGACAATTTTATCAATATCCTCTCTCAGGACAATGTTGATGGTTATATACATGGACAAATCTCAGAGAAATTTTTGAAAAATTGCGGCCTTGAATACGACAAGCATTTTTATCTCTGTGGTCCGCCACCTATGATGGACGCGGTAGAAAAGCAGCTGTCCAATTTAAATGTGAAGAAAGAGCAAATCGTCATGGAAGAATTTTAAAACTCATGAAAACTATCCAAATAAAAAGGGTTTATGATGCTCCGTCAAAAAGTGATGGCTATCGTGTATTAGTGGATAGGATTTGGCCTAGGGGCATTTCGAAAGAAGAGGCTAATTTGGATGAGTGGAATAAAGATTTGGCACCTTCTACTGAACTGCGAAAGTGGTTTGATCACGACCCAGATAAGTTTGATGACTTCTCTAATAAATATAAAAAAGAATTGAAAGATAGAACCAATGTGTTAAAGCAATTATCCCAAAGAGCCAAAGATCAAACGGTGACATTGCTATATGGCGCAAAGGATACCGACCATAATCAGGCGGTAGTTCTTAAGAAGGTGTTGGAGAGTATATAAGAGACCTGTTACAACGAAAAAAGCTTCCCATTTCTGAGAAGCTCTTAATATAAGGTTATTTAAATAGACTATAATTTTATCAATTTTGAAGTCAACACTTGGCCATTCTTGTTTTCAACTTTAATAAGATAGATGCTTTGGTTCAAATCAGAAATGTCAAAACTGTCCGCTTGTGTAAAATCACCTTTAAATGATTTGATACGTTTGCCGGTTAAATCAAAAACGTCAAGCATATTGACTTCTTTATTGACTTTAAAAGTATGGTTCACTGGGTTTGGGTAAATGGTGAATCCCGAAACACTCTCAAAGGAGTCTGTACTTAAAGTTGATGCCTTATTTCCAAAAATTCTAAACTGCCCGGCAGCAATCGTTACAGTTGCACCACTGTAAGTAGTGTTTCCCGTGGCATCCATCAAATCATACCAGGTTTGTCCCGTCGGGATTGTGGTGTTCATCGTTTGTGAAGTGACATCAAAATTTGCCAAAACAATCACTTTGTTAAGATCGCTATCAGATAAAGCGCTGTCAAAGATTTCTATGGATGGCGTCAGGTTATCAGTAGTCATTATATAGTCCCCTTTAAAAACGGGTTCATTGGTTTTTAAGGCAATCATTCGCGCCCAATCATTATAAATTTTGTTTCTATTGGTATCGGCCAACCAGTTTCCTGTCCATTGAGGTTGTGGTTTCGTATCCAATTTACAATCACCATCGTTTCCACTCGGATCGTTGACAGAGCCATCGTTACAAGTGAAAATGGAGTTTTCCATGCCCAAGTCGCCAAAATGCCAGATCATTTTCGGACCTGGAACGGTTAGGGTCAC
>Ga0208015_1001065_pt1 | contig 10598 bp, 19 predicted proteins | sample 26BtaG_FD_184101 | JGI IMG/M metagenome (GOLD analysis project Ga0208015, IMG submission 184101) | Marine viral communities from Cariaco Basin, Caribbean Sea - 26B_WHOI_OMZ_CsCl (SPAdes) (version 2) | ecosystem: Environmental > Aquatic > Marine > Oceanic | place: Caribbean Sea: Cariaco Basin...
CTCCGAAGATAGCGGAAGTTTGGGTGGTGGTCAAGAGGACTTTCCTACAGACAGCCGCCGGGCAGGACGTCGCAGTCGACTGATGTCAAGAAGTGCGCCGTGCTGTGGAACCGGCACGCCTTTCCTAAACCCGCGGGCATCCGGCGGCAATCCACGCCAGCAGCTCGTCCCGATTGAACCGCACCGCCGGGCGAACACCGCCGCCGATTTTCAATGGGGCCGGGGCAACGCCCGAACGAGTCCACCGCCACCAGGTCCGTGTACCGCAGCCGGCAAGCGCCGCCGCTTGCTTCGTGGTCAGCAGGGCCGGCAGGGCCGCTTCTTCCAACTGTCGTTTCGCCAAGTCGGCACGAAGGGCCAGTTCCCTCGCTTCCGTCTTCATGAATTCAACTCCCAGAAGGTCGCTTGCCGCGAAGTGCGGCTTGCATACCCGTTGGGCCAGCGTTCCATAAGAAATCGTGGAACAGCAGCAAAACCGCCAAGAAATGCCGAGAAAAGCCTGGCTTTGCCGCGAGAAGAAGAGTTTTCAGGTGTTCCACGTTTTGCGTGGAACGATGGAACACCCGCCAGCTATTGGTCGTCGCCCCGTTCGCGCTCCGCCGGCAGCGTCCGGCCGAAAAGAGAGTCTGGCGTGTACTCGTCGTTCAGTTGTTTGATTGCCGCCACAAGCCGGACCGCGTCACCGCAATAGAACGTCCGATACTTCGTGTGCCCGCCAAATTGTTTCTTGAAGAACCGCGAAGCCGAACCCCGCCCCACTTGTGCCTCTCCGGCCAGTTTGTTGCAGCCGATTGGTTCCAGGTTCAGGCAGCCGCCTTCACCGTACTGGTGGTGCTGCGTCAGGGCCGCAATCAATTTTGCGTCGGCCTCGCCCCGCTCCGTGCTCCGCTTGGGTTTCTTTGTCAGTGACGGCGGCACTTAGAGCAGGTGGGCATCAGTTCAGCCCCCCACTTCTCCCTGACCAGTCCCGAGGGTGCTCTATTATCTCATCGTCGTCGCCGTCATCACCGAGATCGCCCGCTTCGACATGCACATACTCATCGGTAATGTATACGTCGACAACTTCGTCTTCCGTCAGGTCGATGGTGATTTGTCTGTCGCAGGCTATTGCGATTCTCATTCTGCTTGGTCCTCTCCTTCTTTTATTCCACAACTTCCACGTTGCGTTTGAGCAGATCAACGGTATTTTGAAAGGCCCGCTGGAGCACCTCGTCTCGCAGTTGCAGGTCGTACACCGAGCCGCTGCGGGACATTCCGGCCATTACGCAGTCTACGATGTACTCCAGAACGTCGATCAGGTTTACGTCTGCTCGAACACCATCGTCTTTCTGGAGATGATGCCGGTTTCGGATGAGATGGTTGACCCACCAGCTTCTCTCCTCGAAACCAGTCATAAAGTCGCTGTGAAACTGGTCAATGTCGCTGATCTTGTCGTAGTCGTGCTTGGCTGCGGCTTGGGTAAGCATCCTCGCAAGGTGTCCCACCCCTTGGCCCACGTTCTCGATATGGAGGAGACTAGACAGGATAAGTTGGCGTTTGGAGACGTTGTTCCAGTCGCACGTCCGCGTGTCTGCCGTTGGGCTTGGTTTGATCTGGATCGTCATCACGACTCCTTCAGTTTCAGAATAGCGGCACAGATGGCCAGGGTGGGGGTTGGGGCATGGGCAATAGTGTCTCCCCACGACGCGACAGGCACGGTTTTGCTGATAACATGCTGTCCAGAGGCTCTACAGTAGGCGTATTGATTGAATAGCCCCACCTCCTCCGCGGCCATGAAGGCTGCGTTCGGGTCGGTGGAGTAGGGCTTGACGCAAGGATCGTCTGGACAATACCCCGGCTCCCAATCGCCTGCCTCCAGGTCACCGCAGTTCTTACACCGATAGAAGGACGTCTCGTGGCCAGATAGTCCTGTATATTCCCAATCGTGGGCTCGCGGATACGGATCACCAGCCACCTCCGCAACCGCTCGGTCCAGTTCTGGGCCTGGTTCGATCTTGACGTTACTCGGCATCGCCTGTCTCTTCCTCCACCTCAATGGCCCCGATCCCCTCGAAGTACGCCTTGGCGACGGCCATGCTGTCCTTGGCCCGTTGCCGCATCTTGGCGAGGTCGACTTCCTGGTGTTCCTCCAGGCCGGCGAGGTAGGCCGTAGCGAGTTGCAGGTACATCGTCTGGCTCGTCTGACCGATGGCCTGTATGATGTGGGTTTCGAGTTGCTTCTGTCGTTGTCCGATCTGCGGAACTGGTCGGCCGCCGAATTGGGGCGGCATCTGCGGTGGTTGGATTGCCACGCTATTCTCCTTTGGGTTGTCAGATCCCAGTTGCCAGCAATTGTAGACTCGATTTCCCGAGAAGTCAAGACTACCCTTGACTAAACCAAAAGTGGTGTTAGACTATGGGGTGTAAGGAGTGAAGGCCCATGAGTTTTGCCGATTTGACTGGTGTTGTTCGGCATGGTGTCGAGGTAATAAAAGACAGACGGGGGCAGGGCAATAATCCGCGATTGGAGTGTCGGTGTCACTGTGGAGTGGTTTTTGCACCCGTCAAATGGAGATTTAGGCACGGCAAAATCAAAGGATGTGGATGCCAACGTGCAAGGGCCTCGCATCCGCTGTATTCGGTCTGGAGATCAATGCTCGAAAGGTGCTACAGCCCTGGAAACAAAGGGTTCCATAATTATGGGGGACGTGGGATTCGTGTTTGTGTTCGCTGGCAACGTTCGTTCGAGACGTTCTGCCTGGATATGGGTGAACGACCAGGCAACAAATACTCCATCGACAGGATTGATAATGACGGGAATTACGAACCCGGAAACTGTCGATGGGCAACCCCCTTAACTCAAATAAACAACAGTCGCGTGCCACGAAAAGTTAAAGCCGCAGGAGAGGAGCTATCACTGGCCCAATGGGCGAGGCGTCTCGGTATTAGCCGTGAGCGAGCAAGACAACTACACGATAAGGGGCAGTTGGTGTCCAGGATAAACAACGGCGATAAGGGGGTGATGAAAGTCTTCCAGGTGACTGTGACTGCTGGCGAGTTGGCAATGATCCGCTCAGCAGATAAAGGCGATTGGGCTCGCAGAACACTAGTTCGCGCGGCCAGAAGGAAACGAAAGTAGCTTACGTTTTGAGGTACGCTAAGGCAATAGGGGTGAAGCCGAGGGATTTGTTATGATGACAGTAGAAAACCGGATGGTTGAGATCAAGGCTGGACCGGAGCTGGACCGGGCGGTGGCGGAGGCGATTGGTGTGGACCATCAGTTTTCCGAGATGGCTGGTGTTATGGTGTCCTTGCGAGTGTGGGACGAATTGATGAAACAGTCTCACGAGGTGGAGATATCAACTCCGGTTCGTTTTCGCCCATCGCGTGACCTGAACGCGGCCTTCGCGGCTGCGGAGAAGGTGCGGCTGTTTGACTGCGACCACGGAATGCTGCGCAAGCTCTGCGACGATCCTGATACATGGTGCTTTGGTGATCCTCTCGGCACGACGATTTATTGTAGCATCCCCGCCCTTGCCATCTGCGCAGGAATACTGAAACTAAAGAGTATGGACTGATGCTTGACCCAGTTACTGCGGCTCTCATCCTTTGTTTGCATACCCAGACGCCGCTACCGCTTACTCGCCGGGTGAAGAAAGCCATACGGGAGTTATTGAATGAGGGTATCATTTACAGGACGGAGAACAATGGGTTTGTTCCCTATCGGAACTCCTGCATTGCCCATGACTTCTGTAACAGAATTAAGGCCATGACACTCAAGGGGCTTCCGATGACGGACGGGCAGAGTGAATGGATGCGGGAGGTGGACGAGAATCGGCCGATCCCCGACGAGCGGGACCAGATAACCTGTCCCCAGAGGCCTGATCTTCGGTGCAGGGAGCACGGCGGCGTTTGTGACCTGATGCACTCTTTCTACAACCGGCTGTTGAAACTGGAACAGCGAACCGAAGTGCTGGAGAAAATAGATGTTGAATGACGCTCAAGACTTTGTCGGGATTTCAGACGCTTTGGTTATCAGCCTGATTGATGGTGGTTGGGATGTCGTTGATGTGTCTTATGACTACACCACGATTCCCATAACGCCCTGCTATAAAATGGCAAAGCGATTCACCCCGCCTTCAGATACCGACGCACTGAACTGACGGAAACATCCATGGCCAGAGCAATCTCAGCTTGGGTCAGTCCCTGCTGCCGCAATTCGACTGCTCTCTCCGGGTTCACGCCCGCTTTCGTCGCGCCCTTGGGTCGACCTTTGTAAAGACCCTTTTCCTTGGCGACTTTGATGCCGGCAGCCTGACGCTCGCGGCGGGTTTCTTGCTCCATTTCTGCCACGGCGAAGAGGACGGAGGCGATCAGCTTGCCTGCGGTACCGTTGAAGTCGATCTGCTGGGTGACGGAAACGACGCGGATTCCTTTGTCGCACCAGTCGCAGAGTGTTTGGATGCCGTCTTTGAGTGATCGGGAGAGGCGGTCGAGTTTCCAGACGACGACGGTTTTCACGAGTCCGTTGAAAATGGCCTTCTGCAACTGCTCGAATAGAGGGCGGTCAAGCGTGTCACCCGACTCTTTGTCGATGAACCATCGGACGTTTCTTCGGTCGACGGAGTTTCCATTCAACCATTTCTCGATTTCCCGTCGCTGGCCTTCCTCGTTTTGGCCTACGGTGCTTACGCGGACGTAGATGGCGGTTGCCATGCCTGGGCTCCTCGGGGTTGAAGTGCGTCACTGCCACTATCTTAGACACCGAATCGCAAACCGTCAAGTAGCGTGTGCTCTTTTTACCCGAAAACGGTCCAGTTGACCCCTTATCGCGGTGTGACTCCGGTGTAAGGCATTTGTTTGTTCGCGAACGTTCGCGGCAGGTGAAACAGACTTGCGTTTGCGGGGCCATGCTGGTATGGTAGGGAGATGACAGACAAAATCAACGAGGAGAAATGTTGACATGAGATTGCCCCTATCAAACCAGAGCAGAGTGCGAATTGCACAACTGATTGAGCGTCATTCCGACGACCCGGCGCGGCTGTTTGAAGAAGTTGTTGGTGAGATACGGTCTTCGTGTGGAATGCCTCCGTCGTGCATGGAGTCGATTGCCGAAGACTGCGAGTTGCTGGCGCAGGCGATTGAAGATGAAGCAGATAGACTGGAACTTGCGAACAATTAGGTGCTAGTGGCATGATGCGCCGAATCGAAGTAACTCCTGGTGACGAATATGGCGACCTGACGGTGATCCGCGAACTGGAATCGTCGGGCAAGCGCCGTTTTCTCTGCGAGTGTGCCTGCGGCCAGGAAGTGACGGTGCGGCTCGATCATCTTCGTAGCGGCCATTCTTCTAGTTGCGGGCGGTGCGGGATTGAGCACAAGGGCAAGCGGAAGACACTACGGGCCTGGGCGGAGGAGTACGGGATAAAGGAATCGACCCTGAGAGCACGGTTGAAGGTGATGGAACTAGCAGAGGCACTGGAGAGGGGAAATGGCTGAACTGCAAGTGCGTCTGATTGCGGACAACGGCTACTTGTTGGTGTACGTAGACAGGATGCAGGGCAAGGTGATGCAGCAGTTGAATTCCGACGGTGTTTGGGAGGAGTCCGAGAAAACTCGCATGGCCGGGCGGATGGATGTAATGGGTGATCTTCAAGGGAATACGTACCTGCGAGTAGCGAAGGAGGAGTAAGGCGAGGTGGTCAATCTTGACAAAAGAGGGGATCTGTCAGACAATTCTGGCATGTCCCCTCTTTATTATGACCTTGTGCCGAAAGAACCAATCGCTAATCTCCGCTGGCGAATCCGCTGCCGCGAGCGGGCGCTGGAAGACACCCGGTTTCGCGATGCTCTGTACCAGGCGTGCATGGATGATGTGCTTTTCTTTTGCGCGTTCGCACTGTGGTGTTATGAACCCCGCGCCCGCATCAAGCGGAAGCCTTTTTGCTTGTGGCCCCATCAGGAGCCAGTGATTCTGGCGATGGATGAAACGATCACGGAGGCGATGCAGACAGAACAGCCGGTTTCTCTCACACTGAAGAAATCGCGTGCTCAAGGTGGAACGGTCGCATATCTTGCTGTTACGATTCACCGTGCTTTGAAGGAACCGGGGTTTAAGATCGGACTGGTCACGCGAAACGAACAGCTTGTAGACAGTCGCGTGGACAATTCGGCCGTGATGTTCAAAGTGGCATGGATGCTGGACCAGCTTCCCGTGTGGATGCTGCCAGACGGTTACGAGCGGAGCATGACGGAGCATGTCATTCGCCTACCGAATAGTTCGGGCTGGAGCGGCTACGCAGCAACGAGTGATGTAGCCCGTGGCGGAAGAACGTCGATTTTCTGCTTTGATGAGCCAGGAAGCGAGGAGTTCATCGCGGCGAATCGCGATTACAAGGTGCTCTCCAGTGTGAGCCATGTGGCCAACTGCGTCTTTCTTGTGTCGACCTTCGGCGTGGATTCGGGCGTTTTCTACGAAGCGGCAACAGATCCCGACAACCAGCGAGTGTATACGCTCGACTGGAAGGATAACCCAGCCCATTCTCGGTTGGCCTACACCGTGAATGATGGGGTAGCTAAGGCGCTGCGCCCCGAGGAACAGGAAGCGGTCGAGGAGTATATCGCTACGCACCAACGGGAATTGAAGTCCATTGCCCGTCGTGGGCACAAGACCGAAAACAAAGTCCAGAGCCCGTGGTACAACGCTCACAGGCTTCTTCCAGGCGCCACACCGCGTTACATAGCCCGTGAACTCGACATGGACCCGAAAGGGAGCGTTGGAAAATGCTTCCCCCCCGACCTGCTCGATCGCATGAAACGCGAGCACTGCAAGCCCCCCGTTTGGCAGGGGCAGCCGGTATTCGATTCGGAAACTCTGGCTGTCACGGGGCTTATTCCCAGGGATGACGGCCCGCTGAAGTTGTGGTTCAAGCCTGGAATCGACAACATGCCCCCGCTGGGGCCGTTCACCGCAGGCTGTGACATCGCCTCGGGCGGGGTGGGGGCCTATTCGTCGAACTCGGTCATGTCGGCCCTGGACGACCGGACGGGCGAGCAGGTGCTCGAATACGCCATCAAGGGGCTGGAGCCTCGCCCATTCGCCCGCAGAGTGGTCGGGCTGTGCTTGTGGCTGCGAAATGCCCTGTTAGGATGGGAAGATTCCGGGGTTTCCGGGGGGTTTGCCGAGGAAGTGGGCAAGGTGTTGTACTACGGCAACGTCTTCTTCCGTGACGTGCTCCAGTATGGTTCCCAGAAGCAAAGCCGCAAGGCCGGCTGGCCGTGCCGAGATCCCGACAAGGCCGATATGTTCGAGAAACTTGCCTTGGCAATGGAGATGGGCAAGTACACCCCCCGGTCGGAGGAAATGATTACAGAATGCGGGGAATACGAGTGGGACGGGGACAAGATCATCCATGCGCCCACCAAGAATAAGGGTGCAACCCAGAAAAATCATGGCGACCGTGCCATATCAGCGGGCGGTACGTGGCTAGTCTATTCGAGGGATAATGCAGGGGAAAAGGTTGACACAAGCGAGGAAAACGGCACAATACCGGAGTATGGGAGCTTTAAGTGGAGGGAGGAGCAGGAGCGGAGACAGGCCCAGGTAGGTAGCCCTCGGTTTGGGATTCGAGATGTGGTGGGGTATTGACAATGGCTAAATACAAGACGGCGAAGCACACGATGGTGCGGACGACAAAAGCCAAGACAGTTCCCAAGAAGCGAAAGCCGAGCGCGAAGCACACGATGGTACGGACGACGAAAGCCAAGACAGTTCCCAAGAAGCGAAAGCCGAGCGCGAAGCACACGATGGTACGGACGACGAAAGCCGTGACAACTCCCAAGAAGCACACGATGGTGCGGGGGGTTGTCACCAGGAAGTACCGGAAACGAAATTGACGCAGCGTGGGGGAGTCTAGCCGTCCCCGCCGGGCTCATATTCCGGGGATCGCAGGTGCGAATCCTGCCGCTGCCACTTGGCAACTGGGGAGCAGCGCTGACATTGGTCGTGCACGGCCGATAGCCCAGTTGCCGCCAAACTCGGAGCTAGGGCCCGATTGATGATCGCGCAGCCAAACCAAGAGAACGCGGACTTCATGGTCGCCATTCGTGAGGCGTACAAGAGACTGGATCCGTGGAGGGCAGAACGCGACCGACAGTTCAAGCGGTACTGTGAAGAAGTGATTCTCGCAATCTATGGTGATTCGGAGGTAGAACCCGATGATGCTGGCCGAAGAGAAAAAGACAGTTTATTCGTCAGAAGCACTCTATAGCCACATGGTAAATGGCTGGGAAGTTATTTCGGCAGATGTGCCAAAAAGGGTGTGGGAGTTGATTCGACCGCGTTTAGTAAATTCGGAGGTAGAACCCGATGGAAGAGAAGCTCAACAAGGCGATTGAGGTTGCGAAGGCACGCATCCCCGCCTTGACGGTCCCGAGCGATATGCAGAAGGCTGCCCAGGCAGTTCTGAACTTGACGCAGGCGAAGGCACACTACAAGGCGATAGAAAAATCAACGAAGGGGTTGGACAAGGAGCTTGAGTTTGTGCTGGGAAGGGTTCGTTCCAACTTAGGGGCGACCGAGATGCAACAGGTCACGCAAGCGGCGATGCACCTGATGGCCGCGAAGTCCCAGCACGAGGCCGTGGTTCAACCAGCGAAAGAACCGCCGAAACGCGGACCGGGAAGACCCAAGAAGGACAAATCGGAGGTAAGACCCGATGAGCAAAATGAAAACACATAGGGGGTAACGCTGAGCGTTACTCTTTAGGCACAGGCGGTTAGCTACCGTTGAGATGCCTAATCATCGCAGCCTATTAGGGGGTCGCGCGAAGCGGCCCCCTCTTTTTTTGGTACTGCGATGATCGACCTTGCCAATCCCGAAAAGCGCGGCCGACTGCTGAAGGCCATTAAGAATTCGCGCGAGGCGCTCGAAAAGCATCGTCGCGTGCGAAAACTGATGGTCGAGCACTACTGCGGTTCGTGGTACGATACCACCACGCCGCAGGATGACGGCAAGATTCTGGTCAACTTGATGAACCAGACGGCCCGCATCTACACGGTCGTTCTGGCTGCGAACAACCCGCAAGTTCTGGTCTCGACCCCGCGAACGGAAACGCTGCCGTTTGCGAGACGGTTCGAGGTCAATCTGAACAAGCTCATCAGCGATATGTGCCTGGACAAGACGTTCAGGTCAATCGTTCTGGATGCGTTTTTCTGTCTCGGGTGTGGCGTAGTGATGATGCGTGACACCGACACTCGCTTCCACGGGTTGCTGGAATCCGAGGAAGACGTGTGGCTCGATCCGGGGGAACCGTGGTTGAACCGGGTTTCACTGGACGACCTGATCGTGGACATGCCCGCCAAGGAATTGAGCAAGATGCGGTATTGCGGACACCGCTACCGGGCGGATTACGAAAAGGTCATGGATGAACCGGGCTACAACAAGAAGGTCAAGGACAAGCTCACACCGACCAGTCGAGAAGCACACGATGGTGCGGGTGCCGCACGGGAAATCGGGACTGGCTCAGCCGAAGACGACGATCTAAAGGAAATGGTCTGGCTTCAAGACGTGTGGATCGCGGAAAACAATTCAATTGCCACAATGCCGTGTTACGCTGACGACCTGGAGCCGCTGATCGAAAGAGACTGGACAGGGTCTCAAGCCGGACCGTACAAGTTTCTGTCCTTGGGAGACGTGCCGGATCGCATCATCCCCGCACCACCTGCCATCAACCTGTTCGGAATGCACCTTCAGCAGAACCGGCTTCACGTTCGGCTGGAGGCGGATTCGGACGCGCATCGTGTCACGAACGTCTACCCTCCCGGCATGGAAGACGATGCCGATAGGCTACGCAAGGCGGAGCGCAACGGATGGTATCGAGCCAAAAGCCCCGAGCAGATCAAGCAATTCGAGACGGGCGGCATCGACCAGCGGGACATGGCGATGTCGCAATTCATTCAGGAGGAATTCGACCGATTCGGCGGCAACCTTCAAGCGATGGGCGGGCTTGGGGCGCAGGCCGCTACGCTGGGTCAGGAGGAGTTGATCCACGGGGAGTTGTCTCGCAACGTGGCTGATATGCGGATGGGGGTGGTTTCCTTTGCTTCGGACAGCATCTTGGATCTTGGAAACCTGATGTGGGAGGACCAGACTCTTGAACTTCAGTCGTCGATGCCGGTTGGAAATAGCGGAATCGAAGTCCGCAGCGACTGGACGCCGGACTATCGCATGGGTGCGTTTGAGGACTACGAGTTTCGCGTTGAACCGTACTCGATGGTCTTCAAGACACCTGAGCAAAAACTTCAGGAGATGTACCAGTTCGTTCGCGAACTGGCACCCATCTGGCCTATGTTCCAAGCGTCAGGGGCGTCGTTCGACGCCGAGGCGTTCGTTGATGAAGTTGCCCGACTGAAGAATCGGCCTGAATTCAGGCGGCTTATCACTTTTGCCAATCCAGCCGCGATGTTGGGTGGAGATCAAAACACGATTCGGCAGTCGCCGCATACGACGCGAGAGACGGTGCGCAAGAGCATTGGAACAGGCGGGACGAAGGAAGCCAGAAGTAACGCGATGATTCAGTCTCTTATGGGAGGCAAGCCACAAATCAATGGTCAGCAAA
>Ga0208015_1001066_pt1 | contig 10596 bp, 11 predicted proteins | sample 26BtaG_FD_184101 | JGI IMG/M metagenome (GOLD analysis project Ga0208015, IMG submission 184101) | Marine viral communities from Cariaco Basin, Caribbean Sea - 26B_WHOI_OMZ_CsCl (SPAdes) (version 2) | ecosystem: Environmental > Aquatic > Marine > Oceanic | place: Caribbean Sea: Cariaco Basin...
AACGAGCACTTTCTCGAACAGTAGGCACTCTGTTAGCTAGATAATGGAAGTGGTGTCTATGTCCTGTATCGATAGTAGGAGCTGGGGCATGATCAGGAAATCTAGTCCACGCCACATTGAACTTTCTACTATTTCTTAATTCTTCAGGTAGTGCTTTATAGTTTTTTCCTGCAGGAACAAGTTTAATAGTATCGATAACTCTCTGAGAGTGCTTCGCTGCTACATGGTTGTAGATATACTCAGATCCCTGACGCATTTTTTTCTGATAGTCACTTGATGCTTCGCTATTATAATTCTGTATACTTTCGCCTAATGTGTCCTCCAATAAAGGAAGGTCACTAATCGCATCATACGTACTTACCATCTTGCTATGAATTAAATCTACTTCTTCAGTATGTGTAATCGTAGGGAACTCAAAAACCTCTTTATTCAAGCAGCCCACGAAAAAAACACGCCTACGGTTCTGAGGAACTCCATAGTTCGAAGCTTTTAATATCTCGAAGTTTACTGTATAGCCTAACTCTTCTAAGCTTTTTACAATTTCATCTTTGATCTTCCCTTTAAACAAAGAAACCATACCCGGTACGTTCTCGATCAAAACGTACTTAGGTTTTAATAGCTTCACTATTCGGATAAATGAAAGATACAACTGATTTCTCGGGTCTTCATATTTTCTTGGTCCAGACAAAGAAAGACCTTGGCAGGGTGGCCCACCTACAACTATATCAACTGTCTGCCCACCAATAATATTTAATACACTCTCATCAGAAACTTCCCGTATATCTCCTAATATTGCTTCTGCATTCGGATGATTCAACTTGAATGTATCTATAGCTGCTTTATCATGATCTATTCCTAATATAGTTTTGAAGCCTTCTTGCTCAAAGCCATAAGACAGGCCACCACAACCACAGAACAAATCAACAATATTTTTCATAGTAATTTCTTGAAGCAAAAGGTAGCAGGATACAAGATTAATTGAGGTTAATAAAGCTACCTATATGTTTATTCCATTTGTATAGAGCCAGAAAGATATTAAATTTGCCTCATAGATAGGTTAGTGCGATAGTTGTTCACTGAACGTTCTGAACAGTCGTATTGTACAGACACTAAAAACGTACTTGGACACTAGGTGAACAATGATCATATCAGTGACGAAAGCGGCAAAGGAATGGGGCGTATCAAGAACAACGATCTATCAGAAAGTCAATGATGGCGAGCTTTCTAGAACCGCAGACAAGAAAATTGATACTTCGGAGATGATTCGAGTATTTGGCGAACCTGTTTTCAGAAAACGTACTGAACAATCACTGAACAGTCCTGATAATACGCACTTGAACAGTCAGACTGTACAATCTTGTACAGCGCTTGAACACCAATTAGAGCTAGAGAAATTAAAGAATGAACACCTACGGCAGCAGGTCAGCGATCAAAAGCAGTTGATAGAGAATTATCAACAACAGATTGGTCAGCTAAACAAGACGCTGGAGAAAGCTAACGCCAGTATTCACGATTTTGCACAAGTGAGACTGCTAGAGTTCAAAAAATTTGAACCCGACGATGAGTCACAGCCTGAAAAAGAAAACACAATAACACCTCCTATTAAGAAGAAAAGATGGTGGGATTTCTAGGCCATCACAGATTCTGTGTAACTGCTTATTGCTTATAATTCACTAACTGGAAAATAAGCAATGACTAACCAAATTGACCTTAAAAAACCACCTCATCCCAATCAATAGAAGAGCCGCACTGTTGGTCAGTGACTTTCTCAAGTAACAATCTTTAAAATCAATAAGCGCCTAAAATGAGATACTTGCTGTTATCAAGTTTTGTGAAGTTATTTTTACGAGCTAGAATGGCTGCAACCTCATTAAAATAATCGGGTGATTTCATCAAATCAGGTTTAAAAAATTGTAGCAATTCCTCATCGTTCAAATCATGTTCCAAGTTGTCAAATTTTTCTTTCGCATCGGCACTAATGCTAATATCAGCAGTACGGATCATATTGATGATTTCGCTAGTATGCTCTTTAACTTCACCACTAAGCTCGTAAACAACACCCGAAGCATCCCACTCTAGGGCATCATTAAAGAGTGGCTCCCAAGCAATAGACGCTGGCTCATTACTTTCGCTTTGCACACGCTTATATTGGCTTAAAATAGCGTTAATCGCTTCTTCGCTAAAATCGCTTACAAGCTCATGCTGCCCAAATTCTGCAATAAAATCCTGCGTATTTAATTCTGATGCATCAGTAGTCATGTCTATAGTCCTTGTAGTTGTGGATAGAAGAAAAAAGTGGGTCTTTTCCCAAACTTTATGTAAGTGGTGCCATAAGCTAAATTCAATTACACATAATTCAGGATGCTCTCTCTTTTAATCATGGGTTTAGGAATTTTTAAAACCTAATTTGTCGAGATAAGGAATATAAAAAGCATGTTTACTCTCATCCAGTAGTTCAGTCTCAATACGCGTAGCAAACTCTTTGTAACCTTCACCTTGCTTGGCATGGCTGGATAACTCACTCATGTTCGATAGCTGAGCGGCAAAGACACCTCTTTGTTTATCTGTCATTTTTAAGGGGGTCAGCATATCATAAGTATCACTATCTCTTTTTGACTCTACTTCTTTCTTAGGCTTATCTTTGACCTTAAATCTGAATGTAAACCCTATAATTCTACGACCTTCTTTGTGCTGTTCATAAGCCGCTGTAATGTTTGTATTATCATTAATCTCTTTTATAGCATGGTCTAGGACACGACTCTTAAAGTTTCCCATCGTTTTATATTGATGTTCTTCAATACCCAAACGAGTACGTAAATTTTCAATCGTAATTGGAGGGGTTTTACCAACACTATTCCACTGCATTAAGATTTCAAAAATACGCAATGCGTATATGCTATTTAGGTCTTTTATTTGTTTTAGCTCGTACTCTGTATATTTCTCACTAAGTCTGGTTATAAGTGGAATAACGTCGTTTCCAAACATAACCTCAACATATCCGCCGCCATCACTATATGAAGCACGTTGTACGAATCTGGACTTATTTATTTTGTCACGTCCCTTTGTATCTTTGTCAGTCCAAACAAACTCGCTTTCATAAAGACTTTCGCATGCAGATTTTAATGAGCGGTAAGCAGTCGTTTTGTCACATTCAAAATGCTTCTCATAATCAGATGCCTTAATACGGTGGACACCACCAATCTCAGACATACTTCCTTGTTCTCTTGCCTCAATAATAGCTAAGATAATTACACGTTGAGCGACTAGATTAATCGCATAGCCCGACTCAATGAAGGCATTAGCTTTGCTTACTATACTAGTTTTCGTCATATAAACCTCTATACATATACATATAATTAACCATTGTATATAGATATACATTAATTGTAAATAAGTATATCTATGGGTGTATAAACGTATATCTATGGGTGTATAAACGTATATCTATGGGTGTATAAACGTATATCTATGGGTGTATAAACGTATACTTATCTGCTCTTCACCACTTGATTACAAAGGGATACAGCCTACATAAAAGCATTTAAAAGCTATTAAAAACATTAAAAGCTCTTTTACTATCTATAAGTAATGAAAAACAAGAAAGAAATATATGAACTAGCTTTGAGATTTTGAATTTGCTAATTACTTTTCTTTCTCTTGTTTCTTATAAAGATTAACTAAAGGTACTAAGCTGTCAGGTACCTTCATGAATATCTTATAGGCCTTAATTTCCTCATTAGTTATACTAAGCTCTTCTTTGATTTTGAATCGCAATTTCCTAATTGCTTTGCGATGCCTATAACAAATAAAAGCATCTAACAGTAGCTTATAATTATTTAAATCTGCTTTAACAACATCTAGTACATCTTGAGCTGACATATTTCCGAATGGATCTTTATGTGCTGTTAAAAAGCCTAATTTCTTATTATCAACACTCGTACCTAGTAGATCTAATATTTGGGCTGCTCTATATGTATTTATCTGATCGTGAAGCTTTTCTATGCTTGGTGTGTTTTCTACTATTTTTTTAAACACATAGTAATCTATGGGATATTTTTTAGAATCTTGGCTATCAAAATCCAGAATATGGACACCACTAAGATAAGCAATAAATAAATTCTTAGCTATCGACCCCTCCCTTCTTAGAGCATTCACACGCATCATATTTACCTTACGTTTAGAGTACGGAGTTTCACTCATAACTATCCTTACTATGTCTATAAAGTGATAATCATACCTTAATAGCCTTATATATACACATTTCTTTAGCCATTCAAAACTGTATATATAGACATATCTTTTAACCATGTATAGACATAAATAATATATATATAGACATAAGATTATTTCATATATACACATACAAAAAATGATAGGTATAGACATATATTTTAGTTATATATAGACATTTATGTTAGTATTTTAAGCCAGCAGTCACTAGAGGGGGCTATTTATTACTGCGTAATAATTATCCTATCCCTCTTGTGAGCTGGTTAAGGGGAGACCCCTTAAAATCCCCTAAAACCCTTACCTAGGTAATCGATATGACTGAGCCAAAATCTACCGTTCTTGATAAGAGAGCCAAGCGAAATAGAGAAATTGCAATTCGCGTCAATGACTATGAACTTGCTGAAATTAAGAAAAGAAACCGTGAGAATACGGTGGCCAGTTGGTTACGAGGATTGGCATTAGGGGTTACTCCTGTTAAGCCGGTTGATCCTGAATTGGTGCGTCAGTTAGGCAGGATTGGCAGTAATCTTAATCAGCTGACTAAGCATGTAAATACCGAAAAGCATGTGGATGCTGAGGTGCTGAGTGAGATTAAAGCGATTAGAGAGCAGCTGCATGTGCTGATAGAGACCAGTATTGAATACTCAAAGGTAGCCGCGAGGGATAATAATGATTGTTAAGTTCTCTACGCATGGTAAAGGTAAAGCGAGCGGTGTTTTAAACTATCTTCTTAAAGAGAAAGAGAGTGGCATTGTAGACTCCCTTCTTAAAGAGGAAGGGAGTAAGGGTAATCTGATGCCTAGAGCACATGCAAAAGTGCTGTACGGCGATCCTGTGCTCACTGAGCACTTAATTAATACTACCTCTCACAAGTCTAAGTATAAGTCAGGGTATTTGTCTTTTAGTGAATATGCGGATGAGATCAGCGAGGTGGATAAAAAACGCATTATGCAGGAGTTTGAAGAGGTTATATTCTGCGGTTTAGAAAGTGATCAGTACGATATTCTATGGGTGGAGCATGCGGATAAAGATATTGATGACGCTCATCCTGTCGGACGACTGGAGCTGAATTTTGTGATTCCCTGTCAAGAACTGCGATCAGGGAAGGCTTTTCAGCCGTACTATGAGCCAGCAGACCAAAAAAGGGTTAATGCTTGGAAGAATATTATCAATTCAGAGGTTAAAACCATTAAGGGGGAGCCGTTAAGCGATCCTAATGATCCTGAGCGCAAACGCTTAGTGAATCCCTATAGCAGTCATGCGCCACGCCCTACGCCTTTTGATGCGAAGGCGTATACGAGAAAAGATGCTGATAAGGATGAGGAGACTATCGCTAATCCTCCCAGTCGTACGCTATTGGAGGAAGCGATTAAACGTCGTCTATTGCTAGATTGGCAGAACGGTATTGCTATGAATCGTCGAAAAGTTTCGGCTCGGCTGGAACAGTGGGGGCTAAAAATCAATCGAGGTAATAGTGAGAATACGCTATCGGTGACCAGTAGCAAGTTGACTGACAAGAATGGTAAACCAATGGGCGTTAGGCTCAAAGGCGGGATGTTTGAAAAAGAGTTTGATGGTAATCAGTTTGAGCCAGATGTGAAAGAAGAGAAGCATTCTGCGTACGAAAATCGCGTTAATAGAGATGAGCGCAAGCAGTTAGATGAGGAGCACTTAGCCAATGGAATAGAAATAAAAAAGATCTATCACCAAGAGAGATACAAGAATGCATCTGTGACTGAATCTTTAGTATCAGACAAAGCAGTTGAGCAAAAGATAAAAGAAACTAAGCCACCTCCTACAAAAAATTATAATACGAGTTGCGGACCAAGTTTTTAGTAAATATTGGAAGGTTTATGTTGTATTTTAATATTTATCTTCTACTATCTAATATTGATAAAACTAAGGAGCTACATATAATGATTTATACACAACAATATGCATTAGAAGCCTTAAAAGATTTTTCAAAAAGAAGCCCAGAAGAGTTTCGATTAACTATTGATGAGCTCAACAAACGTAATTTTGTTGCGTACCTTGATGGGGCATACTTCGAAGTCAGAATTGCAGAACACTGGAGTGAAGAGTGTAGCGATTATATGACTGAGTGTGGCTATAATGGGCAAGAGATATGGACTTACTCAAAATATTATGGAGAGAGCACTCCTGGAGAAAAGTACAAAGAGGATTCGGATTTTCTCTATGTTTTATTCGCTTCAGACCTGTATGAACATGATATGTATGATGTTATCGAAGAAGATAAGAAGGATTATAGTATCAAAGAAGCCGAGAAGGATCTTGATTCTATATTTGCTGATCGATTAAAGAGCAGATCCAATAATTAATGTTAAACTCAAATCACAAAAAATCACTGAATAGGTGATTTTTTGCGTTTAACTTATTTATTAGTTATTTCATAATTCAGTCATTCTTCTATCAATTTCAGCATCTAATACTTGTTGCTGATGCAAATTTAATTGAATCATAGTTCTAAGAAAGTTAGCTCCGCCATTTGTAAGGGACTTAAACTCTTTTGCAGTTATGGCCTTAAAGCCCGTCTTGAAGTTACTTAGCTTTTTAGAATATTTGGCTTCGGGAGTTCCTTCATACTCGCTTTTGATCAGTTCTCCAGTTACAACGCCTGAAGCGACAAATCCAACTCCACTTTGATATAAATATACCTTATCACCCTCTTTTAGATGAGATATATTCTCTCTCCAACCTTCGTAAAAAGCGGCTGCTTCATGGTTTTCTAGCATGCTCATATGGGCTGATTTGTTGTTGTTATAGTTAGTGTTGAGCATAAAGTATCTGTGACCTAAAAGTGATTTTGTGCCTTTAGGCTCCTCAGCCTCTAAATTTTTTGCCGCCTCCTCTAGAATAGAAGTAGTTTCTTTAATACCAGCTTTAACAAACTCAAGTAATAAGAAACTTTTTGGCTTGTCTAAGCTAAAAGCTAACTCTTCTAGTTGATTATTCAAATGGTTAGGCAATCTAATTGATAGAGGTGTTGTACTACTGCTGTCTGTCTGATCAAAGATTACTCGTTCTAGTGTTTCTCTAAGACTCATTTTTGTTCTCCATTGTTGGTCTGAATCATCATAATATTTAAACTTCGTATTGAAGTCAAGAAATAAAACTTCAATACGAAGTATTATGTCTTGACTTCAATAATTCCCATAAAAAAAGCCCCTCAATGAGGGGCTTTTTTTATGGGAATTTACCTTATCTAAACACTCAAAACCATTTGTTATAATCTAGTTAGTAAGAACATAGGCGAAAAACTATTTTTTTTCAAAAAGACTTGCATACCTTTTTACTACTTTATTTAACGCTTTTGAATCTTCTTGATTAAAAAAGGATAGTTGGTGATTATCCTTATTTTTCTCGTAATCATCTAAGATGATTTTATCTATATTATCACGAGGCCTAGATATTACAGATAGGCGAGCACAACGATCACTAAGTTTGCTCAGGTTCAATGCTTCTTCATGACCATGAGGAAGCTCTTTAATTTGCCATTGCGCTTCGCTGGCTACACTACTTAACCAAGACTTAAGTTTTTCTTTTTCTGTCGGTACTTGAAGGCTGTTCAATCGTAGTGTCAAACGTTCTTTTAGTAGGCTTTTAACTTCATTGATATCGTCGACTGTTAATACGCTGATATCACCGAAATCACTTGTTATAGACAGGGTGTTTAACTGTTTAGATAAGGCGTACGATAATAGGGCCTTTTCATCTTTCATGGATTTCCCTTACTAATATGAGTAATACCTATGCATGTTATCCTATGTTTTGCCTACCATGCTGAAGCTATGAAATAGCGTTTTTGACCTCTTGGATTAGATGCCAAAACATAACAGGAGGTATAGCGTTCCCTAGAGCTCTATATTGAGATGCCTCTGACCCTACTAATTTGAAGCTATCAGGAAATGATTGAATTCTTGCAACTTCTCTAGGTGTGAATCTTCTATAACGATTATTTAGGCATAAAACAGGATCAGTACTATTTAAGCTGACTTTAGCCAAATGAGCACCCACTGTATTACAAGGTTGAGTGATATCTTGAGCTCGCCCCTTATTCATTTTCTTATTACTGTTCATAAGGCCTTGTACTGCTCTTTCACTAAAATAATATTTAGGTTCAATCTCGCTCTCAGGAAAGATAACATCTGACAACACAGCCATTTTCTTTTCCACTGACGGAAAGTTGAACTTTTTAAAATGCTTCTTATATTTAAATCCAACGATAAAGACCCTCTCTCTTTTTTGAGGTACACCAAAGCTAGAAGAATTTAATAGCTTCCATGAGACATAGTAACCACTATCCTCGAACTCTTTTATTATCAAAGGGAAAGCTTTTTTCTGATTAGCTGATAAAATCCCTTTAACATTTTCTGCGATGAATACTGTAGGTTTTTTCTCTCTTAATATCTTACACATCTCAAAAAAAAGCTCTCCTTTCTCATCTTTAATACCTAAACGAGGTGGATTTTGAGCAACAATAGAAAAGCTCTGACAAGGGAAACCTCCAGTCAAAATATCGTGATCAGGAATTTCCTTGTAGTCTAAGCTTTTTATATCCCCAGAAAAGGTATGAGAAGAGAAATTACTTTCAAAAATATCTAAAGCTTTCTCATCAATGTCATTAGCAAAAACGATATCTATATTATTTGATGAATATTCTGTTCCTAAAAAATCAAACCCTCCTTCCATCCCTATATCAGTACCACCACATCCACAAAACAACGAAACAGCTTTTAATTTATTCATGATATCTAAGTAGATCTACCTCTTCATAGCAAGTTTCATCAAATGTTAAGTCAGCACCATTTCTAGGAGACATCTGTAACCTATCCGCTTTATAAAGGCCTACAGGATCTCTGATTATCCACAAACTTTTTTCTTCTTCGGATAATCGTAATCGATATATAAAATACCGATCCCTATGGCTTTCTGCTGCCGCCCACTCATTAGGCGTTAAATGAACTCTGTTAACCGTGAATGACTTCTGGCTAACTGTAGTTTTAACCTCAATATGTTTCATAGTAGCATCAAGCTCTCGAGAAAGAATGTCATACCCAACAGCGAATTGGGTAGGCATATGCTGTACTAATTTACCGAGATCAACTCGGCCATTATTGTTTAACCAGATTTTTTCATGTGCAACAGCTAAGAACTCACCCTGATCCCCTATTTCCTTAGTATTCACCTGAACTGCAATACTATCTACACTCTGATTTTTTAGCTTAGACTGAACTTGATCTTCAAACATTACTAGAAGCTTTTCGCTTATCTCATTTACAAAGTTTATCCATAACGGCTTAATAGCATCTATATCAGATAGATGCTTATCATCTTTGTAACTGCAATAACTCGAAAATAAATGGCTATTTTCTTGAAAGAAAGTTAGAAAATCAATTGAATCCTGTTTGATGAAAAACTTTCCTTTAAAATCTTTGAGTAAAATTCCCGCTAGAACACAATAGTCGAGTAAGTCAAGAGCATATCTTTTAACATCTCCAGTTGCATCATAATCAATATTATTCTCACGATTTCTAAGTATTCTATCTATCGTTGTGGATATATCTTCATGTTTAGAAGTAACTCTCAAATCGTTGAGAACACAGTGGCAGAACTCAACATCAGTTATATAGCTATCCTCAGCATTGAGACCAGACATGAAAAAATTAGTGAGCCATAGAAAAGGGTTAAAAAGTATACCTGCTTTATTTATTTCTTTTATTTGATTACTTTTTAAGAAGCCTCCAGGATACTGAAAAGTCATGACCGTACGCAAAAAAAACTTTCTTAGGTTAGATGTATCTGCCAATTCTTTGGATAAATCTGTGGCATAAACTCGTCCATAAGATACCTGTACCATACTAAATAAGGCTGATATCTCTGTCCTCCAGTTTTGTACAGTCTTTTCAGCAAGACTAGCGTTTCCGCTAAAATTTCTTATTGCTTGAGAAATATTGGCATTAAACGTAGCTTCGTCTTTACCATCTAGCTCAGCTATTGAAAATGCCATATATCCTAGTACATTTTCGATATTATTTTTAAATCGAGGCCTTGGATGATGCAGCCTATAGTAAAACTCAGGAGGGATTTGATACATGGCTAAATATCTCTTATTTTTCTTGCGATAGCAGCTGCTAGCATTGGAGGTACTGCATTACCAACTTGTCGAAACTGCTCTGTCTTATTGCCTGTAAAAATAAAACTATCAGGAAACGACTGTAAACGAGCACTTTCTCGAACAGTAGGCACTCTGTTAGCTAGATAATGGAAGTGGTGTCTATGTCCTGTATCGATAGTAGGAGCTGGGGCATGATCAGGAAATCTAGTCCACGCCACATTGAACTTTCT
>Ga0208015_1001067_pt1 | contig 10595 bp, 12 predicted proteins | sample 26BtaG_FD_184101 | JGI IMG/M metagenome (GOLD analysis project Ga0208015, IMG submission 184101) | Marine viral communities from Cariaco Basin, Caribbean Sea - 26B_WHOI_OMZ_CsCl (SPAdes) (version 2) | ecosystem: Environmental > Aquatic > Marine > Oceanic | place: Caribbean Sea: Cariaco Basin...
GATGCGCTTTTCTTATAAGAGACGTATTCCTTTGACTCATCGAAGGACAATCCCTTTCGCATCAGCTTACAGGTATCCTCAAATAAGGATGGTTCATCAGCCTGCAATTTCGCAAGTTTGTAAACCTCCTCGAAAGCTGTGTCTTCTCCGAGATAGTCTTCTGACATAAGACCTCTCATAACATCCTGGTACTTATGCCAATCGGGATGCTCTTTTGCAAAAGCGCCAAACTCCTGTTTATCAGCCAATTTGGTAGCTTTTTCGTCCAAAACTGCTCCGAATTTCTCTTTGACTTTTCCAAAAATACTTTCGGTCAAAGAGTCAGTAAGTTTCGGAAGATAGTATTTATTCATTGCGGCATAAGGATTGCGATTAAACTCTTCGGCAAACATAGCCAACTCCACATCCGTAATCTCATCTGCTGTCTTTTTTTCGGGAGCTTCCTGGCCTGTTATTTGCGCTTTGACCTTCTCGTATTCCTCTTTGGCCTTCCTTAACTCGCCAAGCTCATTGGCCTGCTCGCCATATTTGCGGTCTCTGAATCTTACATAGTTGGCTATGTATTCAGGGTCTTTGTCCACAAATTGCGGCAGATTGTGCTTTGCCCAGTCAATTGCGGCGGCGGCTTGCTCGCTTCCCGCTTCGGGTTGTTCGGTTTGTTCCGTGCCCGCTTTGCCAAGTGTGCTGTCGATAATACCCGTTGTTTCCTGCGTTTCTTCGGGTTTTTCTACACCAACAGCCTCGGCGGTGTCTTCTGTACTTACGATTCCTTCTTTCATAATTTTCTCCTTTGTCCGATGCCTCTTGTTCGTTTTCTTGTGAAAACGGGGAGACACTATCCGGTTCTAATTTCAACCAAAAGAAAAAGGGACTGCCAGGTTATGGCAATCCCCGTAACGGACTGCGATGGTTACGGCATCTCGGCGGCAGCTAACCGCCTGTGCCCGCATTCCTTTTGGCTGTTACATTACTTGTAATCCTGCTTTTTCTATTCTCTCTTCAACGGTAGTTGGTGAAGCATATCCTCTTTCCCCAGGCTCCATAGGTCTAAATCCTTTTTCCTCCACCCTCCGCTCCCAGTCTTTTCGGCCTTCTATTTTCGGGCCGCCCAATCGCCTGTCGTATTCTCCGGTACAAAAGAAATTCGTATCGGTTATAGCGGTAAAATGTGATAGAATTTTTCTTGCAACACAACCACACTTTTCGCAGATTGCTATTTTGTTCCTGTCTTTTATTTCCCGCAGGTCTGTGGTTATGTGGCTGCAAACCCCGCACTTGTATTCATATAACATATTATCTCATCGTTACCGAAACTACCGGCTTGTACTTTGTGTAACTATTAAACTTATACAAAAGCCATTCTATTGGCCTCGTCCTTCTTGGGTCTTCGCCTTTCACCCACATCCTGCGTAATTTCTTAAAAGCGTTTTCTCTCTCTGTCCAGTCATAACCAAAAGGACTTTTCGACCTGAAAAGATGGGCACAAACAACATCCGTTCTTATCAAAACCCTCCCGCCGGTAAGCCATACTTTAAGTGACCATTCCGGCCCTACCGCCCCGTGTTTGCCGAGAGATTCATCGTGGCCGCCTAACTGGTTATAATACTTCTTTCTTATCATCCACGCCCCGCCGCTAAAGGCCATCGTGTCCTCTTCAATTTCTCTTAAATGAATAGGCTTCCAAGGTCTTACTGACCGGCAATGCAGGTCTTTGTCCAGCCACCAAAAAGCCGTATCCCTGCCCGTAGGTTTCCAAGCGTCAGGGTCTATATGGTCATAAACAGGAACGACTATATCCGTCTCGCCACAGGACGATTTCATTCTTGCATCCCAGTCTTGACTTAAAGCACAGTGTGAGTCTAACCGAAAGATATACTTGCCCGTTGCAAAATTAACACCTTCGTTTACAACCGCCCTCTGTCCTATCACATCGTCAAAACAAATAACTGTACAATCAAAATCACCCGACCAGCCGTCGCATACAACGATAATCTCTATTGGCCCCCTTGCCATTTTCCGAAGATTATCTATGGTCTTTTGGATATAGGGTTTCTCGCAATCTCTCGCAGGCATAATTACAGAGACTAAATCCTTATCGCTTTGTTGCTCTTCCGTAAGTGGCTTCAAGTTCTCTTGGCGATATTCCTCAACATTCGGCCTCCACCATTCTTCCCAATTGCCCTGACAGGCCAGACAGAACGAAGATGGCACGACCCGATTAACCTTTTCGCAAAAAGATATTCCCTGTTTTATGCGTTCTTTACAGTATTCTTCCATACTTTCGCCAACCACGTCTTTGAATAAAATCTCTCTTGTGAACCAACTTTCTTGAGCATAAACTTATCGGGCGGCTCAATAAGTTCCTTGTGCCATTCATCATCAATGGCATCAACTGTCCGGTTACATCCCCAACCTACATCTTCTACCGCCGAAAGGTAATCATCAAAAACAACAATGCCGTCTGTTATTTGTTTTACCCAGTTCCAATCGTTCTCAACCGTCTCAAACGAATGACCACCATCGATATACACAAAATCGGGTCTTATATTCATCCCTGCAAATGTCGGCAATGTATCTCTTGAAAATCCCTTAAAGAGCAAAACATTAACACCTGCTCCTCTAATTCGGTCATATACCCTGCGTATAGGCCAAGGTTTGGGGGCGGCTTCCTTTTCAGTTTCTATTTCGCCAACAGAGTCTGTGTAATCTTCAAATAAATCAAAGCCGTAATAAGATACGTTGCCTGGTGTTTCTAATGCCGCCAGAATCATTTTCTCGGCTCGGATACCCTTGTAGACACCAATTTCCATTAAGACCTTGCATTTATTTTGCCTGATTATCTCTGGGATGTGAGCGTATCTTTTAGGCTCTGCTATCGGTACTCCCCATAATTTTGATGTATTTATTTTTGGTTTCATTTGCCTTCTTCTTTCCAGTTCCAGCTGGAAGGATTGGCGCTACTGACATTTTTGGTAACTGCATCCTCCCAAAAACCATCATAAAGCATCATCTTCAATTCGCTTTTAAGATGTAAAACTTTGACTGACTTGGATTCGTATGCCCTTTTTATCATATCGGCGGCGAGTCTGACCCCGAACACATCGGTATTGGGACAGAAGTTGTACTCCCAACCGACATCAGCAACTTTGAGGGGGACAGTTTCTCTGCTCTCCCACAAATCACATAGGAACATCTGGTCAACAAACCAATCCCAATATTTCTTCTTCCGCTCGGCGAATTGACTGAAATACTCGTTAAAAACAATCCTTGTATGCGGGCAGACATTTATAAAAACCAATCCTGCGTTTATCGGGTATTTGTATGAATGTAATCTCGCAGTCAAGCCAAGCTCAAAGTCGTATTTATCAAAAGCCTTGAACGGGTCATCTAAAAAATAGACATCAACATCAGACACCAAAACCCTGTCCCCATCCCTGCGCTCGGCGAGACAGTCCCTAACACACTTCATTTTGCGATAACATCGTTGGCCTTTAACCTGCTCTGGTTTTAATTGTGCCCATTCCACGTTGTAGTTGTTATGCCATTCCTTTTGAAGTTCTTCTGGTACATCATCCATATAAACTTGTAAAAGAGCGGTTTGATTAACTTTCCTGAAAGTCTTTAGAAAAGTCTCAAACATATCATCATTTACCCGATGGTAAAATGCTGTGCATACATCCATTTTCTCTCCTTTATGATTGCTCCTCTCCCGCATTGGCCTCTGGACTATTTAAGGGTTGGCCGCCAGCTTCGCCCGCCGCCTCGGCTTCTGCCTCTTGCTGTCGCTGCAACGCCATCTGTTGCATTATCTGTTGCATTTCCTGTGGTTCTGGTAGTAAATTATCCAAGTTAGGCAGGGCGGCCAATCTGCCTATAAGCTCAAGATACTCTCTCATTAAGTCAAGCCTGCCGATTGACTGATAAAATGGCGCAAATACCTCGACATATAACTGTTTTAACGCTGCCGCCTGCTGCTCTTTGGTAATTGAGCGGGTAGTGCCAGGTTCGACTGCTACTTTGGTGCTTAGTTTCCATTCATTCGGCGGCTGTCGATAAGGCCAGAACTTGGCAAGGTCTGGCCCGACAATTGCATCAATGCCAAGTTTTATTAACTGCCCACCTTCACTAATGGCTTTGAGTGCTTCCGGCCAGGGCAGTTCCACAAGGTCTTCTTTTTGCTCAGTTATTGGGTTGCCAATTTCATCCGCAAGTTCATTGCCCATCCCATCGACAACTGGGAAATCTTTCATTACTGACACAGTTGATAATTGAGGTACAAACTGGTGGGCAACCTCCAACATCTTGGTTGCATCCTCACATATAGCCTGCTCATAACCCCACGGGCCACTCAATCTTCTATTAACCCTTTGGTGCATATTAGCATCAGCAATTCGAGCGGCCAAGGCAGTTACATCTTTATAAGTCTGGACATCGGTACTCTTGAGTAATTCCGACAAACCGGATGCTTCGTGGGCTTGGTCGTGTACCAATTCGTACATCTGCATCTGGGCTGGTTCAATTCTGCCTCTGTCAAGAGCCTTTAATTTCGGATTGCCTTCGGGGTCGAGCATATCATTCAAGAATGAGGTATTGGCGTCATTGAGAAAGTTCGTTATTTGAACATCCTCAACTTTCATATTCCCACTACCGGCAAATTTCGTAACTGCCGCCCAGAAAGAGGCTATACCTAAATACTTTATAACATCATCACTCAACTCATCTAATCTCTGCATCTGCTGATAGTCATTGAAGCCGTAAAAATCCTTCGGTACAATATTGAATTGTAAATGGGAAAGCGGAAACTCATCGTGGTCTAAATCGAGAGGCCATCTATCCTCGTCGGTCAGGGGCGCTTCGTAGCCACTTGCAAACTGCATATATCTTCTTGGTGTATCTAATTGCAGTTCCTCGGCGAGGCGTTTGTCTACTTTATCTTCTTCACCATCCGAAGGCTTGCGAATAGCAGCGGAGTTCCGTGCAAATATATGCCAGATTTTTATTGTCTGGTATAGGGGAACATCTTCCTTATTATTTAATCCATCCCTTTCTTCTTCGGCAAGGACAGAACCAGCCTTTTTTACAATACTCTTAAAGACGGGTTCTGGCATATCACTATGCAAACTCCTGAACTCTTCCACAGAAACATCCTCTTCGTAGCCCTGCCAGTTGGCATCGTCCATCACCCCTTCACAGTCGGGGTCAACGGCAACCTTCTCAACGTGGATGTACCTTAGTGTCGGCATCCACTTCTTTGTGTCGAACTGAGTTATTACAAATCCGTTGTTTTTGATAAGTGCTTCATTTAATCTCCTCGATTCGACTCGTTGGCACTTTTGCTCTTTCCATACCTTTTTGAGATACTTCGCCTCGCACTCGGCCTGCATCTGAGCAATTTCATCAGACATAAACGCTTCGGAAGGACTAATCTTAAAACTCGGTTCCTGCTGGTCTAAAAAGGCCATAGATGCTTCGTGCAATTTTCGATAGTCATTGACAAACGGCCTGACATCAACGCCATCCTTTTTGGGTTTGGCTTTGTACCTATCCTCTGCTGTCTCCCAGTTCTTTACCGGACGGATTTTCTCAGCACGTCTGATACAATTAAACCAGTATCGAGCAATTTGCTTCTGGGCATCCGCAGGTTTAACCGCCGGAGTTTTATTGCCCTTAATTAGTTTTTTAAGACCATTTAGCATAACTTTTACTCTGTCTCTGTAGATACTTTTGATTTAATTGGCCAAGATAACTGCGAACAGGAATTTTCCTGACCGGCATCCGCCAGAAAATATCGCTCTGCATTGCGTAGCGAATACAGTCCGGCCCCTCATCAGCAACGTCTACGGTCTTTTCTGGTTTACTGTGCTGACCGGCATCGCCAGTTAGTTCCTTCCATCGCAGGTTCTCCGTTTCGTTGTATGCCCTTGATATAAACCGCAAGTCAAACGAGATTGCCGGTTTCGAAGCCAGCATTAACAACTGTTCCTGATTGACCTGCATATCAGCGAGATATTGAGGCATCTGGCCGGTTCTGATTGCATATCTGGCCAATTGAGATAACAGACCGTCCGTAACCTTGTCGTAGCCGACACTACTGTTATCAGCCAATGAACAGGAAATGCCATTCTCAATATACAAATCAATCAGGCGGGTAAGACCTTTTTTGTCTGCAACGGCATCAGAGGTATAATAATTGACTCTCTTGCGTATCGATGGGTCAACGTAGGTGTCAATAATATTTTCCGTGCAATCCATCGCAATTATCTGACGGCAGTTGATAGCTACACTTTTATCAGTAGCATAATATTCTCTGAAAAAATGCCTGTCGCCGTTGCGGTTCACTGCTACCCATAGACAACAGGTGGGATGCCTTATCCCGTGGTCGAGTACCCGATAGACCGCCCAGTCCTCACTCAAAATTATCGCAGAATTGTGATATTTGCGACTGAGCATCGGCCATACTCTCTGACCGCCGTAAACGTTCCAGTCTATTTCCTGCTCTCTCCGCCACTTCGCTGAGTTTATACCCTGATACTTTGGACTCTCTCTCAATACCCAGTCGTGGTCTTTTTTGGGGTCATCAGTATAATGAATCCGGCGATGGAAGAAGCCGGTATTTAGTTTTTCGCCGCTATGTGTCGGAATCCAATCCATTATGATTGCATATAATGCTCAAGATTTAGATGCCTGTGAAATACGGGGCTTTTCTTTAGAATAGTCAACCCGAAAGAATTGGGTCTGACTTCGTGGAATACCCATCCGTTATTTTTGTAGGCAAACTCTATTGCAGCCCTCGCCATCTCAGGTTTGTCTGTATCGTGTAGAATTATGTATTTACTAACTTTTTGCGAATGCCTCTTGAGTTCGGCGGTCAAGTGTTCGTATGTGTGCAAACTATCAATAAAGAGCAAATCCGTTGGCTCAATATCTATCGTAAGGTCGTCAGCACAAATAAATTCGTAGTCGATACCTATCTTGGCCGTGGCTTCGTACACAGGTTCGACCGGACACACTCTCTCATCTACAGAAACCATCCTTTTCGGGTTTCCTGCCAATAACGCCCAAGTAGAAACCACATACCGGACACCAAACTCAGTAATGTGGTTGCATTCCCTTGCGTACTGACGCAAGACTTCTAAATGGTCGTGTGTCGAAGGGGCAATATCATAACGACCACCATCGTTATATTTGAGCCTTAACTGATACCAGCCCCAAACGTCTTTCGGTAAATCACCATAGTGTGATAAATCAGGCTCAACAATTTGTCCGGCAAGTATAGACATTAAACTGCAACCTTAACCCTTTCGTGAACCAAATCATCCATAAAGCCCGGGTTAGCAGAACTAACTAATGTAAGTCTCTGGCAACAGGCAAGGGCGGCGGTGTAGCTCTCCTCGGCTTCAGGCTGAAAAGCGAACTCGTCACTTAATAAATAGTTGGGATTATGAGAACGTATCTGGTCGCCACCTGCCGGTATGCCCCTTAGCAAACTCTTGGTCTTTGTTAAATATAATTTACAGAAACTATACTTGGCCGGACTATACTTGCGCATCCATATCGGGAACTGGCCGAAAGCAAAGTGCGCCCTCTGTATCATCTCGCTGTCGGCATCGTCCTCTTTTTTCGTTTGACAGCATATATGGATATTGTCAAAGAACATTGCCGTATGTAGATGTAATAATACTAAGAGCCAGGTAGCCATCATCTGCCGACTCTTGCTGAGCATATAGAGAGGGTTCTCGTACCAGTCCTGAGCCACCAACCTTAAGTAATCCTTCGGCGGTACACGTTCAACATAACTGCCCTCATCGTCCCTGCGAATAGTCCAGCAGTAATTAACCAACCAATACCAAGGCTCTTCGGCACATCGGTTAATTTCGATTTCCTGCCATTCCTTGTCAGCGGCTATGGCGTCAAAAACCTCACCAGTTATGGCGGGGAATAAATCACTGTCTTTAGGCCATATCATTTCAGGTGGTCGGATTTCCTCTTAATTTTCTTGGCTTGTTGCTACATACCATAGCATTGGCCAAGGGCTGCGTCTTGGGTCTTATTCTCCCTCTTGACCAGATAAGAGACACATCGACTTATAAAGTTATTTTTGCTTTCCCCCTTACGGGGCGGGGCTGGCATTGAAAACCTCTTGTAATAAATACTCTATTTGTTTCCTGGCAAATTTTGACGTGATAAATCCCTGCTCGGCATCTATAATCGCTTTGTGGTATTCCTTTGGTGATGAGTATGCCGCCTCGCCTCTATTATCAGTCCTTTTAAGGCTTACGCCTAATCTGTCATAAATCCTTTGGTTTTCCTCACAGGACAAGCAAATCACATATAAAAGAAGCCACCGTGAAAAAAGGCCGAATTTTTCTTCTGGTATCCGAAATTCCTTTTTTGGCATCCTCAATTCCTCAAAAGTGGGGCGGGGGGCATTGCACCCCAGAAAAACCGCCCCTCGATGTTTTATAAGACACTTGGTGAATAAGACTAAAAAATTTTAATTTATTTTTACGTCAACATATTCGTTGACAGAATGGGTTGTTTTGTCAATATATATGTTGACAATTTCCTATTTTCCCCAATTTTCCTATATAGGAAATTCACCGGTTTCAAGAAAAAGTGGGCGGTATAGGCCACCAGTTATTCACGGGCTGGGGTGACTCCACGGTACGCTTTTGCGTTTCGCACAAGCTCATCAGGCGAACCCCGAAGGGCTGCCCGCCCAGATGTTCCCGATGTCAACCGCCCTTGGGAACCCACGGTTTATGAATATCTGAAAAAATCAGTAATTCTCAGGAAAAAACAGTAAATATGCTAGCGGGCAGGATTTGCCAGGCTGGTTCCTGCTCACCTTGATAGCCGTTTTTAATGTGGTGTGCGTCATCCACTAAAGCCGCTGGCAAAGCACCATCAAGGACTCGAACCCTGAGCTTCAGATTACAAAACTGATGTGTTGCCATTAACACCAATGGTGCTTACTTTATTAAGACACGCCACTATTAAACTTTAAGACGTAAAACTTAATTGAGGTTATCACAATTTGTGACCACCTCAAGAGTAGTTATAACTATTAAATTCGGTAGTTATAACTAATGCTTCAAAATCCGCTAATGCGCCTGTTGTACAGGGAAAAGCCCTTCAATGCCCCTACCGCACTCATTACAAACGTCTCTTGACCTACCCCAGAAATCCTTCTTTCTATCTTCTGTGTTTCGTGATACTGACCACCACCCCAAAGGCCCACAATAGTCCTCTACCGTGTCGATTTTGCCGCAAATATCACATTTATGATTAGAAATTTCCATTATGCCACCAACCTTGCCTTAAAAGAGGTTTTCATTCTCCGGCCACCACGTTCATCACGCCATCGTTTGTAAGCTGATTGTTTAGATAACCCGCAATATTTCATTAAATTACGGACTTTGCGAGCTTCGAGACGTTTTTCCCGCCAATATCGCTCTCTGGCAGGGCGATTATCCGGTCGCTTGCTCTTTTTGCTGATTCTTGTTTTTGCTTGAGACTGAGCCATTATTTATTCAAAATCCGCTCTATATCTTCCAAATCCACGAAATCATCCTTTTTCAAGGCTCTTTTGGCTAAGTAAAGGTCGTATCTGTCCGAAAGCCAAGCCCTTAGCCTATAATAGGCATTCAAAATGTGCCAGATGAACCAAAATGGATAAGAGAGCTTCATACTACCCTTCCAACAGACTTCGGCCACTACGCAAGGACTCAGACCCCTTCAGGAGCTTTCTCCTAAAATACTCAGCCGTCCTGTCCTTCTTGGCTTGTCCCATTATTAGTTCCAAAGTAAAACCGACCATCCTCAAAGGCCACAAAACAACGACGGCCCTTGCTAAGCCTCTCAATCACGCTCCGAGGTATTTCGGCTGTAGGCCGATATTTGCCTGCTTTAATCTGAGCTATTTCCTTCTTGGTTAGAGCCATTGGCATTACTCAAAATAAGGACTTACAACAAAAATTCCAAATCGGTATTCTCTCGACTAATGGCTTATTAAAAGCCGATTCCTAAAAATAAAATAAGGACTTACGACGGAAGTTTTGCCTTGGCTCTCAATTTAGCCCTGCCTATCCGTCTTTTCTTCATAAGCGTAACACGCCGCTTATAGCCTATCTTGCCCACAGTTCTATACCAAACCTGTCCGTTATTGTCAAATATGGTCAAATTTCCGGTAGGGGATAGTATAATAATCACGCCTACCCGCCTCCGCCCCCCTCCGGGGTGGCCTGAGCCAGCTCCTCAGCAGGCAAAGCCAAGACCTCTTTAGACTCTAAGACTTTGGCTGTTCTTGACTTAGACTTCTCTATTGTATCGTTTGCATTGGCTGGCCTTCTACCTGCAAATGTGTCTGATTCTATCTTAGTTATGTCCAGTCCATAAAGCCGGGCCTTGCCGTGCGTAGCTGCAATCATAGCGGTTGGATTGGCCTGCCTGCAAGCCACAGACCGGGCGTAGTCATACTCAAGTTCACACTTACGCCTATTACAGTCTGTCTCAGCTTGTCTATCTTCCTCTAAACGCGCTATTTCCTGTTGAACGTCAGTACAAGTCAGTAGGTAGCTGCCCTGCTGTTTAGC
>Ga0208015_1001068_pt1 | contig 10595 bp, 6 predicted proteins | sample 26BtaG_FD_184101 | JGI IMG/M metagenome (GOLD analysis project Ga0208015, IMG submission 184101) | Marine viral communities from Cariaco Basin, Caribbean Sea - 26B_WHOI_OMZ_CsCl (SPAdes) (version 2) | ecosystem: Environmental > Aquatic > Marine > Oceanic | place: Caribbean Sea: Cariaco Basin...
ATTTTGGCTGGTATTACATGCTGGTGATCGCCGCCTACAGCATTTTTTCTTTATTTGTGGGTTTCTCCCGCTACGGCGATATCAAACTGGGGCAAGACCACGAAAAAGCCCAGTTCCCCTTTTTAGCCTGGGCCGCGATGCTGTTCTCTGCCGGTATCGGTATTGACCTGTTGTTCTTTGGCGCGTCCGAGCCGCTAATGCACTACCTAACCCCACATTCGGGTCTAGATCCTGCCAGCGCTGAAGCGATGCGTGCTGCTGTACCGCAAGCCTTTTTACATTGGGGCTTACATGGTTGGGGTATTTACGCCCTCATCGGTATGGCACTCGCCTACTTCGCTTATCGCAAAAATATGCCTCTAGCTTTACGCTCCGCCTTGACGCCTATCTTTGGTGAGCGGCTGATTAAAGGCTGGTTGGGTGATAGCGTCGATACCTTTGGTGTCGTCTGTACGTTGATGGGGATTGCCACTAGTCTGGGTATTGGCGTACTGCAAGCCAATGCTGGTCTGACCCATGTGTTTGGCATCGAATCGAGCAAGATGGTACAAACCTTAATCATCGTGTTTGTCGTCGTTGCTGCTGCCATATCGGCAATGACCGGGGTAGAAAAAGGCGTCCGTCGTCTCTCCGAATTCAACATGCTGTCCGCAATTTTATTATTGGTCGCTATTTTAGTGATGGGTAATACGGTCTATTTGCTAAATACCTTTACCCAAAATATCGGGGTTTACTTTGACACCCTAGTCGCCAAAACTTTTGACGTTTACGCTTATGACGGCGAGTCTGGTGCTGAATGGAAGTCTTGGTGGACCGTATTCTTCTGGGCATGGTGGGTCGCTTGGGCACCGTTTGTGGGCCTATTTATTGCCCGTATTAGCCGTGGTCGTACCCTCCGTGAGTTTGTCTTCGGCGTGATGTTCATCCCGCTCGGCTTTATCTTTGCTTGGTTCTCTATCTTTGGTAACTCGGCTATCGACTTGGTCGCCAATGGTGCGACGGCTTTAGGTGAAGTCGCGGTCAATGACGCGGCGATGGGCATGTTTGCCTTATTCGAATACTACCCGTATAGCGACATTTTATCGCTCGCAGGCGTGGTAATTGGACTTGTCTTCTTTATCACCTCTGCGGATTCAGGCGCTTTAGTACTGGCTAACCTGAGCAGCCGTGGTCTATCAAACGATGCCGATGCCCCGGTTTGGTTGCGTTTATTTTGGGCAGCGGCTACCGGTCTTATTACTCTAGGCTTGTTGTTTGCTGGCGGCTTTAGCTCGCTACAGTCGGTCTCGGTTATCGCCGGTCTGCCTTTCTCCATCATTTTAGTGCTCTACATGGTGTCTATGTGGAAGTCGCTCAAAGAAGAAGGGCAATACCGCAAAGCCAGCACCGTCGATACCGCCAACGTGTTGAACAGTGGTAAAAACTGGAAGGCTCGCTTGCAACGTATCGTCAGCTTCCCAGATGGCAAGCAAGTGCGCCGCTTTATGCAAGCTTCAGTGTTACCGGCTATGCAAGACGTCACGGCTGAACTAACCGCTGGTGGCTTAACCGCAACCGTTATTGCGCATGAATCAAGTGCTGATCAGTTGGAAGGCTTAAGCCTGCACGTGGGCCATGGTAGCGAAGATGACTTTATCTATGATGTGTATTTGGTCAAAGCGCCACGACCGAACTTCACGCTCAAGACCACGATTAAAGATTCGGATTACTACTACCGCGCGGAAGTGTTCTTACGTGATGGCTCACAAGAGTATGATTTAGTGGGCTATACCAAAGAGCAAGTGCTGGTGGATATCTTGAATCAGTACGAGCGTCATATGCAGTATCTGCATTTAGGACGTTAAGCCAATCGCTTAAAGTGTCACACAGTCCAAACTAAACCGGCGGCAGGGTAACTTACCTTGCCGCTTTTTTATGGCTGAATAAAAAATATCTACTTAAACAACTGCCTAAAAACCTATTTAAAAATACCTACCTAAAAACCCTTCCTTAAAAAAATCTCCCTAACAATACCTCTATAGCACGCTTAGCCACTGCCTTCAGATTACTTCTTCCTGCCTCTTTAGGAGTAGCGAAACCCATTTCTATACGGCTTTGGCGCAATAGGCGACCCATCCCTTAATTGCTATTTTACTTTCATTATCAAGACAGTACCTGGCTTAAAGTAGCTAGCTCACTGTCTCTGACTAACCGTATCTGGCTAATGCCCACATTTTAGCCAGTCATTGCCACGCCAACGTCGCTTGAAGAGAAGGTAAATTATGCACGCCAAAGAGCTGCTAGAGATGGAACGTCGTGAGATTAGAGCGCTGCACTATACGTGGATTGCTTTTTTTCTGACCTTTTACGTTTGGTTTAATATGGCTCCGCTCGCCTCGTCCATGTTGGCGGCGGAGAGCTACCTCACCCCTGAACACATCAAGCTATTTTTGATTGCCAACGTCGCTTTGACGATTCCGGGGCGGGTGGTCGTCGGCATGGCGCTAGACCGTTTTGGTCCCCGCCGCGTGTTTTCTGTCTTAATGGTTGTCATGGCTATCCCTACTTGGTTCTTTGCCTTTGGTGACTCAGCCACGCAACTGTTTGTCTCACGACTATTTATGTCGATTGTCGGAGCAGGTTTCGTGGTCGGTATTCATATGACCACTCTTTGGTTTAAGCCTAAAGATATTGGCTTTGCCGAAGGGTTTTATGCCGGTTGGGGCAACTTTGGTTCCGCCGCGGCTGCCATTACTATTCCAACGGTGGCGCTACAATTCTTCGGTGGTGACGATGGTTGGCGTTGGGCAATTGCCGCCTCAGGGTTAATTATGGCGATTTACGGTGTGGCATATTGGTTCTTAGTAACTGATGGCCCGACGGCCGATACCCATAAAAAATCGCGCAAATCGGGTGCATTAGAAGTTTCCACGTGGCGTGACCTGTGGCTATATTGTTTATTTATCATTCCGTTATACGGCATCCTCTCGGTGTTGGTGTATCGCACCCAAAGCATGGGGTTTTTAAGCGAGACTGGGGCTTGGATCTGTTATGGCGTTATCGCTGTGATGGTGATTTATCAAATTTATAAAGCCCTTAGCGTGAATATTCCTATTATCAAAGCCGGTATCCCGGAAGACGATAAATATTCGTTTAGCTCGGTAGCCGCCCTTAACGTCTCCTATTTTGCTAACTTCGGCGCAGAACTGGCAGTGGTTTCCATGCTACCGATGTTCTTTCAAGGAACCTGGAAGTTAGACGCCACTTCCGCCGGTCTGATTGCCTCTACCTTTGCTTTTGTGAATCTGTGGGCACGCCCGCTCGGCGGCTATATCTCTGACCGGGTCGGCAGTCGCCGTAAAGTGATGCTGGTATATATGTTTGGCATTGGCTTGGGCTTTGTGGCGATGGGTATGCTGAACGAGTCGTGGCCGCTATTCTTTGCCGTCTGTATCACCATTATCTGCTCGGTGTTTGTACAGGGTGCGGAGGGCGCTACGTTTGGGGTAATCCCGTCGATTAAACGCCGCTTAACCGGGCAAATCTCAGGCATGACTGGGGCTTATGGCAACGTGGGCGCGGTGTTTTATCTGTTCTTATTCACTTTCGTTGAGCCCAACCAGTTCTTTTACGTGATTGCAGCCGGTGCCTTTATCGCTTGGTTGGTCTGCTATGTCTGGCTACAAGAGCCTGCCGATGCTTTTGGTGAGGAATACACCATGTCTTCGGTTGATAGGATGTTGGCGGAGAAATAGTACGGGGAAGTTAACATAAATTCGAGTCATAATAGGCCGTGCAACTGGTAAAAATTTTTATGGCTGGTTGTATGCCAAGAGCTTTCAAAGGCTGCAAAAAATTTCTCCCAGCCGCACTATATCGGTTTAAAATTGAATCAACTATAGCGCTCCCTTACTTAACTAAAACCTCATTATCCTAAAATCAATTAATCCAAAACTCAGTCATATAAAAAAAGGCCACTGCTAATTAATAAAAGTGGCTTTTTTTTAGGTTATTTTCATTACTAAAATACTAGCGTCACACATAGACCTTGCTGAGTGCTTAGATCTACTTCATTAGTAAAGGGGTCGTTAATAGCAGGCTCATTACTAGGAATCTCGTTAACCAACGGCGACTGCGATAAAAATACCGCAATACCCGCTTGCTCACAGATAGACTTAACGATAGACAATCCCAAGCCAGTGCCGTCTATAGCTGTGGTTTTGACCGCACTGTCAGAACGTGCCGTTACGGTCATATCCGTCATAGGCGTATCTGTAGTTTGCGACCGCTGACTCAAGCGCACAAATGGCTCAAAGACCCGCTGATAATCTGTAGGGTCAATCCCTGGCCCCGAATCCATCACTTGTAAAACCAAACGGCTCGGAGCGGCTAGCCGTTGCTGATGGCTTTGCTGACGGCTTTGATGGGTAGCAATAACTTGAGTACCAAACGCGGCATCATGTATACGCTGACCTTCTGCTAATCGCCAAAGCTTCACCGCTACCTGCCCGCCAGCCGGAGTATAGACAATAGCATTTTGCAGCAGGTTTTTAATTAATAACAGTAACGAGGTCGCATCGGCATGTACTTGACCTTCTGTCTGTAGCTCAACGCTTAACTCAATCTGCTGATGGTCGGCAATAGGCACTAGCAACCCGACTGCTTGCTCGATAATAGGTCTGATAGCGATCGGCTCATTGACACTATTGACGTTGCCTGCCCGTGCTAACGTTAGCAGTTGCTCGACCAGTTGTTGGTTGCGTTTTAACCGCAGCGCCAGCTTGTCTAAACCTGCTGCCATGGTCTCATCGTGCGGTAGCCGTTGCAGACGTTGTAATTGTAAGGACGTCGCTGTCAGCGGTGAGCGTAACTCATGCGCTGCATCCGCAATAAAGCGCTGTTGCCGCTCGATATGGGTTTTGGCTAACGCTAATAGTCGATTGAGCGATGCCACTAATGGCAGCAATTCGGTCGGTAAATTATCGCTAGTTAAGGGGGCTAAATCGCTCTCTTGTCGCGCATTAATTTCTTGGTGTAATTGTCGTACCGGCTTAAACATCCGCCACATAATAAACGGCAATAATAGAGTCAGTAGCGCCATAGCCAAGGTCAACGGTAAAAAAGACTGCCATGCACTCGATTGGGCTAAGTCATCGCGAAATTCGGTGCGTTGTCTTACAATAATGGCGCGGTCAATATCGCCAGTAACGTCCAAGCTATTAAGTCGATACACCCGCCAAGTATGGTCGTCTATACGTTGGGTGCTGATACCTTTAGGAATGGTTGCTAATGAGGCTAACGTAATTTCTGCTTCTTCTTTTTTCTTATTATGTTTATCGTGCTTATCTGATTTGACATGGTGGTTTTTCGCCTCATCCCTTACTGTCGAAACCTGCTCCTGCGCTACCCCCGTCAAAGCAAGAATATCGACACTGATATCGCCATCATCATCGTCGGTATTGAAATGTCTGTCTCGAGAAACATCAGCGCTAGCTGCTTGGCCCTCTCCTTGCGCCTCTAGCGTTTGTACCAATACCTTCGCCACACTTTTTAGGTTGTCGTCTTGAAAGTCATTGACCTCATTATAGTTATACCAAAACCCATAGCCACCCGCCGCCACTGCCAATAGCAGCAACGGTAACAGCGACCAAAAGATCAGCTGAAATTGTAGGGACTTAAATACGGGGCGAGTCTTAATCATAGTGACGGTCTAATAAGGATAATGGGGCGATTAGGCACGATTCGAAATAATGAGAAAGCAATGAGAAAGTAACTTGGCAAGTGTAAATAAATTCGATTAATCATGGATCGTGCAACTGGTAAAAATTTTTCTGGTTGGTTGTATGCCTAGAGCTTTGGCTATATCAACATCAGTGCTGCAAAAAATTTCTCCCAGTCGCACTGTATCTTTTGTGGATCGCACCAGCTATAAACCTTAGCAAAATTAAAGTAAATGAGTTAAAAATATTCTCAAGACACTCTAAGCCTGACTAATATACCAACCAAGCCCGCGCACATTTTTAATCCTATCTTGCCCGACCTTTTTACGTAGGCTATGGATAAGAAATTCAATCGCATTACTCTCGACTTCCCCGCCCCAACCGTATAGCGAGTCTTCCAACTCAGACTTGGACATCACTTTTTCTGGTGCAAGCATAAAGGTGGTCAGCAGCATATATTCTTTTGCCGTCAAATCGACCGGTTGCCCTGCCATCATGACCCGTTTCTGAGCCGTATCCAAACTTAGGTTGCCCACGACGATATGGTTGTCCGCTTTGCCCTGCGCCCGGCGAATCAACACCCGCATCCGCGCAAACACTTCGCCCAACTCAAACGGTTTGACGACGTAATCATCCGCCCCTGAGTCTAGCCCAGCAATACGGTCTTTGACCTCATCACGAGCGGTCAAAATTAATACCGGTGTGGTAATTTTGGCATCACGCATAGCCGTTAAGACGCCCATACCATCAATTTCAGGCAAGCCCAAATCCAATAAGATAATATCGTAAGGTTGCACGCGTAACGTAAGGATAGCTTGGCGACCATCTTTGACCCAATCGACGGTATAGGCTTCGTCTTGCAGCGCCTCGCTCAAGCTTTCGCCAATCATTAAGTCGTCTTCTACTACCAGCACGCGCATAGCTTGTCCTTATTATCATTATAGCGTTGGGTTTATTTTAATTTATCGAGCCGCTTGTTATTCACCTTATTTTTTTTCAATAAATCCGTGTGCTTAAATAAGTTTCTTATTTTATTACTAAAATCATCTAGCCAGCCGACACTACAGTATCGGCTGGCTGGGGTAATGCTAGTCTAATAATTACAACTTAAGATTTTGTTTTGGTAGCGATGATTTTGCCGGTATTAGCATCAATCACTACTTTTTGTACTTGTGTACCTTGGGCTATCTTAATCTCGTAAACGGCTTGGCCTTTTTCCATATCAAACTCGGCCTCTAACAGTTTGCCAGGGTACTTTTGCGTGGCGATTTGCATGGCTTGATTTAAGCTGACTTTCGCCTGTTGCATAGTTTTATATTCTGCTAAGTCATCAGCATCCATACGCTCTTGCTCAGCCTTAGTCACTTTACCCGTACTGGCATCAATTTTGATTTCATACTCAGTATCGCCTTTGACCAGTTTGACCTCAAATTCGCTGCTAGCCCCATGGTGTTCTTGGTCAAATTCGGCACTAACCACATTCCCTTTGACCGTTTTTTGGGCAATAGCGATAGCCTGCGCTAAGGTTAGCTTGCTTTGGGCAATGGCCACCGCGTCACTCACTTTATGGTCTTGTTTTAGCACGCTAAGTGGAGCATTGGTATTTACGGCTTGGCCGGCAGCAACTGCAGCAGTGCCGACACCAGCCATGCTGATACCAACGAGGCTAAGGGCGATGATAGCGGATTTGCTTAATTTAGATAACTTTTTCATGGTAGGACTCCTAAGGGTGTATCGAATAATATTTTGGGTATGTAGCTATCATACAACTCGAAACATAGGAGAACCTTAGCGTAGATTTAGCAATAAGTTAGCAAGTGTAATATTGATAATAATTGCTGGTGGTGCATTATCATTGCTAGCGGCTAACCGCTTTTGCACAGACGTCTTCACAGTAATCTTTTTATAGACAATAGAAAAACCGCTTATTCTATTAATAAGAATAAACGGCTTAACTGAATCGAAAAAGCTTAACAAAGCTAGTGACTTAATAAAGCAAAGCTATTTATTGGTTAAATGATTAACGGTCCATACCGCCGCCTCTACCCGCGTACGCAGGCCCGTTTTATTTAAGATATGTTTAACGTGGACTTTGACCGTTGACTCAGCAATGCCCAATTTATTGCCAATCATTTTATTACTAAAGCCCTCAGCAATCATCTGAATCACTTGCAGCTCACGCTCGGTCAGATTGCCCGCGATATCATCGATGCTAGGCGTGCGTAAAGCTCGCGCTAAGATGGGCGCAAGACTGGGGCTAATCACCAATTCTCCACGTAAAATCTTGCGGATATCTACGATGATTTGCTCCGGCTCCATGTCTTTAAGCAAGTAACCATCCACGCCTAATTTAAGCGCCTCTTGCACATCGTCACCGCTGTCCGATACGGTAAATAGGAGAATCTTCGCATCAATATCACGCGCTTTGATTTCTTTTAAGGTTTCAATCCCAGTGAGGACCGGCATATGGTGATCGAGCACCACCAAATCGACTTCGTGGTCTCGCAAATAATCGAGCGCCTCTTGCCCATCGCCTGCTTGTGCTACCACGCAGACATCCGACTCTAGATTTAACAAATCGGCCATGCCGCGGCGTAGCATCGGGTGATCATCCACCAATAGTAATTTGGCAGGCGAGGCGCTGGTATATACGCTGATACTCATAATACTCTCACTGATTAATATCAAAAATAATTAACTGAATTTTATCGACACTCTAGGTCATCGCTAACTATAGGCTCAAATAGGAGAGCGCTATAGGCGGTCTCATTAGGATTTGCTTAGGCGTCTTTATGGCTAGATTTTGCAAAGAAGTCTGGGGAGAACACCACGGTCACTAGCGTCCCCTTCGGCGTATTGCGTTTCACTGTAAAAGTCCCGCCTAAGTTATGCGCGCGCTCTTTCATAATCATCAACCCATGATGCTGGGTCTGGTCCACACTGCCGCTATCACGGATGCCAATCCCATCATCAGCGATGTTCATAATAATTTGGGTTTGGTCCTTATCGTAGCCCAAGCTCACCGTGACATTTTGTGCCTGCGCATGCCGGCTGACATTCGCTAAAGCTTCTCTGGCAATCTGAATTAAATCAACCTGCTCGGCAGCACTTAACCCCAACGACATAACCTTATTATCTACACTCACGGCAAAGTGCCCTCTAAGCGCAAACTCGTTGGCCGCTTCATGCAAGGCTTCATCAAAGCTGTCATTATTAATCGTTAGGCGAAAGGTGACCAACAGCTCGCGCAACTCTTGGTAAGCGGCATTCAAGCCCGTTTTAATCTGACCAATAGCTTGGCGAATATCGGGCGCCTTATCCACCGGCGCTGCATTTGACGTGGCAGGAATAGTCAACTCCTCAGCCGTCAATTGGCCCAAGTGTTTCTCGAGCATACTCACTTGAATTTTTAGATAAGAAAGCGACTGCGCTAGCGAATCATGCAGCTCGCGCGCCATCGTAGAGCGCTCCTCAAACAGGATTAGCTGATGCTCTTGTTGGCGTTGTTTGCGCATCGATAGCGCCGTACTAATCAAATTGGTCAAAGCGATAATCAGCTCATGGTTTTCTTCCATCACCGCGCTGACTCTAGACTCCACCGTTTGAATCCGTTGTGAGGATAACGCGCCTTCTTCAAATAAGGACTCGCCCACCGCTGCACTGACCATATCTTTAGGTTTTGGCGTGACGCGCAACTCGCCAAACTGAGTTTTTTGTTGGGCAATAGGATAGGATTTGGTATGGATGTGGTTTTTGATAGAACAGCCCTCACAAGCTAGCTTAGAGCACAGCTCCTGCATCTCATTGCTGTGTAGAGCGATGGAGTCTTGGTTGTTTAATACCTCATTTTGAATGCATAAAGTAAAGTCTAAGTACGGCAATATTTCCCCAAAATCCACAATTAAGCTATCGAGTTTATGTAGGCTTACTTGGCTAGTGGTTAGATGCTGGGCAAAGTCATATAGCAAGGACAGCGCTTGGTTGGCCTTGACCAAATGCTGGGTCTTAACCCGCACCTCCGTCTCTAACGAGCGCTGATGGCTCGCAATCGTTCGCGCCATATCATTAAACGAGCTGCCTAAATCTTGGAACTCTCTGTAGCCGTAAATCTTTACGCTAGTATCCAACTTCCCCTGTTTAAAGCGTTTATTCGCGTCAATCAATTTCTGTACCGGTCTCAACACGTTACGACGCAGCTCGCTCATACCGATGAGCATAATGATAATGGCCAAGATTAACGAAATGACTTGAATCATTTGCTGCATATTTTGACGTTTTTCATTGCGGTACTGCAGCTGACTGACAAAATCATCGACGTCGTCAATATAGGGCAACGAAGCGCTATAGAACGCAGCCTTATCTTGAGCTAATAACGCAGGCTTTAGATAGCTTTGCCACTGTCTATCAATCCGGTCCAGTTGCTGATTAATTGCCTCTTGCGGGTTGCTACGGGATTCTTGATAGGTGCGCAGGGTCTCCAGACGGCTTTCCATATCTGTGATTAAACCCGTTGTTTTATCGCTAGGTGCAATGCTGCCAGTGTTGCCTGAAGCGTTTCTTTGCTCAGTTATTTGCCCAGCTATCTGTTCGTCTTCCATCAAATAATTAATACGATAAGTCGCCATGCGCAGCGAGCCAGCGACATTGACCGCTTTGGCATCCGACTCTGATACCCAAGCTAAGAGGCCACTGCTAAAGGTTGAGGTCAGCCATAAGATAGTAATCGCAACGATAGCGATACCGGCACGAACCGGCAAAGAATGGGGCAAAATATTTCGGATCATCGCAGGGCGTTATCCCGTAGTTAAAGAGTGCAGTAGCAAAACTTGTATAAAAACATCTGGCTAAGAAAAAAGATAACAATCATTGGAGAAAAAGTCTCTTACTGTACTCTAC
>Ga0208015_1001069_pt1 | contig 10586 bp, 8 predicted proteins | sample 26BtaG_FD_184101 | JGI IMG/M metagenome (GOLD analysis project Ga0208015, IMG submission 184101) | Marine viral communities from Cariaco Basin, Caribbean Sea - 26B_WHOI_OMZ_CsCl (SPAdes) (version 2) | ecosystem: Environmental > Aquatic > Marine > Oceanic | place: Caribbean Sea: Cariaco Basin...
AGTAGGAGTTGAAGCTAGCTCTTTTACAGAGTGATTATTAGTTTTTTCTGTGCTACTTTGAGTGCCGAGAGTAGGGACTCGTTTTGGATCGTCTACTGAGCTTATAGATTTATTTTTTAAACTACTCTTAGTATATGCTGTCACTTGAGCGCTTTGTTTATTGATATTATCAGGTGGCAAGACTTCATGTTTTTGCTCATTAACGTTAGCCGTCAGAACTTCTTCATTAATAGACGATACTTGTTCACCTTCTGTTATGATAGGTTCAGATGAAGTGCGCTTATCGATAGAGGATGAACTATGTGAGATTGATTGGTCGTTGAATACAGTGAAGTAAAGTACAAGTGCAACCAAAACATGCAGCAATACGGCCATTATAATAGCTACTGTTGATTTGTCTTTTGGCTTAGTTGGTGGCATTGGCGGTAATGATTGAGTCATGTTTTTTTTGATCCGTCAGTCAGCTTTGAGTATTTATTGTTCAGTCATTATAAAAGGTTTATACGTTACTATATCACCGATTATAAACAGTATTAACTATACAAAAACACCCTGTGGAATAAGAGTGTAAAACTTACATTTCCGCATCCGCATTTTTTATTCGCCTACAGCAGGAAGCAGCATAACTGAATGACTATTTATCAGTATAACCGACCGATGACATGGCTCCCTACTAGGGTAATGACGACCACGCGCAAATGGCACCGTATAGCGGTTAGTTTGCTGTTTATATCGCTATCAGGCACAGCCTTTGCCAGCGCTGATAACCATGTAGATGCGCTCATCAACCAAGCAATAGAGACTCACCCTTTGGTCGGTTCAGCACGTGCAGAACAACAAGCAACTGCGGTAAGTATACGTGCAGCCAAGCTTAATATGCTGCCGGCTCCCACCGTATCATCAGGCTATGATCGTGATGATGGCATGGTGTCGCAGCTACAGATTAGGCAGTCGTTGTGGACTGGTGGCAAGCTGACGGCCAATGTAAACCAAGCTGTTTTTGATGATAAGGCAGCGACGGAATACATCTACGAGCAACAAAACCAAGTCGCCAAAACCACCATTGAGGCGTGGCAAAGTTATATTACCGCTGTGTCCAAACAGCGTGTTTATTACGATAGCTTGCAACTACTGGCAGAGTTTGAAGCCATGATGCAGCGTCGTGTCAAGCAGGGCATATCAGCGCGTATTGAGATGGACTTAGTTACCAACCGTATTTTACAAGAGCAAAATGCGTATCAAGGGGCCGTTGAGCAGCAGCGTATCGCTATTGCTCGCTTAGAGCAGATTACCGGTCGTAGACTGTCCGCAACTGATCTGCCTGTACCGAATTTGAGCGAGCTTGTTAGTCGTGCCAAAGGCTCTTCAAAAGCTTTTGAGCGTATGGCCTTTGATCAAGCCAGTTTTTATAATCCTACAGTCGTAAAAGAACACTATCAAGTTGAAGCCGCCAAGCAGGGCGTAAAGTCGTTACAGTCATCGCGCTATCCGACCCTATATGCGCAGTACAAATACGATTATTATCATAATGATAAAGTCAATAATAACGGCAGTGATGATGGCGGTGATTTCTCGGTAGGGCTTAGTTATGATCCAGGGGCAGGACTGTCTAATCTAGCGTTGGCTCAGGCATCAGAGTCGCGTGTCAACAGCCTTGTGCAGTCAAAAGAGGCATCGAGGCGCTTGGTACTTGAGACTATCCAAACTCAATACCAGCAGTTTGCCAGCGCTCAAGATCAAGAGCGCTCATTGATAGCAGCGGTTGCAGGGGCACAGATTGTGGTCAGCTCCTACCGCCGTCAGTTCATCGCTGGGCGCAAATCTTGGTTAGAGGTGTTGAACGCAGTGCGTGAGCATTCCCAGTATCAGGTGCAGCTAGTTGATAGCCAGTCTTCTATCATCGCCACTTACTATAAGCTGCAAGTTGATTTTGGCATGATGTCGTGGCAGCAGTTCGATCAAAGCCGCCAGCCCCACCCATTATATCATCCGCTAGATCCGGTCAAAAACTGGTTTACCTATCAAGATGACGCGCGGCAGAAGCCAGATGATGTGCTCATACAACCTGTGGTTATGAAAAACGCTAGTGATAAATAATTAATGTAAAACGAGCATGATTTTGACATAGGCTGTGGCCTCTATTAAGTTGAGAGGGGCGCTTATGAATAAAGCTAAGTAAAGCTACTTTTTTGTTTTGACCCTCTATTATTAGTTAATCAGTAGGATATATTTATCATGAGTAGACCAGAGCTAGCTTTGAATAACCAGACATCTGACAGTGAGCTGATAGCAAGTCCTACCGTGCCACTCTCAACGTCTGCTGCTAATGAGCAGCTAGATGAGCAAGCCTTAGCATTAGTAGAGGCATTACGTACCTTGTTAACTCAGCAGGGTTATCCTATTGATAATGTGCGTCTGCATGGGGTTATGTATCAGCAGCAAGATGTAATGACGCTGGCAAGTATCATCAATATACTGAATCAGCTGGGTGTTGATCAATTGCCTGAAGCACTGCCAGCACCCGATGCTGCATTTTTACCTTTGTTGGCTTTGCATCCTAAGCAGGGTTGGGGCGTTATCAATCAACAAAACCCGCAAGGACTCTGGCAATTTAGTCAGCTTGGGCAGACGAGTGCTTATCCCGATAATGCTTTTACGCAGTTGTTACGCATTCGATTGGAGGATGAGCCTAGCAAACGTAGGCAGCTCTCCTTTGATCAATTACTCAAAAAAGACCTGAAGAACTATCGCGGTATCGTGGTTGAAGCGGTAGTGGCCTCGTTCTTGATTAACATGTTAGCACTGGCGGTGTCGCTGTTCTCGATGCAGGTATATGATCGGGTGATTCCAACCCGTAGTGAGTACACTTTAATCATCTTGGCAAGTGGCGTAGGGTTAGTCATCTTGTTTGAAACTTTTATGAAGTTTGCGCGCTCCAAGATCATGGATAAGGTCGTGGTCAATCTTGATCAGTATTTATCACGTGAAGTGTTTCAGCGTCTATTAAATGTGCGCATTGATCAAATGCCAGGGTCGGTCGGGTCGATGGCCGCGCAGCTACGCGGTTATGAGCAAGTGCGCAGTTTTTATACTGCCAGTACCTTATTTGGCTTGGTCGATATCCCGATGGCGGTTATCTTTGTGACTTTGATTATTATCATTGGTAACCCTTTGGTTGCCCTAGTGCCTATTGTCGCGGCAATTATCGCTATTATATTGGGAGTAGGCGCCCGCAAAAAGATTGACAGTATCGCCGCCGTTGGGGCCCAAGCATCTTATCGAAAAACTGGTATTTTGGTCGAAACGGTAGAAGGGGTTGAGACCATTAAAGCCGGTTCTGGCAACTGGAAGTTCTTATCACGCTGGCTCGATGTGATGAATATCACTACCAAAAATGATTTGGATATGAAGCATGCCAATGACAATTTAAGCTATGCATCGCAGATGATTCAGCAGACCAGCTATGTCGGTATCGTGATTGTTGGCTCATTTGTAGTCATGTCGGGCGATATGACCATGGGTGGTTTGATTGCGTGCTCTATCCTTGGCGGACGTATTTTGGCACCAATTATGGGTATTCCTAATCTATTAGTACAGCACTCACATGCCAAGGCGGCTAAGCTGAATATCGAGCAGTTGTTTTCATTAGAGCAAGATAATCACGGCGTGAGTCATCCGTTATCGCCCAGCAAAATTACAGGCAGTTTTAATTTAGAAAAAGTTACCTTTAATTATCAAGGTAATGACCAACCGGCATTGGTAATCAATAGTCTAAATATAACCGCTGGCGAGCGTATTGCAATTTTAGGATCTATTGGCTCAGGTAAGTCTACTTTACTCAAGGTACTGTCCGGATTATATGCGCCAACCCAAGGGCGGATATTATTGGATGGACTTGATATTCAGCAGATTAGCCGTGAGTCGTTAAGTGAGCAAGTCGGTTATCTGCAACAAGACCATCGTTTGTTTGAAGGGACACTGCGCGAGAATTTATTAATCGGGCTACCAGCGCCTAGCGATGATGTGATGCGAGATGCACTGGTTAAAACAGGACTAATTAAACTGGTTGCTGGTCATTCTAGTGGTTTAGACTTACCGATTAGCGAAGGCGGTAAAGGGCTATCAGGTGGACAAAAACAATTGGTGGCCTTTACCCGTTTATTATTGACCAAGCCCTCAATACTGCTCATGGATGAGCCGACCGCCTCGATGGACAATCGCCAAGAGCTGCAATGTATTGACGTACTGAAAAAGGAGTTTGGGCAAGGCCAGACGTTGATTGTCGCCACTCATAAAATGCCATTATTGCAACTGGTAGATCGTATTATCATTATGGATAATCAGAAAATCGTTATGGATGGCCCCAAAACGCAAGTGCTTGATAAATTACAAGGTAATGGAAACTCAAAAAGACCAAATAAAGCATCAGTCAAAATAAGCAAACCTATTGTGAAAGTGATCAGTAATAAGACCATTACCTCATCAGATGCCACCCCATCACCAAATAATGATGACAGCCGCGAAAGTTTAGGACAAGACCATGAATAACTATCAGCATAAAACTCACGATCCTAAAGTTGGGCGTACCCGTATTATAATTTGGGGTGCATTGGTCGGTATTATCGTGCTGGTTGTGTGGGCGTACTTTGCCCAAATTGATCAAGTCACTCGCGCAACTGGTACAGTTATTGCTAGCGCCCGCACGCAAGATATCCAAGCAGTTGAAGGTGGTGTATTGACTGAGATATTAGTCAAAGAAGGCGATGATGTCACTAAAGGTCAGTTAATAATTAAACTAGAGGAGGAGCGCGCGCAAGCGGCGGTATCTAATTCAGCTTCAAAGATAGCGGCGCTCAAAGCTAAGCTGGCACGCTTGGAGGCGGAGATTTTTGAGCGTGCTTTGGTCTTTCCAGATGATATTCAAGATTATAGTGAGTATATACAAAATCAAACCCAGCTATATAATCGCCGCAAGCAAGCGATTGATCAGGATGTTAGCTCCTTGCAACAGATGATGGTACTTGCGCAGCGAGAGTTAAGTATGAATGAGCCATTGTTGGCTTATGGCGATGTCAGCCAGGCGGATGTTATCAAATTGCGCCGGCAAGTGGCTGAAATTGAGGCGCAGATTACCAACAAGCGTAATAAATACTTTGAAGAGGCGCAGTCAGAGATGACTAAGGCGCAAGAGGAACTTGATACCGAGCTTGAGCAACTGCGTGACCATTCACAAGTGCTAGAAGAAAAGAATTTATTCGCCCCAACAGAGGGCACCGTAAAAAACATCGTTATAACAACTATCGGCGGGGTGGTTAAGCCAGGTGAGATTATTATGGAGATATTGCCCACCAGTAGCGACTTGATTGTTGAGGCCAAAGTCAGCCCAGCAGATATTGCTTATGTCAAAGAGAATCAAGTCGCTAGCGTCAAGCTTGATGCGTATGACTATTCTATCTTTGGGGCGATGAATGGCAATGTGGTTTATATCAGCCCTGATACTTTAATAGAGCAAACGCCAAAAGGTGAGGAGCCTTATTACCGCGTACAAATAAAAATCACAGGTGCTGAATTTGCTGAACGCCGTGACGAGATTGTCATAAAACCCGGTATGACTGCTTCAGTTGATATCAAAGCGCAAGAGCGTTCGGTATTGTCGTACCTAACCAAACCTTTAACTAAGACGTTCTCTGAAGGCTTGGGTGAGCGATAAAAGTGTAGTGACCTATTCTTAATTAACGTTTAAGCTACTTTATTTCTCAAAGAGCTGCTATAAGTTTATGGTCGTATTGTTCTATGCCGACAAACTTGTCTTTATTCGCTTTATTCTTCTAATTGAATAAGGTTTACATCGCTGTTCCCAACTACCGAGCGATAGTACTAATATTGAAGTTGTTGTCTACTGCTTTTGCTCTTGGTTCCTGTAGCTTTACATTTTTGGTCATCATAAAACCTTCTTCGAGTGGTGGATTTATTAACTTTATCTCTATAGTTTTTCTAGGGCGTGTCTTCAATTCATCTTACAATGAACGATAGTACACGCCAGATAGAGCATTGACTTAAAATTACGAGCTAACTTCTCATAGCGAGTAGCGATACTACGAAAGTGCTTAAGCCTTGCAAACATATTTTCAACAAGATGACGCAGCTTGTACAAATAGCTATCAAACTCTGGATTAGGCGCTTTAGCATTGCTTCTTTTAGGGATTATAGGGATCATAGGGATCATGTCATGCATGTAAGCTTTATCCCTAATCGCTTGTGAATCATAGCCCTTATCAGCGATAAAGTAATCTGCCTGTCCAATCATGTCAATCAATTCACCTGCAACTTGACTGTCGTGGACGTCACCCCCAGTGATTTTAAAATGGAGCGGATATCCATCGGCATCACAGGATAGGTGTATCTTTGTAGTTGCGCCGCCACGGCTTTGTCCAATTGCTCTATCTTTACCACGCCGAGCTCCACTTGCATGCTGGTGACAGCGAACATAGCTTCCGTCTGTGAATACCCATTCCGTATTAACTTCTTTTCGTAAGCTAAAAAAAAATCCGCCCATAAGCCAGTTTTCGACCAGCGGTTGAAACGACTATAGGCTGTTTTCCAAGAACACAATTCTTTAGGTATGTCACGCCAAGGCGCACCTGTACGCAGCTTCCACAGTATGGCTTCCATGACCTCTCGACTGTTTTGAGTTTGATAGCAGCCATGCTGTATCATTGTTGATTGCAATTGATCCCAAAGCGTATCTGTTAGTGCTGTTCTTGCCATAACTTGTATTTCTCGCATCGACTCAGTAGATGCGGTATTGTAACTATTATTTATGCCTTATCCAATTGAAGACACGCCCTAGTGTTAACCACTACAATTTTAGAGGTTAATTAAAAAAATCAAGAGGTTTAGACTTATATCTCTATCAAATTAAACTAATGTAGATTAAGATAGTATCAGTATTGTTAGTTAGTGTTACTTACCTAAAACAAAACCTTTTCCGCATAAACAAGCTTTCTTACTCTATAAGAAAGTTTATTAAGGATTGAGCTATGCTGAAGAAACCGTACAAGTAAACTTGGTAAACTAAGTATATTAATCGGAGTTTATCATGGTCAAGAAAATAAGAACCTATAGCACAGAATTTAAAGCTGAAGCCGTTAAGAAGATATCAGACAATAATGGCAATATCTCAGCAACCGCAAAGCAGCTTGGCATTGCCATGCAAACGCTATCGAATTGGCATAACAAAGCCAACCAAGGCAAGCTCAAAGGCACAGAGCAATACGACCCTGATCTTATGACAGCTCTTCAAGAAATAAAGCAGCTCAAACGACAGCTCAAAGTTGCCGAAGAGGAGCGAGAGATATTAAAAAAGGCGACGGCGTACTTCGCGAAAAACAGCTAGTCAGGTACGCCTTCATCAAAGATAACCAGCACTTCTTTACCATCACCACTATGTGCCGCGTGCTAAGGGTTAAGCATTCAAGTTACTACGACTGGCTGAGTCGCGATATCAGCGAGCAGCAGATACATCGCAACCATTGTGAGCTACTCGTTAAAGCCGCTCACAGTGAAACTCATGAGCGCTATGGTGTTGAGCGTCTGCATGCGCATCTAAGTGAGCAAGGTCATAACATCAGTCCCTACATGGTCAGAAGCATCAAAGAGGAATACAGCATCAAATGCCGTCGCCACAAACGCTTTAAAGTCACCACCGACTCCAATCACAACAAACTGGTCTATCCAAACGTGTTGGATCAAGAGTTTGATGCCAGTCGCCCTAACCAAGCGTGGGCCAGTGACATCACCTATATTTGGACGCTTGAGGGCTGGTTGTATTTAGCGGGAGTCAAAGATTTATATACCAAAGAGCTGGTCGGCTATGCGATCAATAAGCGAATGACCGCAGATCTAGTATGCAAAGCATTGAACATGGCCATCAAGAATAAACAACCAAGCAAAGGGCTAGTCGTTCACTCTGACAGAGGCAGTCAGTACTGTAGCCATGCTTACCACAAGATCATCAAGCAGCATCAGTTTACAGGTTCAATGAGCGGTAAAGGCAACTGCTTTGACAACGCACCCATAGAAAGCTTCTGGGGCATATTGAAGAACGAGCTAGTATATCACCAAGACTATAAAACAAGGTTTGCAGCTATCAGAGATATCATTGGATATATTGAGTTATATTATAATCAGACTAGGATTCAAAAGGGTTTAGGCTATAAATCGCCAAGACAGGTGTGGTTTGATTATTATCGTCAGGCTGCGTAATCAAAATCTCCCAAGTTTATATATACGGGATTGACGGCAGGGGTCACATGGTTACGCGCCTATTGGTAAGCCATGTATCGATAGCTACAACTGGCAAGGTAAAAAGCGAACCAACGTTATCGGTGCTCTATATGAAAAGATGCTGTTTGCACTGGATTACTTTAATCTCAACATTAACAGCAGCATATTCTACAACTGGTGCAAACACACGCTAATCCCAAGTCTTAAACCAAATGCGTGATTGTGATGGATAATGCTCGATTTCACAAAAACAAACGCGTTCAAAAGCTACTCAACAGGCATGGTCATCGTATACTATGGCTGCCACCTTATAGCCCTGATTTGAACCCTATCGAGAAAAAATGGGCGCAGGTGAAGTTGCTACGCCAAGGCTGGATGGAGAATAATCTACATAAACTGTTTCATGATATGGGCTGTATCGATTTTATAAAGACTTAACTATATATCAATATGTTATCAGCTTCTAAGCGTTTAACGTCAAGCCATAATTAGGAATAAATATTCTTGCAAACTAAAAATAAAATCTTAAAATTCATACTGATTTGGTTATCAAAGTTCTTCTTACCGCCCTTGGTTGGTGCGGTTTTTTTGGTGTTGGTGTACTCGATATCAACTTTTGATACTATGTTTTGGGGTCATGCTACATTATTAGAGAATATAAGAGTCTCGATAATAATATTAGTAGGCAACATATTTACCTTTTACGTTTATTATTTATTGGCTTACCTCGTATTTTTCTTATATCTGATTATTTTGGAAAAAACGAAGAAGCTTAGCTTATTGGTGGTGATGGTCAGTGGTTTTATTTACGGACTCATACCACTTCTATTTGACCATAAAAGCGTAGAGTCTATTTTGATAGTGGTCATTATCGCCGTCAGCGGTGCGATGTGTGCTGCTTGCTATTACTATTTAGATAAAAAACTTAGGCCGTTATATTCAGTAAAAAATTAAGGCATCAGACTTTATAAGGTGTATGGGATGCTCTACAGCATAGGTCGAGTTAAAACCAGCAGCCCTTTAATAGCGCCAAGTTAATCTGTCTACTTCTTTAAGATCAGGTCTATATTCTTAGCCTCTAACATAGAGGGCATATTTATCTTGCCATCTAAGATGTCACCTGCTTGATTAATCTCATAACAAGCCTTTAAAAAAGCATCTGCTCCTGATGACTGGTCCGAATATTCAAAGGTATCGCACAACCAAGCCGTATTGGACATGGCTTTGCTTAATGACCATGATGATTTGATATTATCAAAAATATTATTGTAAGTGGCTTTTGGGATGTGATTTTGCGATGTGCCAACCTTTGCATATTTTGGCACTGGAATAGATTGGCCTACCATGGTTTGTACGTCAAGGTCTTCGTTCACAACGTATAAGTATAGCTGTAGAGGATTTAAGGAATAATAATACTGCTTTGGAAAATAAATATTCGGTGCGTCACCTAATTTGTAAATATTTTGAACCTGAGCATATTTAGCCGTTTTGCCGTCGAGCTCAGTATCTCCCGTTTTCACTGTTTTAAGTCGCAGCTCATGAGCATCCTCCGGATCTACGGAGACAAAGGTAAGGTCCATGTCTTCCATTAATTTAATCAGCACTGATGCAACAGGGTATTGACCTTTTGCTATAGCGCTTTCATCAGCTTTACTAATTGAGTTAACGTCTTCACCAACGGCTGAATGGGATTTATTTTGGCTATGAGCCATACCCTCTGTTATATCATTTGCACAAGCTATTAACCCTGATGTAGCAAACAATCCTATCATTATATTTAAAAGTCTTACTCTATAAGACTGGTTCATTTTGTATCCTTTTAAATATAGTAATAATTATCTTATAAACAAATATTCGTTTTTTTTTACAAGAGCAAAGCATTGGCTGCACTATATTTTTCAGCAATGATCGATATGGGTATAGCCTACTATTGACGATTAGTAATAGAATTTGCATCTATTGTAATCAGCTTATTATTATCAATAATATAGGCCACCATAACGCTCATAAGACCAGTAATCAAGTTTGCCATACTCATCCGTAATTGTATAAGTTCTATCTGGGAAGCGGTAAAGGGATAATTTGATACTCGTCCATGGAAACCTCTTTGGATATTGAACCGCCCCGGGATTATCAGAGACTCAACTCTCTGAGATATAGCATATAGTTCGATGCCTGTATAGCGCATCGATTACGAATAGAGTGTGTATGGCAGGTACACAACGAAGTACACTGCGACTATCTCAGTGAGCAAAATCACTGATACCATTATCATACAGCCAAAGCTTCAAGTCCTCACT
>Ga0208015_1001070_pt1 | contig 10572 bp, 15 predicted proteins | sample 26BtaG_FD_184101 | JGI IMG/M metagenome (GOLD analysis project Ga0208015, IMG submission 184101) | Marine viral communities from Cariaco Basin, Caribbean Sea - 26B_WHOI_OMZ_CsCl (SPAdes) (version 2) | ecosystem: Environmental > Aquatic > Marine > Oceanic | place: Caribbean Sea: Cariaco Basin...
TCAACATCTCCATTAAACTGATCAACACCACGCCTGACATTCCCTAAAAATTCCTCAATAGTAGCCCGAGCCTTACTAACTTCTGCCATTGCCAGATTAGCATCCTGATAGTCTGAATCTAACTTATCATCAATAGCTGTAATATCAATTACTACATTAGTGGGTCCACCATAAGTGGGAAGCGTTTCGCTTACTGTGACGGTAGAAGATGGAGCACTACCAGCACTTGTATAAGTCAATATTGCTACGGGTACCGCAGGGAGAGATAATGTAGGAAATGTAATAGCCCCGCTACTGGGTAGAGTTATATCTCCCGGTGCTGTTAAGTCTGAAATAGAATTAATAACCTGTTCAACAAACGTCGGGAGTGTTTGCATAGTAGGAGGGTCAAACTCAAGAGAAGATGAATCAAAATCAGGAATCGTCCCCATAGAAACCAACGATACCACGGGTAATGTCAAAGAAGGAAAGGTAATAACACCACTATTAGGTAAAGTTATATCTCCTGGAGAAGGAAGATCCGTAATAGAATCCATTATCTTCTGAACATACGTAGGAAGAGTTATTGCTCCGCTACTGGGTAGAGTTATGTCTCCCGGTGCTGTTAAGTCTGAAATAGAATTAATAACCTGTTCAACAAACGTCGGGAGTGTTTGCATAGTAGGAGGGTCAAACTCAAGAGAAGCAGCATTAAACGATGGTACTGTTCCCAGTGACACCAAAGACAATGATGGTAAAGAAGGACTCGCTGGTAAAATAAAAGTTGGTAAAGCATTCTCAAAACTTGCTAAATACCCACTGGTAGTAATCGCTTCCAATTCATCCTGAGAGTTCCGGCGCATTTTCTCCACCTGTCGCATTTTACCCATTATAACTGGATAAATTACCGCTGCCAACTTTTCTAATTCATTCGGAAAATAAGATATTGAGCTATCAGCAGAAGCATCTATGGTAGGTTTTGTTACCTCATATACCTTAAAAGCATCCGGACTGGCTCCAGGAGTTGGAAGCACATAAACCTTACCATCCTTTACATACCAAGCAGGATCATTCTTAGTAGCAAGGTTCTGTTCCCATTCAAACAGAAGTCCACCATCAATTTTTCGACAGGTTACATACTTACCATCAGTTCCATTCTCCCTTAACACATAAAGAGGTAAATTAGATGTATAACCATCGGTAGTTTTGTCTGCTGTTAAATTGCCGAATTTCTCAAGTAACTCCTCTGGCATCTTGGAAATAACATCCATCGCACCGTCAACACACCAAACATCAAACATAGATTGAGAAAGTCCAATATCTTCACTTACAGCCTCAGCAAAAAAATTTAAAATCTGTTCGTCATAAGTTGCCATAACTAATAATCCACATAATCCATTGTTGCAAAAGCCTCCCCATCTTTTTTAGCCCCGATTGCAATTACCCGTTCCTTCTCTACAAAGTAATCCTTTTCAAGAACTCTCTGTAGAAGTATATACTTTTCAGGGTCTTTAGCTCGTAATTTCTTTTTACACGCCTTTAATGCTGCTCCAAAAGCCACTGCATCCTTAAAATCATCCGAAATTGCCATATTATCAGTATCACTTGAAAGATCTGTGGGTACATAAGTATAGTGAATCCGTATTTCCTTCGTATTCGTAGAGGGCGTTGAATAAAAACCTATGTAATTTCCCCAGATGTAATAAATCCGCCTGCTAATATTAAATTTTGATAGTTTTGTCATTTAAGTAACATCCAATTGTGCGACATCTTCAATACTTCCTCTCTTTACTGCATATTCATCATAATCCACTCGCAGGATTTCCAATACATTTAATGCCGATCCCACATAAATATCCGAATTGTTAACATGAGAAGCAGCTGTAGTTCCCGCCACTCCCCTAACAACCGTTATATCTACCACATTAAGTCCTGTAATTCGCATGACCTCATCATCAATCTTAATAAGTTGATTCAAAGAAAAATCGTCTTCCACCTGTCCATTTGTTGTAATCACTGTTTCAGTAGAATCAAGTACCTCATCAGTATCAACATTAGAACCTGTAGTACCTGAATCCTTAATCCAAATAGTAGACGAAGTAAAATCATACCTCTCCTGATCATCAATAGAGGTTGTAATTGCTGAATCAAAAAGTAATTCCCCCTCTAATACCAACTCACGAATAGTATCATTGATGTATTGGTCAATATCAGTTGATCGGAGATAATCTTTATCAGCTGGGTCTAAGAGATCCCACACTTCCTTACGTAGCGACTTGAGTGAAGTACTCATATCAATTCCTTAAGTTATGTGGAGGGAGAAGCATAACATCTCCCCCCACACCATGTTTACACCGCACTCATCTGAGTACAAGCTGTGTAGTAAGCAATTACGCCAAAATCCTCGCTGTTAAACGTGGCTTTGTCGCATGTGTAAATCAGCCCACCTGCTACACCAAGTTGGTTGCCATAATCAAAGGTCTTCTCAACCCAGATAGGCTCTCCACCTGTAGCAAACGTACCAGCCTGCGCACCCAAGAATAGTGCTTGCGCTCCGTGAATATCACTATTACTTCCGTATGAATCCGACCGTGTAATGAGTTCATGTTCATGCACGACCACTTTGTCCCATGCACCGATAGCACCAGTGAAAATAGGATTATCTCGTCCTCGAATACCAGCTTCCCTCTGGGCTTGCTGCCATTCAGAATTGCGGATTAAGTCGTATGCCTGCTCTGGATGCACCAGAAGAACATACCACTCTTCACCCTTAATCTTAATAGGACGGATTTTCACTTCGTCACTGCCCTTTGGAGTCTTTGCCGCTTTTTTCAAAGCAGAAATATCCCCAGGTACTATCAAATCAGCAGCTACTAACTGTGCTGTAATGCTGGCTTGATTCAACCGTGTGTATACCGCAACTCCTCCATCATCAGCCCTGAAAGTACGAGTCATGCTCGTTCCCAAAGCTGAAAACTGATCGGAGTCTACCTTTTCAGATAACCAGATTTTCAATGAGGCAAGTGCTTCTTCCCGGAAGTTGTGTAATACTTTCTTGTTGTCGAATTTACCAGTGTCACGAAATGCGTTACGTTCTCTACCAAGAGTTACAGTCTGACTGTAAGTCTTAAGCTGTTCTTCATTCCCCTCAAGAGTATCATCACCACTAATTCCCGTACCGGAAGGATTCATCAGCAATCCAAAAGTTACATCCTTACCAGCTTCCTTATCCAGCTCGTGTTTGTGATGAATCATAAAGTTCGGTCCATCACCAGTGAATTTCTTGAAGTAGATTTCCTTACCAGCTTCGTACCATAGCTGTTTCGCCCATCGTGATACCTGTAAACCTGACGCCCATGAAGACTGTGCCATTATTCAACCCTCCTATTCATTTGTCAAGTCAATTAGCAATACGATGAGGTATCCAGCGCCAGCTGTAATGTCATTGGTAGCAACAGTAATATCAACAGTATCAGCAGCAGTATTGTAAGTTTGCTTACCAGCAGTTGTGTCATAATCACCCGTACTTAGCGTAACCACATCCTTTGCAGCCAGCTCAGTACCATCAGCGGTATGAGCAGCACACAAAGCCTCTGCAGCAAGAAACTGAATTGTTCCATTATTGCTATCAGATACAAGCGACGTAGTAACTGCAAAGAATCCCATAGCTACAAAGTTATTTGCAGGTATGGTGATTAGATTATGCGTACCCTGGTTTCCATAAGTCGTAGCCGTGAAGGTAAGTTTCTTACAAACCCACCGACCAATACTGTCATCACTTCTTCCAACCGGTACTTCGTCCAAACTTGAAGTATAATCAGTCATTTGAAACCTCTATCAATTGTTAATGTGATAAAGCCAAAGACCTACAAAGCCATTGCATGCTTTCTTTCATCTTCTGGAAGATTATCCCAATCTTCCTGTGATAGATTCTCGTAATACGCTGCATCACGTTTCTGTCCACCACCAGTACCTTTATTAGCAAGAGATGGCGGTAATTCACCGCCCTTCGCTAATTCAGATAAAACTTCCTTCCGACCTGATTCTTTGGCTTCTTTTAAAACGGCTTCTTTTTGCATCAGATACAGAGCATCATCAAAACGCCTGACACCCCGTTCATCTCCAAATCGAGCCACTTCCATCCAATCTTCATCAGTCATCTTAGGATTACCTTCTTTGAGCTTCTCAAGAGTTGTAGTTACCCGTTGAGCCTCCCAAGCCTTCTGAGACATATTCTTAAAAATCCCTCCAACCTTCTTCTCGATATATGTATCAACAGAATCTTGATCGTAAGGATCATAAGTCAATTCTTCTTCGGGTTCGGGCTCAGGCTCACTAACACTGGCTACCTTCTTGCGAAGCTCACCAAGTTCCGTTGTCTGACGACCTTGTAATACTTGAAGATCACGAAAGGATTGTAAAGCTATATCCACATTTTCAAACTCATGTTCTCCAATGCGAACCTTACCATCTTCCGCAATCTCCCATTCTGGATGGGTTTTATCTTCTGAGGAGGGCTCTGGACTTTCTGGGGGCGGAGACTCTACTTTGGTCTCAGTGTCGACCTCACCAGCCGTTTCAAACTCAGCCGTTTCCGTCTCACCAGCAAGCTCCTTTTTCTCATCAATAAATTTGGATTCATTATCCATGACTTGCTCCTTTCCTTGTCTCTCTAAAACGAGAGGGGATAGTTGTTATTTTTTTATGTCTAACTAAACTGGTTTAGGGCGTTTCCCTTTTCCCTTTGGGGGGCTTGCCCTCTTTGTATCGTCCCCTTTACGGTCAAACCTGGGTTTAACCCTGGAACGATCTATCTTGTTACAAACATTCTGGTTCATAATCTTTCTCCTTATACATCTATAGAAGTGATATCCAACGCTGATGCGCTTAGTGTTGCTGGTACTGAACTACCCGATGTATCCGTAATTGCTGAAGCTTCACTGGGAGCTAAACTATTTTCTGCAGCACCAGTATCAGGTCTCGAACAACGGGAAGCAGCATAAGTAGAACCAGGACATTCATGGGTATGTACATCATATATGGATTTAACATCTGCCAACGTAGTCCCAATTGCTATCACTTCCGTTCTCATTGTTGCATGGTCAGTCCTCAACTCATTAGCCAAAGTCTGGATTTCAGTTAAAAATGCTACCAGCGCATCCTGACTCATTCCAGCTTGTGTTATTTTCTTTGCCATTCTATTTTCTCCTTATCTTTATCTTCAGTAACCCAACAAAAAAACCACGCTCTTCCCGAATACGGGAATTACGTGGCTTACCCTTGTAGTGGCCTATGTTAGATTACCCTTACTTCAAATCAATTATCTCCGTTTTTTCTACCTTGCGAATAAATCCCGGTGGTGCAAAATGAATAACCACCTTACCCACAAACTTAATCCTCAAAAGCTCCCTCAATAACTCCATAACCTTCCCAAGCATTATGCCTTCCCCTTCGCTCCTGCTTGTTGCTGTAATAACATCTGCTGTACCTGAACACCCTGAATTGCTTCCTTGATTTCGTCCTTACTATCCCAATCTGACTGATCCACCAACGGCGGTAACAATGCCGGTGCATAAGAAGGAATCATCTTGATAAGTTCCGCCATCTCACGAAACTTAATCGCCTTAACCGTCGGCGATTCACTCTTATCCAGAAGAATATCATATTGAAGCAAACTCTCCTCGCTCTTAAACTGCTGAATAAACATATCAATCTCCGCACTGTTTACTCCCTCAGATTCCAACCCGATAATTCTCTTAATCTTTTCTTTAGTCCAAAACTGCTGCATATTAGAAATTACCATCTGTAATACACGCTTCTTCGTTTGATCTAAATTGTTCAAAGGCTCTTCAAGAGTTAATAATCCCTGCCTGATACGAGTGGTAGCTGCTATTCCCGATTCCTTAGACGCCGAAGCTACACCCATCAATGGATCGGTAGCTCCAGAAATCTCCTTAGAGTCTATCTCCGACCTTTCCTCCATAAGCCCAAAATAATTCAATATCTGCAAGTGAGCTGTACTCCACTGCTGCATAACATCCCTGAGCGTCTTACCAGCCTTAAGTTTCACAAAAGCCCACTTACCTGTGGAACTTGCCTCATTCAACTCCTCCGTACTAATTCCAGCATTCTTATCAATAATTCCACCACCCTTTGGACTCCTGTTCAATATATCCATCGCTACAGAATGTGACTTATTCTTCTGCCTCTGCGGATCTTTCAAATTCTCTACCAACCCTAAAGTCTCTACCTTATCACCCATATCCTCAAAATAGAAGAAATACGGCACTAAAGTAAACTGACCATGATTGTAAGGAAGCTCCTGCCTCTCACGTAAAAGCCTGCCACCGCTAAAATGAACTACATATACCTTTGACACCTTCCTGCCAATAATCTCTAAAACATTTGGATTTATCCCCTCACCAATTAACTTATCCCTAAACGCCTTAGCATCCGACCGGGAATTAAATGGAGTCTTAAACCGCACCCCAATTGAAAGATCAACCACAAAATACTGATATACCCACTCTCTCTCCTGAATATCTATTACACGAACCCGCTTCCTGTTTTTATCTATGTATTTAGCCCAATTGACAACATCGCCTTCCTCGTAAGTATCTCCCCTTTCACGACCAATATCCTCTCCAGGTGGAGTAAAATCGAGATCATTCTTTAACCCTTCAACATCATCTTTAATATCCTTCGTAGCATCAGGATAAGTAGCTTTTAACTCACTTAAAGTAAACCACTTTTCCCTCGCAACCCTTGTCCATTGAGAAATATCATCTGTACGAGCATCAGGATCAATCCGAACATTCGCCCAGGATTCCCGTTCAATAAATATGTCCTTACCATAATCCGCACCCTCCTCAACATATACATCTAACCAATCTCTACCTACAATCACACCATTCTTAAAAACACGAGAAAATTTCCTCTGTAAAGCTCCATTCCGATCAAGATGTAATAAACACGGAGTAATAAGCTGTGTCCAGGGCTCATCCTCCATTCCAAAAGCCCTTGCTTTCCAATAAGTTCTCTGCTGTTGCTCAAGCCCCACAACCATATTTACCTTTGGCAAGGTAATGTTTAACTGTAAAGGCGGTCTCTCCTCTGACTCCAATTTATCCAATTGCTCTTGTTCCCACTGCCCGGTTCCATATCCACCTGTGTAAAACGGCATAGACTCCCTACCAGCATCTAAAAACTCCTTATCAGCTGTTTCCATAGCTTCAAACATTTCCCGATACTGTTTTACTTCAGTCATTACACACCTAAATAACTATGCCTTGTATGCTTCTTAAATAAAAAGTCCCAACCATCTTCTATCTTATCAGGTTTAACCGAATCCTCTATCCAATTGATCATATAGCGGGCCTCATCCATTTTATGATCGTCCTTCTTTACAGGCTTCTCAGGCATATTCTTGTCCTGCACGGAAATATCCGCCAGACGATAATTCTTAATCTCCTCCCTGAAAGGCTCATTCGCCTCAATTGCAAATACAAATAACTTTGGCTTACCCTTCGGAAATTTAGGATCATCAGTTTTTACCGGTTTCAAATAACTTGCCACCCTGTCAATACCACCTGCTACATCATTATTCGCTAAATCCCAATAAATCTCGTACTCCTCATACCGCTCAGCAATAGTATCCTCCATCCGCCTGTGAAAAATGTCTGGTGCAGCTGGCCAACCAACTACCTTATCCAAATTCGTCCCATTCCTCTTAGACTTGAGTTTTAACATCTCAGCATGATAACTAACAAACCTTCCTGCTTCATAATGAGTATCATACAAAATTACGTTACCCTTTGGATCTGTCGCCCACCACCCAATAGATGTAGGGTTAGTACGGCCATGATCCAATGCAATATACCTGTTCCACCAATCGGGAATTGGAAACGGCTTTATCCAGTGAATCTCATCATCCCAATCAGGATATACAAGACCTTCAAAACTATCCCAGCTACAAAATACATATCGATTCAACCATCGCTCAGGATAATTACTTAAAAGATTCGCTATGTAATCATAAGGCAAATAGGGATTGTCTGTAAAATCAAACGTTACCTCATCCTGATTATGTGGCGCTGATACATCCTTCTTCCACATCCTGCTCTCTATATATGTGTAATCCCTGCCACCACGTCCATCTATCCACTTCTTCCATATCCAGTTGTGACCTGCAGGATTACAACTCAATATCGAATGCCTGGTAGCATTTGAACGCCTTAAACGACCTATAGCTGCCTGAAATACCTCCTCATCAATCTCCTCAGCCTGATCCGGGGCAAATAACCCTAAATTCATTGACTTAATCTCATTCAACGCCTCTCTCGATTTGTCCAACTGCCGATACCTGATAATAGAATCCTTGCCCTCCGTCCTTATGTAAATATTGTGCCTCTGTTTATCATGCCTTACTATTAACTGCTCAGGAATTATCTTCAACAACTCAGGCAAAGTTGAAGACTCAAACCAGCTTAACTTCTTCCTTCCAGTCAATATCTCGTTACCAGGAAAATAAATTGCATTTAATAACATCATCACACATAACCACTGAGTTTTACCAGTACCAAATGAACCCGCATTAAGTATATGCTTGTACTTCCCTCCCCAATGTAATTCAAAAGCATCCTGCTGCTTAGGCAAAGGATTAGATATATTCCCATCCGCATCAAGATAACCAACATCTACACTGGAATTTGGGACTTGAATGTTCATTTAGTCACACTCCCTACAATATTACTCAACTCCCTGGCTCTGTTCGGTGTCTGCTTAGCCCACTTTGAATCCAACATCTCAATAGATGCCTTTTCCCACTTCAACTCCCTGAAATATCCAATCGTCTTCTTAAACTTGGAAAACCCTGAGATCCCTATCTGAAAACACATTTCAACAATTACCTCCTGAATAGCACCTGGCATAAATCTGAACCAACCAAATTTCTCCTGCACCTTAAATACCAACTCATATACAATATTCCTCAATATCTGTGACGAAATATCCCTGTCAAGTACCAAATCCTTGATAGCAAACCCATAACCAATCGTATCAAATCCCAAACTATCCTTGTAAACCGTCGGGGAAAATCCCTCATGCCTCTTAAGTCTCTCTAATACTACCTCAATACTCATTATTTCTTCAACTCCTTAGCCATCTTACTCAACTTCGCACTGAAAGCCGCCCCGGTCCAGAATCCAACCACGTACATAGCAAACTTGAATACCTCGTAATCAATATATCCCAAAACATATACCACCGCCACAATCGCCCCAGCTACAATACCAACCTGGCGCTTTTTTGAGTTCTCGCCAACAAACAACCCTATTACATTATTTATTAAACCCATTACTTTCTCCCTTCCTTTCTTAATTCCTTAATCTCACTAAAAATAGTTTCAAGCGTGTGATTTATCTTCTTAAACTCCTCCTGCAAATCACCCTTCGGCATATAATGATTAGCCAAATATAACTTGTGTATAGATAAATCATCCCTTGTCCGTGATACAACCCTACTTATCCTAAACAAAACCGGCACCAAAATACCATTTATAAGAAACAACGCAATAAGAGCTACCTGATAAAGCCCTATTTCATTCCCAGTCATAACTATTCCCTCAAACTATTAACCTTTTCATAAATCCTCTACCACACTATCCTTAATCACATTCTTACCAATATAAATCTTCTCATGTATAGGCTCATCCACACTATGCCTCTCACGACAAGCCCCTATATATGCCTCCCTCGCATACCAAAACCTGTCCGTCTCACGTACTACCTCACCCTCAACAGTAACACAATACTTCTTCCGCTGTAACTTGCGCTTATTCATAATCGCTGGCGGACAACCATCCATCCATATATATATCCCGTACCCAGCACTACATTGATGTACTAACATCACTTCTTCCCCTTCTTTATAGGCTCACCCTTAGATTCCTTCAACTCCTCAAAATACTTCTTGAAATCGTAAACTATCGGCAACATCTTCTCACCTAAAGAACTATAAGAAATCTCCGCTACCACATCACAAATCAAATCCACAATCTTATCCTCCGCTACTACCTCACCACCCTCACTCAAAACCTTGTTTACATCCATCGCCGTTTGCAAGTCTTCAGGTGTCTGTAAAGGATGCTTACTCCCCCAACCCTGAGAATTGTAAAAATCCTTTATCCTCACCCTGTAATCAAATACCAAAGGTGGCTTAGCTTTCCCCTGTACCTCAGCACACATCTTCTGCAAATCAACCAAATTCGTCGCCTGCATTACTAACTCAATAGGTACATTTAACTCAGTATCCTTAATACCAGTCTTTACCTTCCTGAATTTGAGCTTCTTCATTTATCTACATTCCTTTCAGTAATTAGGTTGACTCAACAGCGTTGTTGAGAGGATTAGTAGGAGGAGGAGTTTCATTCTTCTAATGCTTCAATACGTGCTTTCAGTTCTTCGTTCTGTGCGGAAAGTTCTTTAACTGCGTTCACTAAGAACGGAATTAAATTCGTTTCGGTTATCTTTAGGTTCTCATCATCTGCTGAATTAACAACTGAGTTACCCTCATATCCAACAGCATCAAGTGCTG
>Ga0208015_1001071_pt1 | contig 10564 bp, 15 predicted proteins | sample 26BtaG_FD_184101 | JGI IMG/M metagenome (GOLD analysis project Ga0208015, IMG submission 184101) | Marine viral communities from Cariaco Basin, Caribbean Sea - 26B_WHOI_OMZ_CsCl (SPAdes) (version 2) | ecosystem: Environmental > Aquatic > Marine > Oceanic | place: Caribbean Sea: Cariaco Basin...
TCTGATTGGTAGTACGATAGAATGGTTGATCTATGAATCTAGCATCTTGAATGTCTGTAGTATCTATAGGGACAATTAGTGAGTTTCTTATGTCACAAGCTGTAACTTCTGGCTGATTATCCTCTACCTCTATTAAGTTTAGCTTGATCTTTGTATCGCCTTCTCTGAATTTATCTATAGCCTTTTGAATTTCTTCTATGTTCTCTTCAAAATCAACATCTATGCCAACTTCCTCTTGAATGATCTTAAATAGCATATCATTTGTGACTCTAGGATCATTTAATGCGTTTATTGTCTCATCATTTAAATCTTCTAAATCAAGCTCTTCCTGGTAGTTTCTTGTGGTGTAATTCCAGTTAATCTTAAATACTACTGCACCTTGCTCTAGGCCTTTGTCTACACCTACACAATAATCATCAAAGAATTTTACTTTTGTCCTCATGCGCCAATCAAATAGCACTTCTCTCTTTTTAGCTGCTTCTATGTCCTCTGAACCATAAGGCTCAAATGTACATATTGGGCTAGTGCCAAACGGTAAATTCACATACGCTGGCTTTAATCTGTTTATGTGCGAGTCAATTAGAGGGATAGAGTAGTTAGCTGCATTATTCCAAGGGAAGGTTTTCTCATTCCTATATCCATAGCGCAGATCAATTAACTCATCAATCTTGCTCTCCCATTGACTACGTTTAGTCTGTTCCTGCTCTACATCTTTTGCTAAGTTGTTAACAAAATCCTTGATCTCTGTTGTTATCTCAAGGCTGTTAACCTCTTTTATTCCTTCTGGGTGGGTAGTTTTTCTTGCCATTTTTATCTCCAAGGTCTCTGTACTTCTACGTTAGTTACCAACTCTCCATGTCCCTGCTTGTCTTGTATTAATTCTTCTTTCATCTGCCCTTGCACTACTTGTGCTGAGCGTAGATAATGTCTTATGCCCCAATTTGCTAATGCTAAAGATATTACACAATCATCGTGCTTTCCTTCTGGTGCGCCATAGGTAATGTTGCCCTTATTGGTTATTTCATAGCCAAAATCATTTAATTCGCTTACTAAAACATCTATATGCGGCATTGTAATCAGTCTTTGCTCTAAGCTTATAGCTAGATTATCTATCATTTGCTTCTTGTTTTGGTTATTAAAGCGTATTCCTGGCTTATCTCCCTCATAATACAAGCTGACATTTGAATATTGTAGATCTTCTGCTATCGGATCTCCTACACCTGTAGCATCTAATATGGTCAATGCGTCGTTGTACTTATGTGCTAAAGTCTGTATTCTCTCTTTTTGTACTGTCCATAAAAGATCCTGAAATCTCTCAAAGGCTACTACCTTGCGAGTTGTGGTGTCCATTACAGTTAATACAGTGAAATCTTGTGTTTTAGCTAGATCTACACCCATTACATAGAAATGTCCCTCTATTGGTGCTTCTAGTTCTCCTACGATACACTGTCTTATATGCTTAAATACGCCTGCCTCATCAGCTAAGAACTCTGCCATTACCTCTTGCAAGAACAGGTTGTGAGACATTTCTTTGCGCATTGTCTCTATTTCACCTGCATTGATGTACTTATTAACCGCTGTTGGTTGTCTCCAACTCTGCCATTCTGGTTCATCTGGATCCATTCCCTTTAGGAATAAGTCATGTAGCCAGTTATGTCCTCTTGGCGTTGTATAGAAATAAGCTGGTGCTTGATGATCTGCTAACATAGGTCTTAGGATATTTTCCCAAACATTCTTCTTTACCAATGCAGCTTCATCTACCCTTAGGGTCTTTAAGCCTACACCAACTAAAGAATCTTCGTTGTCTGAGCCTTTTAATTCTAATCTGGTGGGGATACCTTTTTCATCTAGGAGATCTGGATATTCTGCGTATAGCTCTGCTTCGTTTATCTTCCAGGCGGGGTCTACTCTTAGGATACTTTTAAGGCGAGTCCAAGCAATGTTCTTAATCTGTTTGTAGTTAGGTCCGACTATCCAGTGTAATCCTGGTTTCGTGATTGTGTCCTTTATCGCACCTTGTAACTCTTCTTCTGTCTTACCACCTCTTCTGCCTCTTACAACGATCTTAAATCTCGCTGGATGTAGAAGACTCTCCTTCTGGTAGTCTTGAGGTACGAATGGAATCCTGATCCTCTTGTGGGTCGCACCATTCATAGGTAACCTTCGTAATGTATGTGTCCTGAGTCATTAAAGGTGCTTGTGGCATATCTTTTAAAACAACCTTTATTGCTTCTTGCACCTTCTTATCAATAGGTTGATCTGTACTTGAAATAAACTCTCTAACTACGTCCCAAGCCTTTTCAATTACTTCTAAACGCTTTTCTTCATCGCGTTTTGACTTTCTTCCTGATCTTCCTTTTACGCCAGACATATTATAAAATCCTTAGTTGTGATATGTAAATAATTTATGTTATTTTAAACTTCACCTTCTAGCGGCGAATAAGGCACAAACATTTCTTGCCCATATAAATCTTCAAAAAGCTCTTCTCCCTGCACATCAATACATAAGATGATTTCTCTTGGGTCTAACTTCTCTTTTTTAATAAGTTTTGATATTGAACATTTGCCGCACATATAACCCCCACTAAATAAAAAGACTAACAAAAGTAATTAAACTCCTTCGTTAGCCTTATACATATAAGTTCTCCTTTTTCCACTATAAATATAACACATTATATAGCATTTGTCAAGTTTTATTTGTGTTTTATATAAAAATTTTTTTAAAAAAAATGCTTGACAAAACCCTTGGAATGTGTTAATATCTAATCACAATACAAATGCGGGAGATTTAAAAAATGATAAGGACAATAAAACAAACCAGTTTACCGACGAGAAAAGCGTCGGATTTTTTATGCCCAGGTTCTCCCGCAGAGATCAAATGACCTTGTCAGCCTGGGTTTTTTTCTTTTAAAAGGAGGTAGGTATGTTAAGGTGTTTTATTGATTTAGAGCTAACAAAGGATGAGGTGCACGACATATTAGCTGCACTAGAGTTCTCTGATAGAGCAGAGGAGACAAACAGAACAATATGTTTAAGAGAAGAAATAACCCGACAAATGGAAGCACAGAATGGCGAATCCGCAAGCAGATAATTTTACTAAAATATCAACAGAGCTACTAGAGGCCTTGTGTAGATCTCGTATACCTGGTCAGGCTAGGCAGATGCTAGATGTGATAATTAGAAAGACTTATGGTTGGAAAAAAGCTGACGATCATATATCCACTACTCAATTTATGCAACTCACTGGTATGAAAGCATATGAGATACATAAAGCAAGAAAGAAATTGCAAGATATGAATATTATAACTGTCACCCAAAAAGGAGATAGTCAAGTCCTATGTTATAGGCTGCAAAAGGATTATGACAAATGGGTACTGTTACCCAAAAAGGTTACTGTAACCAAAAAAGGTAACAAACTGTCACCAAAAAAGGTAGCCACTGTACCCCAAAAGGTGGTACACAATAGATACTATACAATAGATAATAAAGATAAGTACCCTTTCTTAAAGGAAAAAAGGTTTTTAAAGGCATTTAACGATTTTTTGGCTATGCGCAAGCAAATCAAGCGCCCTGCCACAGAAAAAGCACAAGAATTGGCCCTAAAAGAACTCCATAAATATAATATTAATATAGCAACAGCAATGTTAGAACAATCAATAATGAACTCTTGGCAAGGTATATTTCCACTAAAGAACATCATTATAGAGGAAAAAATTATAAGAGGAGGTATATTTTGAACATAGCCGAATACCTAGATTTCCAAAGAACAAAGATAAGACACAAAGTACTAGCTCTTCAAATAGAAATATTAAAAGCTTTTTATAAGAAGAAGCATGAGGGCGAATCAATAGGCCAAAAATTCTATGATGAATTTGAACAAGACCTGAAAGGAGAGTTACATGAACTCGAGCGATTTGATAGCTGGTGCAGAAAAAAGTTCTTTTTTAAATCCAAATTCCACTCACTCTTCGAGTCCAATGCCAAAGAGAGAACCAAAATTGAGACTCGTATCAGAGATATACAAGAATCTAAAAGAAGACATATTGCAGAGGACCACCTACCCAAAATACAAGATAGGATTGGAGAAGTTAGATAGAAAGCTTTGGGGAGTCCACAAAAAAGAGTTAATGTGCATAGGTGCTAGAACATCACATGGTAAGAGCGCATTTGCTATCAATATGACAAAATGGCTTGCAGATAAAAGCCAAACAATAGCATATTTCAGTTTAGAGATGAATAGCGAGCAACTAGTAGAAAGATTGATGTCAAACTTTAGCGAAATAGACAATAGGGCATTGCGAGAGGGCAAAGCTACGGTAGAGGTAGAGGCAAAAGAAGGAATGTTCTTATCCTGGTTAGAAGATATGAAATTATTAATAGATGACCAATATGGATATAATTTCAATAACATAGTTGAAATAGTAGAAAACATAAAACCAGATTTTGTTATAATAGATTATATACAAATGATCTCTACTCAAGGCTATAGATCTAAACTAGATGCCATAGAAGAATACATCCGTAAACTTAAACAACTCTCATTAGAATATAACTTCGGTGCAATAGTACTCTCACAGCTAAACAGAACAGCCGAAGGAGATCCCTCTATGAGTAAATTGAAGTGGGCTGGGGTTTTGGAAGAGCATAGCGATACAGTTATTTTATTAAACTGGAAATGGGAAGTAAATGAATTTCATATTAATATAGCAAAGCAAAGACATGGAGAATGTGGTTCTACCGTCGTGAAGTTTAAACCAGAATTCTCTAAGTTTATTGATGATGATAAATAATTAAAAAAATAACTTGACAAACTAGCTAAATTATGATATACTCAAAGTGAAGATAAAGAAGGGGGGTAAGATGAAAACAGTAAAGGTGGAAAAGTTGTGGCAAGGAAAGTACGTAGACATACGTAGCTACGACGCAATAGACGCAATGCAACACAAATCAGGGATCCTCGTTGAACATAAGGGACAGTATATGCAAATCCCATACTCCGAAATAGAAACATCCAGAAAAAAAGTCTCTAAATATTTCCAAAGCAAAACAGGTGGCAAGCCATATCAATTATGGTCTTATGAATGGAAACCAGGTCAATTAAGAATGGGGTGGTGACATGGATAAAAATGAAAAAGAATTATTAATAATGCTAAGGTGGAAAGAAAAATTAGAAGCAGACAATGCAATGCTAAAGCGAAACATAAGAAATCTTAATAAACTAGAGATGGAGCTATATCCAGCAAAGGGGGGTAAAATGGATAAATGGGTTGTAGATTATTGTCCCAACTGTGACAGAGAGGAAATGCATGATTACGAAACATCTAATCTGCGCTACTGCACAATATGCAACGTACTTACAAGACGCTTGTATGATGATACCTGGGAAATCTATGACCCTGACTTTGAAGAGAGGAAAATCCAAGAACAACAATAACAACCTAGAGGGAGTGCGTACCCACCGACGCATAAGGGTTACCCCCCTTGCCCTCTAGGATAGGAGAAAAAAATGAGCGAATATAATGAGGTAATGTTTTGTAAAAGATGCAACAGAGATACTTGTCATTTGTTGAGCGGTAGTGGTAACAAGAAAATATGCTATGACTGTGGAGAGGAAACCAATGAAAATAAAAGAGATTAGTGCCAGCTTATCAGGAGTAATACCAATAGCAAGCTATACAAACTTACGTCCATCTTATTCAATAACAGCAGAGATCGACGAGAAAGAAGACGTTGACAAGGCTATGACAGATATAAAAAATATTATCAGAGGTCATTTCGTGCAAGAAGAAAATAGAGCAAAGACAGATCTACTAGAAAAAGAGTATGCTAATTTAAGATTTAGGGAAATAAATGGCAAGAAGTATCCGTCTGTTACCTCTATTCTAAACTGGGATATTGACTGGAAAATTTCAGAAGATGAACTACAGCAGTACGCATCACGTGGCACAATAGTCCATTCTTTAATAGAAACGTTCTTTAAAGAAAATAAATGGCAAGATCCGATAGATATGCCAGAGCTAGAAAAAGATGTTAGCATTCTTATGACAGGATCTAAGAAGCTTTCTTGGAACCAATGCTCACACCAAAAAGCCATAGAAAATATAGTAAAAGATATAAAAATTATAGAACAAGAAAAAACAGTACACAATGAAGAACATCTTTATAGTGGTAGACTAGATACACTATGTCAATACAAAGGCAAACTAACAGTAATGGATTTTAAAACAGGAACAACAGCAGACATGCGACAACTAGCAGCTTATAGTGCTTGTTTAGATAAGATAGAACAACTTGTAATTGTACCAGTTGGCCCTACAGATAACAAATCAGGATTTAAGAAACCTATTATATGCGATGACATAGAGAAAGAGTTCAAAGCGTTCTTATGTGCTAGAACAAAGTTTAGAAAAAGGTTTGGTGTATAATGGCATCAGACAAACAGATAATGGCAAAGATAGCTGAAAACAGCACACATACCAGAAGATAAATTTTTGGAGGAAAGCAATGGACCTAATACAAATAGCAAACGAAATACAAAATAGAATTAACCTACTAGCAGCAGGTAGAAAAGAATTACAAAAGCGTGCAGAAACTAAAGCACAATCATTGGGGTTGTATGAAAAAGAATTAGGGATAACAATCCTAAAACTAGAGAATGGAGGTATAAAGGAGCACGAAGGACAAGACTGCACAAAGATAGGCAAGACCAATATGGAGAAAATAGCAAAGGCTATTTGTTGGGATTTCAAAGTAGAAGCAGACCTAGCAGAAGCAACACATAAGAACGCAATAGTAGGTATGCAAAGCATACAAGCAGAATTAAACGCCCTACAGAGCTTGCTAAAATATTTGGAGGAGGTGTAAGATGAGATACATAATAGCGATATTATTAAGCTTGGTGCTTGTATCTTCAGCACAGGCAGAATGGGTAAGAGGTTACACAAGAAGAGATGGTAGATATGTAAATGGTTATTACAGATCAAACAGAAATAACACAGTAACAGATAACTATTCCTACAGAGGAAATGTAAATCCATATACAGGCAAAAGAGGTACTAATAGTTATAACTCTTACAATCCATACAACAGCAGTAGAACAGACAGGAATACTGCATGGGGCACAAGTAACTCAAACAATAATAACTGGTTTGACTAAGGAGAATAAAATGATAGCAGAAGTAAAGTTTAAAGTAGGAGCAGCAGAGTACAACATAAAACTAGATGACCCAAAAGAGATGGAACTGTTACACAAAATGATAGTAATAGGCAACCCACCTGCATACTGTAATGAGTGTAAGAATAATGAGTATTTCAAGCTAGACGCTAACAAAGACAAAGAGGGTAACATCTACATTAATGTTATGTGCACTAAGTGTGGAGCTAAGGCAAAGCTAGGGCAATATAAAACAGGATCATATTTCTGGCATAAGTTCGAGACATATATCCCTAAAGATGGCTCACAAAGAGCACCTTTAGCAGACCCAGTAAACCAAGAAGAACCACCATTACCAACAGACGTACCATTTTAAGGGGGAAATATGAAACCAACACAACCAGTATCGTGGCCTCCAGGGTATGAGAAACTATACAACTGGGTCACATCTATGATAGGTAAACACTATCCAAAAATACACAGCTATTCAGACATCATGCGTTCCTTTGTAGAGTTCTCTAAGGAAAACGTAGGATTATACGAAAGATGGTTAAATGGCAAGAACGACTAAGCAACCATTTAAGATGACAGTAAAGCAGCTTACTAAGGAACGAAAGAAATGGATGAGAAAGATCCGTCCTTGGTATAGTAAGTTTATACGTTTAAGAGATTGCGATGAATATGGCATGGTCACTTGCGTAACGTGTGGTGAGCGTTTTCACTGGAAGAGAGTTCATGCAGGACATTATGTGCATGGGTTGCACTTAGTAGAGGGAAACGAGCATGGTCAATGTGCAGGTTGCAATACTTATGCGTCTAAAGGTGCAGAATACGGTCTTTGGATGTGTAAAGAATATGGGATAGATTTTACAGACAGCTTATTCCGCATGAAACATACCCAGAAGAAGCATGATGTAGACGAGCTAAAAGAGATTTACGATCTTTATAAGAAAAAAGCTCATGCAATGGCTAATGAAAAAGGCCAAGAAATATAAAGCTAAATGGGAATTAAAAGTAGGACACATTTTAAGTCTACATGTATGAGGTTTGATTGCAAAAATAGAGATAAATTGTGCGAGAAGTGTTTTAGATTCAATAAATACATAAAGAGGAGAAATGGACAGAATGAATGATTTGGTTAATCCTTATGATAATAATGCACCACAGTTATGGGCAAGTGATGCGACCTATGGCAACAGGTCAAGAAGAAGCACTACATACTTTAGTTGACATTAAAAGAGAGTTATCAGAAGAAGAACACATTTTACAACAAGAACTATATGACGCAGCAAAGACTAGAGACAGAGAGAGATTGAGTCACTTATCATAAGATTGATAAAGAGATAAGGAGTAGGGCATGATAATAACTAAAAGGTGGCTGGAAAAAAAAGAAGCTTGTAGTGAAGCAATAGAATATTTTACCAAACAAAACAAGAAAAAAGACCCTATTTACTGGGTAAAGCATTTAATTAAAATAGGCAAGCTAGATTGGGCTAATTGGTTTATTGTAAGGTGTATGAAGTATAAGCAGTATGTTTCGTATGCTGTCTTTGCGGCAGAACAAGTGTTACCTATCTTTGAAAAGAAATATCCTAATGACGATAGACCGAGAAAAGCTATAAAAGCAGCTAGGAAATGCATAAAAAACCCTAGTAAGGCAAATAAGGCTTATGCTTATGCTTCTGCTTATGCTGATGCTGCTGCTGGTGCTGCTGCTGCTGCTGCTTATGCTTATGCTTCTGCTTATGCTGATGCTTCTGCTTATGCTTCTGCTGATGCTGCTGCTGCTGCTGCTTATGCTTCTGCTGATGCTGCTGCTTATGCTTATGCTGCTGCTTATGCTTCTGCTGATGCAAGAAAAGAATTAAGAATAAAAATATTAAAATATGGTATAAAATTATTAGAAGAAGAATAGTTCTTTGATTGCAAGGGTATTGGCGTTCTGGTGAAAACGCTGACGGAGTGTGAGTTTCAAGGTCTGCCACATGGGGAATGTGCGAATAAAACTCTCCCGTACAGGGGAGCCTTATAAGAGTAGCTCCCAATAATTATAAGGTACTCGGTCAGACCAAAGCAGGTTCAAATCCTGCATACCCTTGCTGTAGATTGGCGAGAGAGTGGGAGTAGCGGTGAGTAGCGTAAAAATGGCTTGCTTAGTTCTACAAGTTGCGAAGTACGTGAAGTCCATGGTTGTAGTTAGCAGTGAAGCGTTGATATGCTGTGAACTAAAAATGAGAAGTAGACCTGCTAATCTGACTTGTCCGAGTGCACCGTTGGCAAGGATAGAGCCTCTCGCCTGTAGATTATAGCCTGTGATTGATTACACAAAACAAATAGCAAAAGCCATAAAAGACCAAATAACAAAGGAGTGGGAGTGATTGATTTAAGGCAGGGCGATTGTCTGGAAGAAATGGATAAGCTGATAGCAGAAGGTGTGAAGGTTGACGCTATCGTTACAGACCCACCTTACGGACTGTCTTTTATGGGTAAGAAATGGGATTATGATGTGCCGTCAGTTGAGATTTGGAAAGAGTGTTTAAGGGTGCTGAAGCCAGGTGGGTATTTACTTAGCTTTGCTGGTACAAGAACACAGCATAGGATGTGTGTGAATATTGAGGATGCTGGCTTTGAGATTAGGGATATGATTGCCTGGGTATATGGAGTTGGATTCCCAAAATCCCACAATATAAATAAGGCGTTGCTTAAGAAGGTTAATTGTGGTAATATGGAAGAGTATGAAAAAAACCAACAGAAAACCAAATCACAAGTGTCCAAAATGTGGGAAGGGATTATATCTACGACCCTGGCTCAAGAAAAAGATAACAACAGGGGGACTTTGCAGACCATGTTGGAAGATTTGGAACAAGGAAAACAATACGAAATATTTACTCCAAGTGAGCTCAGAGAAGAAATACAAATTCCCGAAAGGCAAAGACAATCCTGCTTGGAAAGGTGGCGCAACATACCGACACAGAAAGGGGAACTACATAATAAGTGTAAGATATGTGAGATGCCCACAGGACTTTTTATCAATGGCAAGAAAAGATGGTTATGTTATGGAACACAGATTGATAATGGCACAATCTATTGGGCGATCATTGACGAGGACGGAGTGTGTTCATCATATCAATCACAAACCACTGGACAATCGTTTGGAAAACTTAATGTTATTTGCGAACAATGCAGAACACAAGTTATACGAAGCGAAGGCTGGGGAACAGCACTAAAACCCGCAATGGAAATGATAACAGTAGCAAGGAAACCATTTAAGGGAACAGTGGCAGGTAATGTATTGAAGTGGGGTACTGGTGGGATAAATATTGATGGGTGTCGGGTTGGAAATGAAGAAAGAACTTATAAAGGGGCTGGGAGTAGCCCACAAAAAATAGATAATCATGCTAAAGGTGACAC
>Ga0208015_1001075_pt1 | contig 10506 bp, 9 predicted proteins | sample 26BtaG_FD_184101 | JGI IMG/M metagenome (GOLD analysis project Ga0208015, IMG submission 184101) | Marine viral communities from Cariaco Basin, Caribbean Sea - 26B_WHOI_OMZ_CsCl (SPAdes) (version 2) | ecosystem: Environmental > Aquatic > Marine > Oceanic | place: Caribbean Sea: Cariaco Basin...
AAAGTCATACCGTCATCTATACTTCTGAGAACTTGTTTACGAAAATCTAGTGAGTAAGTCATAGTGTTTATGGTAGCAATTGGGTTTGATAATTAGTTTATAACACTTTTAGGTGGGATTGACTATAGATTATATTTCTGGATATAGCTAACCCTCTATAAGAGAGCCACAGTGTTAACCTCGTTTGAAGTATCACAGTTACATCTGCACTTAGTTGCCTTGTATCTCCTTTAAATTGAATCAACTATAGCAAGCATTAAAAAAGCCCTACAGTTGCAGGGCTTTTTTAACATTTTTACATTCTATGTCTTATCATCATCAAAACGGAATGTCATCATCTACAGGGCCATCTGGCATTGCTGTAGGCTTAGATTGTGCAGGCTTCTGTGCTGGTTGATTAAACTGGTTTTGCTGAGCAGGCGCCTGATTGTTAAAGCTGTTCTGACCACCTTGAGCCGCTGGTTGGTTGTAGCCGCCTTGATGTGCCATCTGATTATTTGCTTGCTGACCAAAGTTATTCTGGTTGTTTTGACCACCTTGATTATTATAGCCGCCACTTTGACCTTGGTTTTGACCACCAAAGCTATCTCCACCTTGACCACCGCTAGTTTGGCCGTCGAGCATCTGCATTTGTTCAGCACGAATCTCAGTAATATAACGGTCTTGACCACTTTGGTCTTGGTATTTACGTGTACGCAAACTACCTTCGATGTAGACTTTGCTGCCTTTACGCAGGTATTGCGCTGCGATTTCACCTAGACGGTTAAAAAGTGCGATACGATGCCACTCTGTCGCTTCTCTTTTTTCGCCGCTTTGTTTGTCTGTCCACTGCTCTGATGTCGCAACCGAGATATTGGTTACGCTACCGCCATTGCTGAATTGGCGTGCCTCAGGATCTGCTCCGAGGTTACCGATGATGATAACTTTATTGACTCCGCGCATGATACTGTCCTTTTACTTATGAATAATTTAATAAACTGTTTTAATCGTTATCTGATAGCATCATTTGATACTATCAATTGTATAATTTTACTTTAACCAATTTTTATCGAAATATCTATAGGCTACCTATGGTGCACGTCAGTCTATGTCGCTTAGATACTCTATCTTGATATACTAATCAATATTGTAGAGTCCAATAAATAATAGGTAATAGATAAATATGCTGCTATTTTGCCATTTTAAACTATTAAAGAACACCATCTACCTTTATCGATATTGCATAGCACCTAACTTATTATCAAGTAATTTATAGATTTCTAGTTAGCATCAGAAGACTTGCGATGCATGCTCAATGTCACGCTACCCAGCTCTACACCAAATTTTTTCATCACTGAGCGATTGAGCATGACATCCTCATTGATAAGATACATCCAATCATCGAACGTTACGTTGTAGGTTTTGTCCTCGACAGGTAACTCTAATAAGTAATTCCAGTGCAACGTATTGCCAACCACTTGCCCTGTTGCCTCGCCAATGACATCACCTGCCACACCTTTCCAGCTGCCATCTGTCTGCTCAGTCAGTCGCCATATACGCTGCGATTTCGTGCCATCTGCCCACGAGAACTTCTCGTTCAAGACAATAACATTGTCTCCCTCATGGGTCGCATCAATGTCGACATAAAAGCGCTTTTTGACTTCGCCATTTCGACCTTGGAACATACCCCAACCATCAATTTGACCCGAAAAAAACTCATGCATGTCGAGCGTCGGTGTGGTGTTCTGATAGGCCTGAATATTTTGTGTAGCGCAACCAGAGGTCAGCAGCATGGCTGATAGACCAATACCTATTGTTAGCTTGGATATTGAGCGATGCGCCTTCTTTTTACCCTCAATGACATTACCAGACAACATAAATTTACTCATATTAATTCCTTTTAAATAGAGATAAATAGTTAGTTTCTATTGATTGATATTGGTGGTTTATGAGATTGCTGTCTGTACAATTTGTGCTATTTGTCTTTATTTCTATATAAAAACATAAGCCTAAAGTTGTTATATATCTAGCGGACTTTGCGCCAAACTCGATAGCTGTTGACGAGAATCATCCGTCAACTGTGTCTTATCTAACTTTAAATAGGCGACTTGCTCTTTTGCCATGACGACCAGCTCGTCAACGCCATCTACTGCCAGCATTTGTCGTGACCAGTCTTGGATATTGATGTCTTTGGGAATAGTAACGGTCGTGCTCGATAGATAAGGTGGCTGAGAAATGGGAATGATGATAAGCAATGCGGCACCCATAATAATAGCCAGTATGCCCCACGCCAACAAATTAGGCTGACTTAATAACAGACCACCCATTGCCCCGCCTACAAATGCTCCAAAGAACTGACTAGAAGAGTTAAGCCCCATCGCGGTCGCTTTATTGGCGACTGGTGCACGCTTAGATATCCACGAAGGAATCGTTGCCTCAAGCAAATTAAAGCCCATAAAGTACAGCAGCAAGCCCAGTATAATACCAACACCGACCTGACTACCAAGCGCGAGTATTGCTAAAGCGGCGGTCATTAATGCAATCGCACCCAAAAAAACCTGACGCATTTTGCGTTTCTTTTCAGCGATGATAATAAATGGTATCGCGATGGCGAAGCCAATAAACAATAGCGGCAAATACACCATACCTTGCTGACGTACCGACAAGCCAAGTACGTCACTGAGCTGGTGCGGCAATATCACAAATATCGCCGTCATCGTCAGATGTAGCGCAAATATACCGATATGTAAGCGGTTAAGATCGCCAATCTTAAGGACAGTAGCCAACTGTTGACCGATGGTTTTATTATCTAAGTTATGCTTGAGCACGCGCATAGGCGTCGGTACAACTACCAATAGCAGCATCGCCAATATAGCAAACCCTGAGGTTAGCCAAAACAGTCCAGAGATACCGAGCGAGCCGACTAATAGCGGACCAAAGGCAAACGCAAGCATAATAGAGGTCGCAATCGTCAGACCCATCGTGGCCATCGCTTTGGTACGCATTTCCTCACGAGTCACATCTGCCAGTAGTGCCATAAGCACAGCAGAGACCGCACCACTACCCGCCAGCGCTCGACCAATGATGACTTCATAAATATCCGTCGCATTTGCTGCAATCATGCCGCCGACAGCGAATAGTATCAATCCCAAAAAGATAATAGGCTTACGCGGGAATTTATCAGCAGCCAAACTCATCGGTATCTGAAAGATGGCCTGCCCTAAGCCATAAATACCAACGGCCAAACCAATCAAAAACGGCGTCGCGTGTGCATAATTATCACCGTAGACAGAAAATACCGGCACAATCATAAACAAGCCAATCATACGTAAGGCAAAGATGCCACCGACTCCGAGGATTGCCCGTTTCTCTACGCTATTCATACTTGCCTCACTGGTTGATCATTGCTGGTTGCTCATTGCTATCTTTCACGACTAACACTGCGCCATACCATGATTTATCACTACTGGTTTATCAAGGCACTGGCCTATAAATCAAGCCCCCTAGTATAAGACATTCGCCGTTTGGTTGCCGAGACTTTTGTCTTACTGGTGCAGTAACGTATGCACCCTCAACCCAAGCCATTCATATTACGAGATTATTTTGTTACCAAGTGCATCAGATGCACAGTCATGCCTTGAATAATGCTGTCACCATGACAATAAAGTAAAACGTTGTCAGCACAATTAATGGCTCACTCACCATATATACGTAACGACGAACACTTCTATAAAATCACATTTTTGGTCAAAACCATAACAAACGATGCCTGTTACTTAACACTGATTTGATTTAGATTTGCTTAGTCCTATAAAAAATCGTCATAGGAACGATAAGCAATACAAAGCCAAACAATAATAGAAAATGAATAACTAGGCTGGCATAACTTTTACCTTATCAATGTATGTACCTTTACAACGACACTACTTATAACAACATCATAAATTTAGAATTATTCACGTTTTAACCAATCACTTTACTGATCTGTATTTACTTTTGACTTGAGATATTCCCCAATCCCCTTTTAGCAAATAGGAAACCTGTAACCGATGGCACATGACCATATCGCAATACGCGGCGCACGTACTCATAATTTAAAAAACATCGATTTAGACATTCCACGAGATAAATTCGTGGTAATTACTGGCCTATCTGGCTCTGGTAAATCTTCGTTGGCATTTGACACGCTATATGCGGAAGGGCAACGTCGTTATGTCGAAAGCTTATCGGCATACGCGCGTCAGTTCCTCTCGCAAATGGAGAAACCTGATGTCGATAGCATCGAGGGTCTATCCCCTGCGATTGCTATCGAGCAAAAATCAACCAACCATAACCCACGCTCGACCGTCGGTACGATTACCGAAATTTATGACTATCTGCGCCTGCTATATGCACGCATCGGTACGCCATATTGCCCTGAGCACGGTGAGCCAATGGTCGCGCAGTCGGTCACTGAGATGGTCGATCAGGTCATGGCCTTGCCAGATGACACTAAGATTATGATCTTGGCACCCGTCATTCGTGAGCGTAAAGGTGAGCATACTGTCTTGCTTGAGCAGCTGATTGGTCAAGGTTTTGTTCGCGTTCGCGTCGATGGTGATGTCTATGATACCGATGAGCTACCGACGTTGGATAAAAAGAAAAAACATACTATCGAGGTGGTGGTCGATCGCTTTAAAGTTCGTGACGACTTGGGCAACCGTGTCGCTGAGAGCTTAGAGACGGCGTTACGTTTGGGTCAAGGACTGGTCACGCTGCACTTTATGGATGGTAATCCAAAAGAAGGCGGTGACGAAAACCAAGTCATGTCAGCCAAGCACTCATGCCCTGTCTGTGATCGTGCGGTACCTGAGCTTGAGCCACGCATGTTCAGTTTTAACAATCCATATGGCGCGTGCCCAAGCTGTGATGGCCTCGGTAAACGTCAATATTTCGCCGCTGAAAAACTGATTACTCATCACGAGAAGTCACTTAACCAAGGCGCAATCAATGGTTGGGACAAGCGTCATGCATACTATTTCGGTTTGCTTAGCACTGTCTGTAAGCATTTCAAAATCGATATGGATGCACCGTGGCAGGACCTGTCAAAAGAGCAGCAAGACCTCATCATGCATGGTTCTGGTAAAGAAAAGCTGACCTTTAACTTTACCGATGAGCGCGGTCGCAAAACGAATAAGACTGTACCATTTGAAGGCGTGCTTCCCTACCTAGAGCGTCGTTATGCCAAGACGCAAAGTAACCTCGTCCGTGATGAGTTGGCTAAATATCTGGCTGATACCACTTGTAACGTCTGTGACGGCGCGCGCCTGAATGAAATCTCACGCAATGTCCGTGTTGATGATCAGACCATTGCAGAAATCGTTAAGCTGTCTATCGGTGATGCGGCTGACTATTATAAAACGCTAAAGATTGGCGGTCATAAAGGTGAAGTCGCCGAAAAAATCTTTAAAGAGATTAATGAGCGCTTAAACTTTCTCGTCAGCGTCGGGCTTGATTATTTAACACTCGCCCGCTCTGCCGAGACGTTATCGGGCGGTGAAGCGCAGCGTATTCGTTTGGCTAGTCAAATCGGTGCTGGTCTGATGGGCGTCATGTATGTACTTGATGAGCCGTCAATCGGTCTGCATCAGCGTGACAATGATCGTCTGCTAAAAACCCTAACGCGCCTGCGTGACTTGGGCAATACGGTACTGGTCGTAGAGCATGATGAAGATGCGATTCGCCAAGCAGATCACGTCATCGATATCGGTATCGGTGCAGGCGTGCACGGCGGTCATGTCATCGCTCAAGGTACGGTCGATGACATCATGGCAAACAAAGAATCGCTGACTGGGCAATATATGTCTGGTAAGAAAAAAATCGAGATTCCAACTGTGCGTCATAAAGCCAAAACCATCGACGTCGAAGTCAAAGGTAAGGCCAAAGCCAAAAAAGTACCGATGACTATCGAGCTAAAAGGCGCGTCAGGCAACAACCTACACGATGTAGATTTGACCATTCCTGTTGGTATCATGACTTGTGTGACGGGTGTCTCAGGTTCGGGTAAATCAACCTTGATTAATCGTACCCTTATGCCATTGGCAGCGACTCAGTTAAACAACGCCTCAACGCTGATTGCCGATAAATTTGAAAGCATTAGCGGTCTTGAGCATCTGGACAAGATGGTCGATATCGATCAAAGCCCAATCGGTCGTACACCGCGCTCAAACCCAGCAACTTATACTGGTGTGTTTACCCCTGTGCGTGAGATGTTTGCCCAGACGCAAGAAGCGCGTGCCCGTGGTTATAAGCCGGGTCGCTTTAGCTTCAACGTAAAAGGCGGACGCTGCGAGATGTGCCAAGGTGATGGTCTCATCAAGGTTGAAATGCATTTCTTGCCTGATATGTATGTACCGTGTGATACCTGTGAAGGCAAACGCTACAACCGCGAGACCTTAGAGATTCACTACAAAGGCAAGAGCATTGCTGATGTGCTCGATATGACGGTTGAAGATGCCACTGAGTTCTTCTCAGCGATTCCAGCGATCTATCGTCGTCTACAAGCATTAATGGATGTGGGTCTTGGCTATATTCGCTTAGGTCAGTCTGCGCCGACGTTATCTGGCGGTGAAGCGCAGCGTGTCAAACTGGCGCGTGAGCTTGCCAAGCGTGATACGGGACAGACGCTCTACATCTTGGATGAGCCAACCACTGGTTTGCATTTTCATGATATCGATAAGCTGCTCACTATCTTGCATGCCCTACGCGATAAAGGTAATACCATCGTGGTCATCGAGCATAATTTGGATGTCATCAAAACGGCGGATTGGGTGATTGATCTGGGTCCTGAAGGCGGTAAAGGTGGCGGACTAATCATCGCTGAAGGCACGCCTGAACAAGTAGCCGAAGTTAAAGAATCCTACACGGGCATATTCTTAAAGCCAATGCTAGAGCAAGGCATGAGAGAAGTCAGCTAATACCGTTAGTCATGATTGATAAAAGGCCACTCTTTATAGGGTGGCCTTTTTGTTGGGTGGAATAAGGCATTGTCTAGCCTGCACACTGTAGGTCTTGATTGATATATATCAAGACTTATATCGCGTTGCGTTACCTTTCTTAATATTTATTAAAGATACTTAAACATTGAATGTATTAATATTTAAGGGGGTTAGATATGATACGTAGACGCATACGATATAGAAATAACTGGTTAACAACATTGTAGCAATGTGATAGCACGTACGAATTGACACTGTCCACCTCTTTACTACCCCTAAAATCTTAAGGACTTTTTATGAAAAAATTACTGTTCATTATCTTAGCATCTACTGTTGGCGTTAGCGCCTGTGCGTCAAGCGGCACATCTAATGGAACAAGCGATCGCAATCATCAAAGACCTGCGATGTCCGCTGACATGAAACAAGCCATGGATGATTGTGCTCAACGAGCTGGCGTGAAAATGTCTAAAGAGAGTCGTCCAAGCCAAAGTGATATGAAAAAACTAGAAGCCTGTATGACTGCAAAAGGCTATAAAAAACCTGAAGGACATGGCCAAGGCCGTCCGCAATAATTAATACTTTTTAGATGCTCATTGATAAAAGGCTACTCTTTAGGGAGTGGCCTTTTTTTAAGTGAAGAAAATGAAAATAAAACATAGCTACTATATTTTATTTTTCACAACCGCAATTGCCTTTAAAATCTTCTCACGATTTTTGGCAGCTTTGATCCATTTGGGTAAACGACTGGCTAATGAGCTATTCATCCACGTATCACTATCTGGATTACGTTGCCTATGTTTGGCTGATACGAAATCTTCCAAATATTCTAAATGGTGGCTATTGAACACCCATAGGCTCTCACCAGCACAATCGGTTTGCAACCATAGATTAGCACCAAAATAACTATCCGTTGGATTTTCCGCGCCCCAATAAAAGGTTCTTTGCTCAGCTAATTTTGCTTGCTGATAGCCACAACTTGGACAACTCAACCGAGCCTCATCATTATGTAGGGTAACGACAGCTTTAGATCGACATTTTGGACAGTACACCAGCGTTGGATCATCCTTGGTAGGCGTGCTAATAGACAGCCTATTTTCTTCATTTGCTTGAAACCGTTGTTCATTCATAATGTTACCATGATGATAAAATTGAATATCACGTACCTTATTTAACTATAAAAAATATTAGTAGGATGTTGGTATGGAAAAATTGGTGCCGTATGGCTAATGCTTACGCATCATAAAAGAGATTGAGCCTAACTTAGCGCAGCAGCTATAGATAATGAGCTTTCCTAAACTGTCGCGATTCAAATAATTAACAATGAGTCTATAATCTTATGAATTTCAATACACATTTGGAAAGAAATAAATTGGCTGTTATTAGCGCTCTCAGTAGTGACAAATCCATATTGATTGGTGAGTTTATTATTATTCTAAAAAACTCGGCTTCTTTATTAAAAATAGATAATTTTAGTTTTTGGATTAATGAATTGCAAAACATCGACCATTCAGAAATCCCAATGACAAAGCATGCAGTCGTTGACACTCAAAAATTATGGAGTGAATATAGTTCTAGTAGAACAACATTTGGAAATATATTGTTAGATACATGTGAAAAATTATTTACCTATTGGCAGGAAGATGACCTCTGTAGCACGCAAGGTCAGTTCTACTATTATAAAGATAAGAATACAAATTTAGTTTTCAAGCAAAGTGTGTTTGGTTATATTGAATATGTTGATAGAGCTGTAGATATCGGTGCTGAACCTCAATTTGGTATCGCCTTAGTTTCAGACTTACATGAAGTCATTACAGTTGATGATTTATACTAGGGTGTCATATTATGAGTAGCACTATGAGAACTAGTCAAGAAATGTTAGTAGAATGTTGGTTTGACAAAACTGACATAGAGTCAATTCTCCAATGGGCTGATACATTGGTTAGCAATTACAACAACGTTCCTGAAGAAGTGTTTGAAATTTTTTATGCTCCAAAACACCAATTTGAAGATATTCTTTCTAGACTATCTATAGCAGTGGAACCAAATTTTTCACCCCAATCATTAAGTGCAGAAATCTTAGCGGCTAAATATCTGATCAACTTAATTAAAAGGTATTTAAATGATGAAATTACTCCTATGAATACCTGTAGAGTAATTAATAATATAGATTGTGGTTTTATGGGTGCTCCGAGAAATTTACCTGATAACGTTGCCTACTACCCTTGTTGGCTTGGCGATTTATACAATAGCTGTGATTGGTGTGATGAGACGTGGACAAACGACAGTGCGCCTCACTTAAAACAAGATTTGGAGAATCAATTGCCTCATATTACTGAGTGGATTGAAAGTCAACGCCCATCTAAATAAACTCCCTCTCGACACTCATTACCCTTGCATCCACCGTACGTTCTAGCTTCTCTTCAATCTGACTACATTGCGATTCGACCTCACGTTTGGACAGGCCAACGATCACAAACGTCCACTCGCTGGCGTCATGCCGATCACGCTCCCCGCTTTCACATACTGCGATACTTGGCGTATTGCCAAAGCGCGCGTGCAAGCCGCCCATACGGTGGCGTTTTTCTTTTAGCGAGCTACAGCCGGGCAATGAAAACATCAAAGTCAAAATAGCGATATGCATTTTATGCTCCTTGCGATAGGGGTTTACGCTTTATAATAGTAGCATCAAACATAATATCCGATAATGGCTGCGCATCACCATTCAGACCCTTTATAATAGCGTATCAATACCAACCAACATGCGTATCTCACTCATGACCTCTATCAGCTACGTAAAGCAGCAGCGTATTACTCGACTATGCGTGCGCTGCGGATTACTCCTTATGCAGTATGGCGCTGAGTCTGCCGTGGTGGTGGACTTGTCCAAACGCTTGGGGCTTGCCTTGGGGATGAACAGCGTCGAATGTTCGCTCAATTTTAACGCCATTACCCTGACGACTATCTGTGACGAACGCTGTATCACCACCACCAGAGACACGATCAATCAAAGTATCAATGTCAATCTGTTGGTCCAAATCCAGCAAATCGTTAATAAAACTGAAGCCACTGTCGATAGTACCGATTTGATTGACCGCACGACCCTTGCCTTTGATGAGCTGGATAAGACCGTATACCCAACGTGGCTAGTCAGTCTGTTTGTTGGTGCCTCATGTGCGGCGTTTGCTTATCTGAATGGCGGTAGTTGGTCGATTACGGCGGTGACATTCATCGCGGGTATGGTAGCGATGTTTACTCGGATCTATCTCTCCAAGCACCACTTTAACCCCTTTATCACTGTCATTGTGACGGCATTTATCGCTTCACTGATTGGGGCGACGACTTACTATTTTGATATTGGTAACAATGCGGATATCGCTGTTGCCTCTAGCGTACTGCTATTGGTGCCAAGCTTTCCTTTGATTAATTCTTTATCCGATATCTTAAAAGGCTATGTCAATATTGGCGTTGGGCGTGCGGTCTTTACCTATATGCTGACCTTGTCCGCGTGCGTCGGTATCGTGATGGCGCTGGTTTTACTTCGCATACAGCA
>Ga0208015_1001076_pt1 | contig 10503 bp, 9 predicted proteins | sample 26BtaG_FD_184101 | JGI IMG/M metagenome (GOLD analysis project Ga0208015, IMG submission 184101) | Marine viral communities from Cariaco Basin, Caribbean Sea - 26B_WHOI_OMZ_CsCl (SPAdes) (version 2) | ecosystem: Environmental > Aquatic > Marine > Oceanic | place: Caribbean Sea: Cariaco Basin...
CTTGCCAAAGAAGTTCACGAACGCACCAAAATCGACGATTTTCACGACCTTGCCGGTGTAAACTGCGCCTTCTTCCGGCTCAGCCACAATCGAATGGATCATGTCGTAGGCCTTCTGGATCGCAGTGCCGTCAGCGGATGCAATCTTGATCACGCCGTCGTCGTTGATGTCGACTTTCGCTCCAGAGGTTTCCACGATTTCGCGGATGACCTTGCCGCCAGAGCCGATTACTTCACGGATCTTGTCGGTCGGGATCTGCATGGTTTCGATGCGCGGCGCGTGTACGGAGAACGCATTGGTTTCCGACAGGGCCTTGGACATCTCGCCCAGGATGTGCATCCGGCCGTCCTTGGCCTGGGCCAGGGCTTTTTCCATGATCTCAGGGGTGATGCCTGCGACCTTGATGTCCATCTGCAGCGAGGTGATGCCGTTTTCGGTACCTGCCACTTTAAAGTCCATGTCGCCCAGGTGGTCTTCGTCACCCAAAATGTCGGACAGGATCGCGTAGGAACCGTCGTCTTCCAGGATCAGACCCATGGCGACACCGGCAACAGGTGCCTTCAGCGGAACGCCTGCGTCCATCATGGACAGCGAGCCACCGCAAACCGACGCCATCGAGGAGGAGCCGTTCGATTCGGTGATCTCGGACACCACGCGGATGGTGTAGGGGAAATCGGTCGGTGCGGGCAGAACAGCCTGCAGCGCACGCCATGCCAGTTTGCCATGGCCGATTTCACGACGGCCGGGCGAACCAACGCGACCAACTTCACCAACCGAATAGGGAGGGAAGTTATAGTGCAGCAGGAAGTTGGATTTGAAGTTGCCGTGCAGCGCGTCGATGAACTGTTCGTCATCGCCGGTGCCCAGGGTCGTCACGGCCAGCGCCTGTGTTTCACCGCGGGTGAACAGGGCGGAACCGTGGGTACGGGGCAGCATGCCGGTTTCAGAAACGATCTGACGCACTGTGGTGGTGTCACGGCCGTCGATGCGCTTGCCGCCTTTGACGACGTCACCACGCAGGATGCCGGCTTCCAGCTTCTTCATCGCGGAACCGAGGTTCGCGTCTTCCAGCTGCTCTTCGCTCAGAGCTGCCTTGATGGTTTCACGAGCAGCTGCAACAGCGGCGGTGCGCTCTTGCTTGTCGGTGATCGCAAATGCTGCACGCATTTCGGTTTCACCAGCGGCTTTCACCGCTTCGTACAGCTCGGAGTAGTCCGGTGCCTGAAAATCGAACGGCTCTTTTGCGGCTTCTTCGGCCAGCGAGATGATCAGGTCGATCACCGGCTGGATCTGCTCGTGTGCAAAGTTCACCGCACCCAGCATCTCTGCTTCGGTCAGCTCGTAGGCTTCCGATTCCACCATCATCACGGCGTTCTTGGTGCCGGCAACAACCAGATCCAGACGCTGTTCAGGGTTCAGACGCAGATCCTGCATGTCGTCGACGGTCGGGTTCAGGACGTATTCGCCATCGGTGAAACCAACACGTGCGCCAGCGATCGGGCCCATGAACGGCGCGCCAGAGATGGTCAGCGCAGCGGAGGCAGCGATCATTGCAACGATGTCCGGGTCATTGACCAGGTCGTGGCTCAGCACGGTGCACATCACCAGAACTTCGTTTTTGAAGCCGGGAACGAACAGCGGGCGGATCGGACGGTCAATCAGGCGCGCGGTCAGGGTTTCTTTTTCGGTCGGGCGGGCTTCACGTTTGAAGAAGCCGCCGGGAACCTTGCCCGCAGCGTAGTATTTCTCTTGGTAGTGTACGGTCAGCGGGAAGAAGTCCTGACCAGGCTTTTGTTCCTTGGCAAACGTCACGTTTGCCATAACCGAGGTCTCGCCCAGGGTGGCAATCACTGTGCCATCAGCCTGACGGGCGACCTTGCCGGTCTCCAGTGTGAGCGTCTCTTCGCCCCACTGCATCGATTTCTTAGTTACGTTGAACATCTGTCGTATCCTAAAAGGGAGCGCTCCCGGCCCTCCGGGTCTCCCGTTTGCGTGGCGGCCCCATTGCCGCCGGCCCAATCTATCTTTCTTCGCGTGCCAGGGCCTCGGCACATCGTCTCAGATGGGGGGCGCATACAGGATTTTTCCACAGATTGAAAGGAAAAGCGCCGGCGCGGGTTCAGCGCGTGCGCCGTTGATGGGGCGATTTCCTGACAACTTTGTGAACTGCGAAGCCGTTAACGGGATCATCAATAAATTTAGCCAAATTGCTGATCAAAAGGGCGCATGCCCTCATCAGCAGCAGAAGGTGCTAAATGAACGACTGGACTTCCGGCTATGTAGCCGAAATTGGCTATACCTACGATTTCTTCCATGCGATGACGCCAACCCGCATGGGGCTTGCGGCCCTGTCAAAGGGGGTCCAGCATCCGTTTGGTCGCGAAACATTCAGCTACTGCGAGCTGGGCTGTGGCCAGGGGTTCACGGCCAATGTGATTGCAGCAGCAAATCCGCACATTGACGTACATGCGATGGACTTCAATCCAGCACATATTGCGGAGGCGCGGGCGCTGGCCGAACAGGGCGGCGTTCAAAATGTCCACTTCTATGAGCGCTCGTTTGCGGATTTTGCAGGCTCTCCCGGTCTGCCGAGCGAGTTTGAGGTGATCGCGCTGCATGGCATCTTGAGCTGGGTTTCACGGGACAATCAAAAGTTGGTCTATGATTTCATCGCCAAACATCTGAAACCGGGTGGTGTGGTCTACGCGAGCTTCAACACTCAACCAGGGTGGGCTGCGGCGATGCCAATGCGTCGGATCCTCACCGACCATGCCGAGCGCGGAACCGGCCCGCTTGAAAAACGGATTGATGATGCCATTGCCTTTGCCGAAACCCTGCGCAAATCCGGCGCAGATTTTTTCGCTTATAACCCAGATCAGGTGACCCGACTGACCAAGATGCGTGCAATGCCTCGCAACTACCTCGCACATGAGTTCTTCAACAAAGACTGGACGCCGTTTCATTTCGCCGATGTCGCGGCAGACATGGGACAGGCCAAGCTTGATTACTTGGGTGCGGCCAACCTGCTTGATCAGATGGATGAGCTGTGCATGAGCAAGGCGCAACTTGAGATCCTTGATAACGAATGTGATCAGGTCCGACGTGAATCCCTGCGTGATGTCATGCTCAACGAACAATTTCGGGCAGATTTGTTTGTGAAAGGTGGCGTTCCGTTTACCGAACGGGGGGCTGTTGGCGCGTGGTTTGCTACGCCATTTGCGCTGGCGCGCCGCTATTCTACGGGCCCGGTCAAGATGACTTGGCGCGGGCTGGAGGTCGACATGGCAGGGCTCGACTATGATCCGGTCCTGCAGAAATTCTCCGAGGGTCCGGCGACCGTACGCGATTTGCTCGCACAGGGGCTCTTTGGCGCGATGCAGTGGGCTGATATCACCCGGATGCTGAAATATCTTGTCGGGGCGGGCTTTATCGTTCCTTGCCTGCCGTTGGACGGCATTGCAGAGCGGTCTGAAGGGTGCCGTCAGTTCAATCTGGCGGTTTGCAAACAGTCCGAGGAAACCCAGAAGCTGTCGTTCCTTGCATCACCGGTCACCGGTGGCGGCGTGGCGGTTGACCGGATGGAGCAACTGTTCCTCCTTGCGCGCAGTGAAGGGCATGAGACCCCGGAAAGCTGGGCGCTGTTTGCCTGGCAGATCCTTGCACCCCAAGGGCAGCGGTTGGAACAGGACGGAAAAGTGCTTGAAACGGCGGAGGAGAACATCGCCGTCTTGCAAGTCCGGGCACAATCATTTGCAGCCCGCCGGGTGCGTATTCTGGAACAATTGGGGATTTCGCTGCAGCCGATCGCGACGGCGCAGGAGGCCTCTGTTGCCTCGAGTGCAGCAGCCTAAGCAGGGCAACCAGCCCTCCAAAAAAGAAACGCCCGCTTCCGTGGAAGCGGGCGTTGTCTTTGACCGGTAAACCGTCGCGATTAGCGGCGGATACCCAGGCGCTTGATCAGGTCCTGGTAGCGGGCCACGTCTTTGGCTTTGGTGTAGTCCAGCAGCTTACGACGCTGAGCAACCATCTTCAGCAGACCGCGACGACCGTGGTTGTCTTTTTTGTGGGTCTTGAAGTGCTCGGTCAGGGTGTTGATGCGCGAGGTCAGGATTGCAACCTGGACTTCCGGGGAACCGGTGTCGCCTTCTTTGGTTGCGAATTCTTTCATCAGGCGTGCTTTTTCTTCAGCAGTGATCGACATCGGGGTCTCCTTTAAAGGTTTGTGTGAATGGCACAGGCCGGGATGTCGTCCAGCACAGGCCCATGGAGGTGTCCTCCGCTGCGCCGCGCTCGTGTGAAAGGGCGGACCAGCTTTGGAACAAGACGCGCATATATGCAGATTCTGAAAGAAACGCAAAGAGAATCGCGTATGCGATCCGTGGCGCAGGTGCTACCTGCGTCTGGCTGCGGTTTCAGCTGGGGTTTGCAGGCGCATCCCCAGCCAGGCCCAGGTTTGCCGCCTGATCCTGATCCAGAAGGATTATGTCAGATGCCTGGAGGGTGTCGGGGCCGATAACAACCACCGCTTCCTGCCCATCAATCGAGATGACGTGGCTGTTTGTGCTGCCCTCTTGCAGCTTCACTTCCACCCTTGGTGTTGTGTTGCCGTCATGATCCCAATGGAGAGCCAGTTGGTCCTCGCCGGGTTCAAAATCAACCAGCTCCAGCTGAGTGGTGGTCTCATCAGGGTGATACGGATCCGTCAGCTGCGGTTCGATGGTTGTTTGGGCAAATACGATATGATCGGCGCCTTGGCCTCCTGTGACCACATCGTTTGCTCCAGCGATGATCGTGTCATTACCCTCGCCGCCGTTTAGATAGTCCTTTGGGGCACCGTCGTCGCTGCCGTTCAGCAGATCGTCGCCGCCTCCACCAAAAAGGCTATCCTGATCGGCGCCCCCACTGATGTTGTCGCCCCCGTCATTGCCGTGTAGCGCATCTGCACCGCTGCCACCTGTCAACGTGTCCTGCCCAACGCCACCGTGGGCCACGTCGTCGCCTTCGCCGCCTGAAAGGTGGTCATTGCCGAAATGGCCGTAAAGCGTGTCAACGCCATTGCCCCCATTGATCAGGTCATTGCCATCCTCGCCGTGCAGCAGGTCGGAATTGTTGCCCCCGGAAAGGGTGTCATCCCCTGTGCCGCCAAACAGTCTGTCATCGCCGTCGTCGCCCGCCAGCTCATCATTGCCGCCATATCCGTTTAGCTGGTCGTTGCCTCCTAGGCCCTGAAGGCGGTCGGGCAGTTCTGTTCCGGATAGGTGATCGCTACCGTCGCTTCCAGTGATCAGGAATTCTTCCATCGGAATGGTTGGCTGCCCGGCTGGGGAATTGTCTGGCGCGTCACGGTCCTGGGTATCGGCATCCGTGTCGGACGGGGTTGCGTCCGCCTCGTCAAACAGGAGAAAGCCCCCAACGGCAGCCATTCCCAGAAGTGCGGCCAGCATCAACATCAGACGCCCCTTTGAGCAGATGGATCACAGGCTGTCATCCTTACACACGTCAGGGTTGCAATCAAAACAAACAGAGAACATTGGTTAGCAGAGCGTTGCTACGTTGTGCTTTGCCTAGCTGTGTGGATGATCCCAAAGCTCAGGCTGCTGCGCATAGCGGATGTAGAGCGGATGTTTGGGATGACCTGCCTTGCTCAGCCCCAGATGAAACAGGGGCTTTCCGACCCCCGCGAGGCGATTGGCGACCGCAGCGCCCTGATCGCGAAAGGCGCCGTGGGTCCCCCAAGCACAGATAACCTGATCTGCCCAGGCCGCACCGTTGAGGATCGCATCGAGATTATCGGGTCCGATCGGATCATCAGCCTGTTTCATGTCGCGGGGATCCGTCGCGCGAAAGGCAAAGATATTGGTGGCGCAGAACCCACCAAACCCAAGCGCCCGAGCCCGCCGTTCACAGCGCTCGATCGTCGGGTCGTTCTGCACTTCGGTTGCGGTGGAGGGATTGAGCATCACAAACATCACCCGATCGCCCGCAGCATCCCAGATGCGGGTCAGGCTGTATCTGTAACGCTCACAGTCCGAATAGACTGCGGTCGATGGGGCATCGCCCTTGGTGTGGGTACGTGTGATCATGGCATCCGTGGTGCCGGTCTGGTACCCGGCTGTCAACTCGGGGCCGGGTCAAACACAGGCATGTCAGCCGACAAACACCCGACTTGGGTGCAGTTGACCGGATTTGTACTGACCCACAGCGACTGCTTTCCCCTCGTAAGAGGCCCAAGCCTCTTCGCCGTATTCCACATCCGAAGCCAATACCATGCCGGGGTTGCCGTTGCGCAGTTTGCTGGCCCCTTCCGGGGTACAGGTCAGTTCCGGCAGGTCGGCTAGCCCCTCTTCGAGTGGGCGCAAATAGGTGTCGAGCTCGGGGGATTTCGCAAGGTCGTCCAGCGTTTCAAGGCTGATCCCGTCCTCCGCATCAAATGGACCAGACCAGATGCGGCGCAGGCATTTCACGTGAGCGTGGCATCCCAGCGCCTCGCCCAGATCGCGCGCGATAGAGCGGACATAACCACCCTTGCCGCATGTCATTTCCAGCACGACATGATCGGGGTCGGGGCGATCGACCAGAATCAGCTCTTCGACCCACAAGGGGCGTGCAGCGAGTTCGATCTCTTCCCCGTCGCGTGCAAGCTTGTAGGCGCGCTGGCCATCAACCTTGACCGCCGAAAATTTCGGTGGGACTTGCTGGATCTCTCCCAGAAACGGCAAAAGCGCGTCCTTGATGGCTTCATCACTGGGCCGGTCACTGCTTTCGGCGATGACTTCGCCTTCGGCGTCGTCGGTATTGGTCGCCTGACCAAGGCGCACGGTAAAGGTATAGGCCTTTAGGGCGTCAGTGATGTAGGGCACGGTTTTTGTCGCCTCTCCAAGGGCAACAGCCAATACGCCAGTTGCCTCGGGATCAAGTGTGCCCGCATGGCCTGCTTTCTTAGCGTCAAAGGCCCAGCGTACCTTGTTTACGACAGCTGTGGACGTCAGCCCCGCAGGTTTGTCGACTACCAGCCAGCCGGAAATATCGCGCCCTTTGCGTTTGCGTCCCATGTCGTACCCCGATCGTGCGTCTATGAGTGAGAGGCGGGCGAGTTAGCCCAGCCTCGCTGGCCTGTCAATCAGCCAGCTACATCAGTTGGTCGCGTCGTCGGCATCCGGGTTGTCCGTTGCAGGCTCCACTACTCCCACAATTGGCCCCATCATGAAGCCGGCATCGCTTCGGTTGATCTGGGGCGCGTGCAGACGTGAGATGTTGCCGTCAAAATAGAGCGCATTGGGCAGGTTCAGTTCATCCCGGAACAGACGCCCGAATTGATGAAAGGTCACGGCATTGCGCGAAATGGCAAAAACCACCCGCTGGCCATCGGCGCTGGTGCCGACACCATTGCGAATGAAATACGACGTCGAATCGGGCAAGAACCGGGGATGCAATTCCCCATCAATGACCAGCATCGGGCCCGATTGCGTTGCATAACGGCAATCAGGCTGTGTGGCCTCGAATGTCAGGGTTTCAATCACATCGGTCCGGGTGTCGCCGATGCAAAACACTCCGTTAGGCAGTAGGCCGAAATTTCCAGGACCTGGGTTTGTGACCAGCCGCATCTCTTCTGTGTCACCATCACGGTAAAGCCCAACCGGTGAGCGGTCGCGGTGATACATGCCCGCGTTGGTCGCAAAGCTCAGCACTTTGCCCCGGTTGTTGAGATCGTCTTCGAGGGTAGAGAAATGCCCGTAGATCTGGCCATCCCCGTCTCGCAGAAACAGCTGCAGCTTGTCCTGGGCTGCGTCGACTTCGCAGATTGTGTAGCGGTTTCCGTCATAGGCGATGTCGCGGCAATCCACCGCTGCCACTGGTGCGGCCCAAAGGGCCAGCACCACGGCCACCGCCCGTGCGATCACTGACCGGTGTCGCGGCGTACCGCGTCCTGGGACAGGATGCGGCGGGTGTCATCCATCCGGTCAAAGGTCTCGTCCAACTGGAAGCGCAGTTCGGGCGTGAACTTCAGCCCCAGCTTTTTTCCGATCATCCGGCGCAGCTCGCCCTTGTTGCGGGCCATCAGCTTCAGGATCTCGTCCTGTCCCTTGCCGCCAAGCGGCAGCACGTAGGCAGTCGCGATGCGCAGGTCAGAGGTCACGCGCACCTCGCCGACGGTGATCGACATGCGGTTCAGATCCGGGTCATGAATGTCGCCGCGGGTGAAAATCTCTGACAGCGCACGACGAATCAATTCGCCGACGCGAAGCTGCCGTTGGGAGGGGCCTGCGCCCTCATTGAGTTTGTTCTTAGCCATACCTTCGATGTATGCCGAAAGCGGGGCTTTGCCAAGCGCAGCGCAAGCGGGTAGGAGAAATCCAGCACAGAGATCCGGACAATGGTCCGGCAGAACCAAGCGCAGAACCAAGCAAGGAGCGATCCGATGGCAGAGACCAGCACCGACATTCCCGGCATCGTGGTGACAGGGGCCTCCGGGCGTATGGGCCAGATGTTGATCCGCACAATCCTCGATAACCCGTCTGCCCGGCTGGTAGGTGCGGTCGAACGCAGCGGTCATCAGTGGGTCGGACAGGACATCGGAGCCGCCATGGGCGGGGCCGAGGTCGGCGTCACCGTCACAGATGATGCGCTAGAGGCATTCTCCAAGGCTCAGGCTGTGATCGATTTCACCGGCCCGGAAGCCACGCTTGCCTTTGCCGACCTTGCTGCGCAGGCCCGTGCCGTGCATGTGATCGGAACCACGGGCATGAGCGACGAACAGATCGCACAATTGGAACCGGCATCGCGTCATTGTGCACAGGTGCGTGCCGGCAACATGAGCCTTGGTGTGAACCTCCTCGTGCAGCTGACCAAGAAAGTTGCCGCTGCACTGGATGAGGATTTCGATATCGAGGTCATCGAAGCGCATCATCACCACAAGGTTGATGCCCCATCTGGTACCGCCCTTATGTTGGGTGAAGCTGCGGCCGAAGGGCGCGGTGTCAGCCTGTCAGAGGTCAGTGACAGCGGGCGCGACGGTATCACTGGCGCGCGCAAGCGTGGCGATATCGGCTTTAGCGCAATCCGCGGTGGTGACATCGTGGGAGAGCACGACGTGCTGTTTGCTGGTCAAGGTGAACGGATCGTTTTGCGCCACCTCGCCACTGATCGCGCGATTTTTGCGCGTGGCGCGGTCAAGGCCGCGCTGTGGGGCCTGGGCAAGGAGCCCGGTCAATACGACATGGTGGATGTGCTGGGGCTCTGATCAAGTCCCGCAACACAGGTTGGGCGGCCCCTGCTGAGGCCGTTCAGAAATCGATGGCGATACCTTTTTTCTCCCAGTCGCCATAGCGCGCGGGGTCCGGGCCGTCTCGCCCACCCAGTTCCTTTGGTTGGGACTGACGCTCTGCTTCTGCGGCCTTGCGTCGTTCTGCAGCCTCTGCCAGGGCGCGCTGGGCGGCGGGAGGCAGGTTTTCGATGTTGGATGTATCAGCGTCGCTCATGCCGGGTTCCTTTGTTCACGTTCTATGATATACGCCCGCGTCCGCTGGCGACAACCCATGCCGCCGCTGCCCGCATCAGGAGACGCCAATGTCCAATGGAACCCACGCCCGCCGCCGTGCCATCTACCTGCTGGATCAGGTTTTGGGAGAGGGCAGGCTGCTGTCGGAATGTTATGCAGCAGGGGCCTTGGACAAACTCGCCCCCGAAGATCGCGCCCGTGCGCAACGGCTCGCAGCCGATACCCTGCGCAATCTTGAGAGGGCTGACCGCGTCCTGCAAAAACACCTCAAGAAATCGACGCCGTTGACGGTGCACAACGCATTGCGTATCGGAACGGTTGAACTGTGTCAGGGCGGTGCTGCACACGGTGTGGTCAACGAGATGGTCAACATCGTTGCAGCGCACAAACGTCATGGCAAGCTGAAGGGGCTGGTCAACGCGGTCCTGCGCAAGGTGGCAGACCAAGGGCCGGCAGAATGGGCCAAATTGCGGGTGCCGCGCCTGCCCAAATGGCTGCGCAGTCCGCTGTCGCAGGCTTGGGGGGCTCCGGCAATGCTGGAGATCGAAGCCGCACATGCGGCTGGCGCGCCTCTTGATCTCACCGCGAAACCGGGGGTGGATCTTTCTGCTCTTGATGCGGTGAAGCTTCCCACGGGGTCCTATCGCCTGCATGGGTCGGTGCAGGTTTCTAACCTGCCCGGTTTTGCGGAAGGAAATTGGTGGGTTCAGGACGCCGCCGCTGCCCTGCCGGCGCAGTTGCTCGCGGCCAAACCGGGAGAGAAGGTGCTTGATCTCTGCGCCGCTCCAGGGGGCAAAACAATGCAGATGGCTGCCTCGGGGGCTGATGTGACGGCGGTGGACCAGTCCGAGGGCCGGATGGCGCGGCTCCGGGAAAACCTGGAACGGACAGGCCTGAGCGCGACAGTTGTGGTCGGCGATGCGCTGGAAGAGACCGGCCAATATGACGCCGTGCTTCTGGACGCGCCGTGCTCTGCGACGGGCACCATTCGCCGCCATCCGGAT